>JACCDX011814235.1_pt1 | contig 33781 bp, 23 predicted proteins | sample 7449681 | NCBI WGS metagenome assembly JACCDX01 (sample SAMN15323450, study PRJNA562643) | freshwater metagenome | isolation source: river surface water | place: USA:Blue River Watershed | collected 2017-08-18
CGTGTCGTCGAGGTAGGCGACGCTGACCGCGACGATCATCGCCTGGCCGAAGCCGCGGCCGCGGAAGACGGGGCTGAGGTAGGCTTCGCCGCCGGGTGCGGGGCGGCGGAAGTAATCGCGGTCCGCGACGTTGGTGAGCACGCCCGGCGCCAACGCCGGCGAACTGGCGACGATCGCCCCCTCCGGGCCGGCCGCGAGCATCGTGAGAAAACCAGGTTGCTGCCGGCGCAAGGCCTCCAGCAGGCGGTCGAGTTCCGGCCCGGACGTTGGCCGTCCCTCGAGGGCGCGGGCCACCGCTTCGAGGCTGCGTTGGTGGCGGCGGAGGTAGGCGTGGATCGTGTTCGAGATCTCGTGCGTCGCGGCGCTGAGCTCACGCTGCACGTTCTGCCGGCCTTGGTAATTGAACATCACGCCGACCGCGACGCCGAAGACGAGCGCCGGGACCGCCGAGGCGACGACGAGGCGGCGCAGCAACAGGTCGCGCATGGTCTCGCGCCGCAGCGCCTCGGGCAACGGCTCGCCGAGCACGCGCCAGAACCAGCGCGAATGCGCGATCATCTGCGCGAAGGCGACGACGAGGAACGAGTTCGCCGGATACTTGAGGAAGATGGCGAAGTTGACGGGGAACGGCGGCGCGAAGAGCTGCAGGATGAGCACGGCCGTGAGCGGCACGCCGAGGCACAGCCAGTAGAGACCCGCCGCGCGCAACAGCGACATGCGCCGCCGATGCACCAGCCAGCCGATGACCCAGCTCTCGATGCTGAAAACGATCAGCCCGTGCGGGTGGCCCCACGTCAGCCACGTCTGCGAAAACGCCAGCAGCGCCACGAAGCCGCCGCAGTAAGGGCCGAACGCGACCGCGGCCAAAATGCTGAACAAGCTGCCGAAGACGAGCGTCGTGCCGCCGAACACCGGCAGCGATGCGTAGTTGAGCGCGAAGCCCAGCGCCCCCGCCACCGCGCACAGCGCCACCTGGCGGGGCGTCGGCAGCGGCCACTGGAGGAACGAGCGGATCAGGCCCGGCACGGAACCGGGCCTTGCCGCGTCGACCGGAAGGGGCGCGCCCATGTCCGAGCGCTCAGGCTGGCGGCGCGGCGGGATCCTCGTCCAGCGAGCCGATCAATCCCATGCGCAGCGCGTTCAGCGTGAGTTCCTGGTCGGACCAGGCGTGGAGCTTGGCGGAGATGGCCTGCTTGACCTTGTAGATGGCCGGTTCGGAGAGATTCATTTCCTTCGCCAGCTGCTTGGCGCTCATGCCGCGGGCGACGAGTTCGAGGACGCGGAGCTCGCGCGTCGTGAGGGTGTTCGGGCCCTCGGTGCCCTGGCTGCGCTGCTCGATGAGGCGGCGCACCATCGTGCTCACGCGCTCGGAGAAGAAGACGCCGCCGGTGGCCGCGCGGGCGATGGCGGACTGGAGCTGCTCGAGCGGCGCGGCCTTCTCGACGTAGCCGCTGACGCCCCACGAGAGCGCCGCCTGCACGGTGTGCATCGTGACCGTGGCGCTGAACACCACGACGCGCGGGCGCGGCGTGAAGGCGGAGAGTTCCTCCAGCACCTTCAGGCCGCCGATGCCTTCGAGCATCAGATCGAGGAGGACGAGGTCGACCTCGCTCTTCTTGCACGCCTCGAGCAGCGGCTCGGCGCGCGCGCTGGCGCCGGCGACCTTGTAGCCCGATTGCACGAGCACGAAGTCCGCGAGGAGCTGGCGGATGGCGTTGTGATCTTCGAGCACCCAGATCCGGCAGGGCCGGGCGGGGGTCGGTGGAGGGGTATTGGTAGACGAGACCACGGGACGGTTATTCACGAATCAGGCGGATTGGGCAAGCGGCACGCGCAACATCACGCGCGTGTCGCCACCGGTGGGACGACTTTCGATGCGAAGCTCACCGCCGACGATGCCGGCAAACTGCTTGGCGATGGCGAGGCCGAGGCCCACGCCCTGCTGTTCCCAACGGGCGCGCTCAAACTGCACGAACTCGCCGAGTCGGGTCAGGCTTCCGGCCGGAATACCCCGGCCGAAATCATGGACGGTGAAGAGGTAGTGCGACCCGGTGGCCAGGCCGAGGACGGCGACGGCTTGTCCGGGGAGGGAGAACTTCAGCGCATTGTCGAGCAGCTGCAGGAGGACGGGCGGCAGGTAGCCGTCCGGCACCCCGAGCTTGGCGGGTTGGAGCGCGATCTGGAGATCCTTGAGCCGACCGCGCTCGTGGGCGTGGGCCCGGAAGCGCTCCACGAGCGTCGTGAGCACCTGGTCGTTGCGCCATTCGCCGCGACGCGACGTGAGCTCGGTGGCGCGGGCGTTGAGCTCCACCCACAGCGTGTAGCGCTCGACGAGATCCTGGAGGCGGCGGCCGGATTGCTGGATGTAGCGGGCGCGCTCGCGCACGGTTTCAGCGGGCAGGTGGCCGGCCGGACCGGCGTCGATCGCCTCGCGCACGAGCAGATCGGAAAAACCCAGCACGCCGACCAGCGGCGTGCGCAACTCGTGGGGCAGCATGCGCGCCACGGATTCGCGGAAGCGCGCGAGGCCGGACTCCACCGCGCGGCGCCGTTGCAGGCGCGAACGCACCGAGCGCACGAGCGCAGGCGGGTCGAAGGGCTTCACGATGTAGTCGTCGGCGCCCGCCTCCATGCCGGCGCGAATCTCCTCCGGCGTCGCGCGGCCGGTGAGGAAGATCAGCGGCACGCCGACGAGGTCGGGCAAGGACCGCAGCTGTTGGAGGAGTTCGTAGCCGTCCTGCCCCGGCATGCCGATGTCCGAGAGGATGAGATCGGGCGGATTGAGCTGCGCTTCCTGCAGACCGCTCGCGGCGTCGGCCACGGCGCGCACGCTCCAACCCTCGGCTTCAAAGATGTCGCACAACGTGGAGCGCACCGCCGCCTCGTCTTCGACGATGAGGAGGCGCGTGGTGCCCGCGGTGGTGAGTTCGGGGATGGCGGTCGTCATGCGGGAAGGTCGATCCAAAACGAGGAGCCCTCGCCGGGGCGCGAGTGGAAGTTCACCTGCGCGTCGAGGAGTTCGGCGGCGCGGCGGGCCAGCATGAGGCCGAGGCCGGAGCCGGGCTCGGTCACCGCGTTGCTGGCGCGGAAGAAAGGTTGCCACACGCCGGGCTGCTCGGCGGGCGGGACGCCGCGGCCCTGGTCGACCACGGCGAAGCGCACGCGGGTGCCGTCGCGCGACACGACAAGCCGCACGGGGGTCGCGGCCGGCGAGAACTTGAGCGCGTTGGCGAGGAATTGGTCGAGCACCATGCGGAGCACCGTCTCGTTCACCATCAGGCGGGGCGGGACGTCGGGCGCGACGGCCACGGCGCAGCGGGAGGTGCCGGCGACCTCATCACCGTGCGCGACGAGCCGGGCGGCGAAGGCCGCCACGTCGAGTTCGGTGCGCTGGGTCTTCGCGGCGGCGCCTTCGAGGCGGTTCCATTCCAGCACCTGGTCCGCCAGCTCGCGCAGGCGGGTCATCGATTCGCGGAGATGGTCCAGCCAGCGCTGGCGCTTGTCGCCGGGCTGGGCGGCGAGGTCTTTCTGCAGGAGGTAAAGGACGCCCTGCATCGTCGCGAGGGGCGTGCGGAACTCGTGCGAGATCTTCGACAGGAATTCGCGCGGCATCACCACGTTTCCTTCGGACACCGGTCCATTCGTCGCCGGATAGGCGAACAGCAGGACCTGCCGGTCGGGCAGCGCGGACAGCACCACGTCGAGCGCGCGCTCGGGTCCGCCGAGTTCGCGGAGCGGGAGGCGGCCGCGCCAACGAGAACTTGGCTCCACGGTCGGAGGGAATCTCTCCGCCAAGGAGGACGACGCTGCGCCCGGGAAGAATTTCTGCCACGGTTGGCCGATCACCTGGGCATCTTCGCTCGCGCCCAGCAGTCGGACGAATTCTCCGTTGGCATACAGAAATGTGCCGTCGGCGCCGAGCACGGCCACCGGTTCGCCAGCAGTGGCGACAGCGGTGGCGATCACACTTTCGGGAGATGGTGCGGTGAAGGGCATGCAGTCCGGGGAAGCGCCGGCAGCATACCGTTTAGTTCTCCCTAATGTGAGTGGAAAATTTCGAAAGCTGAGGGGCCAAAACTCCCGTCGGGGCGATAACTTTTATCCCGCCCCTCTGGTTCAGGCCTCCCCGGGGCCGGTGGCGGCTTCGGATTTCTTCACCATCTCATCCACGACGACCGTCGTCACGACGTCGCAGCCGACGTTCGTGGCGGTGCGGCACATGTCGAGGATGCGGTCGGTGCCGAGGATGATGCCGATGCCCTCGGGCGGGATGCCGAAGGTGATGAGCAGGCCCGCAATCAACGGCAGCGAGCCGCCCGGGATGCCCGCGACGGCCACGGCGCTGAGCACCGAGAGGAGGAGCAACGTGATCTGCTGGCCGAAGCTGAGGTCGACGCCGAAGACCTGCGCGACGAACAGCACGACGCAGCCCTCGTAGAGCGCGGTGCCGCTCATGTTCATCGTCGTGCCGAGCGGGAGCACGAAGCCCGCGGTGCTCGGGCGCACGCCGAGCTTGTTCACGGCGTTGTCGAGCGCGGCGGGCAGCGTGGCGTTGCTCGAGCTGGTGGAAAACGCCGTGACGAGCACGTCCTTGATCGCGACGAAGAACTGGCGCGGGCTCCACTTGGTCCAGACCTTCAGCCAAATCGCCATCGTGCCGAAGAGGTGCAGCGCCATCACGCCGGCACAGCCGAGCACGAACACGCCGAGCGCGAGGATGACGTCGAGGCCGGACTTCACGACGACGCCGTAGATGAGGCACGGCACCGCATACGGCGCGAGACGCAGCGCGAGGTGCACGATGCCGGTCATGAGCTCGGTCACGAGCTCGAGCGACGACTGGAGCTTCTGGCGTTTCTCATCCGCCAGCGTCGTGCCCACGAGGCCGACGAGGATGGCGAACAGGATCAGCGGCAGCACGTCGCCGATGCGCGCCGTGCTCGAGCCGACGACCGCCGCGAAGAGATTCGCCGGCATGAACATCTCCACCACCACCGCGAACGACAGGCCGCTCTGGCCCGCCTGCGTGGCCATGACCTTCTGCGCGGCGCCGCCGTATTCGGACATGAGGCGCGTTTTCGTCTCCTGGTCGATGTGATGCCCGGGCTGGAGCAGGTCCATCATCAGCAGGCCGAGCGCGACGCCGATGGCCATATTGAGGAAGAACATCGTGAACGTCCGCCCGGCCAGCGGCCCGAGCTTGTCGGGGCGGCCGAGTTGCACGACGCCGGTCGCGAGCGACGCGAACACGAGCGGGATGATGACGAAGAACAGCAACCGCAGGAAAATCCGCCCGAACGGCTCCAGCGCCACCGTCGAGAAGCCGCGCGCCGCCTCGAGGAGCGTGGCGGAGGACTTGATGCCGATGTGGGTCAGAGCGCCTTGCACGAAGTCCGGCAGCGGCACCTTCGGGCCGACGAGGAGCGTGAGCGCGCCGAGGACGACGCCGACGACGAGACCGCGGAGGATGCGGTTGGCCAGCTTGGGATCAGTGGGGGTAGCCATGCGGGGAAGCGGCGTAGGCTACGGCGCGGCGCGTCTCCCGCCAGAGGGAAGCCGGTCGGAACGCGACCGGAAATTCCACTTGGCAACAGACGCGCCGACCGCAAATCCGCTCTGGCCCCGCGCCGCGGGCTCTGTTTCTGTCCGCGCACTTTCGCCGCGGCTTTCCCGCCGCCGCCCTCCCCTCCCCTATGAGCGACTCCGCTTCCTCCGCCCCGGCCGTGCGCCGTTGGTATCACTTCTCCCTCACGCAGCAGATCGTGCTCGGCCTCGTCGTCGGCATCCTCGCCGGCTGGTGGATGAGCACGCTCCCGGCGGAGACGCACGCGAAGTGGGACGAAGGCTTCAAGGTGGTGCGCGACGTGTTCCTCCACCTCATCAAGGCGATGATCGCGCCGCTGATCTTCGCCAGCATCGTGCAGGGCTTCGCCGGCACGGGCGACATGAAGAAGGCCCAGCGCATCGGCTGGAAGTCGCTCCTCTACTTCGAGATCGTGACGACCCTCGCGCTCGTCGTCGGCCTCACCGTCGTGAACCTCGTGAAGCCCGGCGCGGGCGTGATCCTCCAGCTCGACCAGGCCGGCAGCACCGCCTCGCTGGCCAAGCCGCAGACGCTGGCCGAGATCATCGTCCACATCTTCCCGGTGAGCCTGATGGACGCCATGGCGAAGAACGACGTGCTCCAGATCGTGTGCTTCGCGGTGATCTTCGCGATGGCGGTCATCGCCGCCGGCGACCACGGCAAGCCCGTGCTCGAGTTCTGCGGCAGCCTCACGCAGGTGATGTTCAAGTTCGCCGGCATCATCATGAAGTTCGCGCCGTTCGGCGTCGGCGCCGCCATCGCGGTGACCGTCGGCCACCAGGGCCTCGGGTCGCTCATCACGTTGGCGAAGCTCGTGCTCACGCTCTACGGCGCGCTGGTGATCTTCGTCCTGGGCGTCTTCGGCGCGGTCATTTGGGTGGCGAAGGTGCCGCTCAAGCCGTTCGTGAAGGCCGTGCGCGAACCGTTCACGCTGGCGTTCGCCACCGCGAACAGCGAGGCGGCGCTCCCGAAGGCCTTTGAGAACATGGAAAAGGTCGGCGTGCCGCGCGGCATCGTGGGCTTCGTGTTGCCGGCCGGTTATTCGTTCAACCTCGACGGCTCGACGCTGCACCTCGCGGTCGCGGGCGTGTTCGTGGCGCAGGCGGCGGAGGCGACGATCCCGGGTTTCCACTTCGGCCTCGATCAACAGATCACGATGATGCTGATGCTCATGTTGACCTCGAAGGGCGTCGCGGCCGTGCCGCGCGCGTCGTTCGTGGTGCTCGTGGCGGCGCTGGAGTCGTTCAAGCTCCCGGTGGCCGGCGCGTTCCTCATCCTCGGCGTCGATGCCCTGCTCGATATGGCGCGCACCTCCGTGAACGTCATGGGCAACTGCCTCGCCTCCGTCGTGGTGGCGCGTTGGGAGGGTGAATTCGACGACAAGAAAGCCGCCGAGTTCGCCGCGCAGCCGCCGGCCAACAGTTGAGCGAGGCCGCTGCGGCGCAGCGAGTTAGGGTGTTTATTTACCGTCGCGCGAGCTGACTGGACCGGTAAAGTGGTTGCCGGTCCGTCTGCGCGGCCTACCGTCCGCCGCCCCGTCCGTCCATGTCCGTCGTCGCCCAAGAACTCCTCGTCATCGCGCTCCTGTTGTTCCTCAACGGCCTGTTCGCGCTCGCGGAGATCGCGCTGGTCTCGTCGCGGAAGTCGCGCCTGAAGACCCTCGCCAAGCAGGGCAACCCGCGCGCCCAGCTGGCGCTGGCGCAGGCGGAGAGCCCGACGCGGTTCCTGTCGACCGTGCAGGTGGGCGTGACGCTGAGCAGCATCGCCGCCGGCGCGTTCTCCGGCGCGGCGCTGGCCCGCGAACTCAACGAGTGGCTCGTCGCCCGCTGGCCGGACTCGGCCGCCTACGCCGGCTACGTGAGCTTCGGCAGCGTCGTCATCTCGATCACTTTCTTCACCATCGTCCTCGGCGAACTCGTCCCGAAGCGCCTCGCCTTGGCCAATCCCGAGCGTTGGGCGATCCGCATGGCGCGCCCGATGTCGATCGTGGCGAAGGTCGCCCTGCCTTTCGTCTGGGCGCTCACCGCCTCGACCGACGCGCTCTCGAAACTCCTCGGCGCGCGCGGCGAGCCCAAGGTCACCGTCACCGACGAGGAAGTCGCCTCGCTCATCGAGCAGGGCCTGCACGCGGGCGTCTTCCACAAGGCCGAGAAGGCGATGGTCGAAGGCGTCATGGCGCTCGACCGCTGCGCCGTCACCTCGCTGATGACGCCGCGCCCGAAGATGGTCTGGCTCAACATCGACGACCCCGACGAAGCCAACTGGCGCAAGATCGTCGCGTCCGGCCACTCGCATTTCCCCGTCTACCACCAGCACCGCGACAACGTCCTCGGCATGGTGCACATCAAGGCGCTGTGGGCCCACGCGGCCTTCAGCCTGCCGACGAATCTCCGCAACCTCGTGACGCCCGCCATCATGGTGCCGGAGAAGACGACCGCCATCCAGGTGCTCGAGCAGTTCAAGAAGACCGGCAAGCACACCGCGCTCGTCGTCGACGAGTTCGGCAGCATCCAGGGCATGGTCACGCTCATCGACGTGCTCGAAGCCATCGTCGGCGACCTGCCCGACCAACTCAGCCGCGCGCAGCCCGAAGCGAAGAAGCGCGAGGACGGCTCGTTGCTCGTCGACGCCACGCTCACGATTCCCGACCTGAAGGAGATCCTCGACGTCCGCGAACTTCCCGGCGAAGGCCGCGCGGAGTTTCAGACGCTCGGCGGCTTCATCGTCACGCAACTCGGCCGCATCCCGGCCGCGGGCGACTACTTCGATTGGGAAGGCTGGCGCTTTGAGGTGATGGACATGGACCGCCACCGCGTCGACAAGGTGCTCCTCGCCAAGACGCCGGCGAGCGCCCAACCCGCGCAGAAGCAATCCGCCTGAGTCGCGCCGCGGCTTTTTTCTGCTATCAATCAGCCAGAGGGCGCCGGCGCTACGTGTGGCCCCGAGCGAAACCCCGGTCCTGTCGCCGCGCCACGCCTGACTCGAGCGGTGTTCTGGATTCGACGCCTCCCGCTGCAGCCGTTTGGGAATCACCGTGCTCACCACCTCGTCGCTGCACTGGCTCGATTACGCGATTATCGGCGCCTACCTTGCGCTCTCCCTCGGCATCGGCTTGGCGATGAGTCGCCGGGCCGGCCAGAATACTGAAAGTTACTTCCTCGGCTCGCGCAGCCTGCCTTGGTGGATCAACGGCGTGTCGCTCGCCGCCACCAGCTTCGCGTCCGACACGCCGCTCGTCGTCACCGAGATGGTGCGCGACCGCGGCTTGCAGCGCCTATGGTGGATGTTCGCCGGTGTTTTCGCTCTCGTCGTGGCGGTTTATCTTTTTGCGCGTCTCTGGCGCCGGCTGGAAATTGTGACCGACGCCGAGTTTTGCGAACTGCGCTACGATGGACGTCCGGCCGCCGTTCTCCGCGTCGTGCGGGCCTTCATGAACGGCATCGTCACCAATCTGGTCACGATCGCATGGGTGACTCTCGGCATGGCGAGCATCATCACGGTCACGATGCCGGTGGACAAGTGGACCGCGGTCGGCATCGCGATGGGCGTGACGCTGGTCTACACGATGTTCGGCGGCTTCTTCAGCGCCGTCCTCACCGATTTGGTGCAATTCACCATCGCGGTGGTCGCGATGGTAATCTTGGCGACCATCGGCGTCGCGCATTTCGGCGGCATGGAAGCCGTGCTCGAGGCCGTGCGCGCCTCAACCGCCCATGGCGAACGCACATTGTCGCTGCTGCCGCAATTCGACCACGCCAACCTCGACCTCGCCTGCTTCGTCATTCTGCTCGCACTCTGGTGGACCGATTCCGGCGGCTACGTGACCCAACGCATGAGCGCGTGCCGCAACGAAAACGACGCCGCCAAGGCCATGATGTTTTTCGCTTTCTGGCAATCGGTCCGGCCGTGGATGTGGGCGGTCGTGGCGTTGGTCTCGATCGCGATGTTCCCGGTCATGCCGGCCGGCTTCACCGACACGCACGCCTACCCGATGGTTATGAACGAGGTTCTCGGGATCGGACTGCGCGGCCTGCTCATCACGGCTTTCGCGGCCGCCTTCATGTCAACCATCACGACCCAACTCAACTGGGGCGCTTCGTATCTGATCCGCGACGGTTATTGCCGTTTCCTCCGTCCGCAGGCGCCAGAGCGTGAAATCGTGCTCGTTTCGCGCCTCGCCACCGTGGTGCTCGCCGTGGCTGGCATCGCGCTCACCCCGCTGTTGACCTCGATTACGCAGGCATGGGAGTTCCTCGCGCTGCTGCTCGCCGGCACCGGCGTCATCGGCGTTATCCGCTGGTTCTGGTGGCGCGCGAACGCGTGGACCGAGCTCTCGGCCATGGCCGCCGGCCTCGTTTGCGCCGTGGGCAACATCGCGTTGAGCGCGCTCGCGCCGCGCACGGAACTGTTGGGCCTCACATGGGGCGATTGGCGCTTCGAGTTGAAGCTGGCGCTCTTCACCAGCATCGCGCTCGCCGTCAGCATCACGGTCACATTCCTCACGCGTCCCGTGGCACGTGAGCGCTTGCTCGCCTTCCACGCCAAAGCGCGGCCCGGCGGCTTCTGGGGCGCGGTCTCACGCGAAGCCGCGCCGACGGACCGGCCGGACATCCTGACGTGGGCCACGCTGCTCGATATCCTCGGAGGTGTCGCGCTTTGCCTCGGGGCGACGGTCGGCATCGGCTACAGCCTGCTACTCAAGCCCGGACCGGCCGCGATTGGCTTCGCCATCACGCTCGTGGGCGCGGTGAGTGTTTTCCGCTGGTTCCGTCGCCAAGAGCAGCGCAACTGATACGCTTGCCACCATGAGCCTTCTGTTTCGCGATCCGGACCTGCCCCTTGAGCGCCGCCTCGAAGATCTCGTAGCGCGTCTAGAACCGGGCGAAAAAATCAGCCAACTGATGCACGACAGCGCGGCCATCACGCGCCTCGGCATCCCCGCTTACAATTGGTGGAACGAGGCCTGCCACGGCGTCGGACGCAACGGCCGCGCCACCGTCTTCCCGCAAAACATCGGGCTCGGCGCGACCTTCGACCGCGCGCTGCTGCGCGAGATCGGCGACGTGATCGCGACCGAAGCGCGCGCGAAACATCACGCCGCCGTCCGCACCCGCGCCGACGGGAGCTCCGGCTGGTATCAAGGCCTCTCGTTCTGGACGCCCAACATCAACCTGTTCCGCGACCCACGCTGGGGCCGGGGACAGGAAACCTTTGGCGAAGACCCTGTGCTCACCGGCGAGCTCGGCGCCGCCCTCGTGTGCGGTCTTCAAGGCGATGATCCACGGCACCTCAAGGTCGCCGCGTGCGCCAAACACTTTGCCGTGCACAGCGGCCCGGAAGTGAAGCGTCACGATTTCGACGCGCGCGTGAGCCTGCGCGATCTGCGCGAGAGCTACCTGCCGCACTTCGAGCGCGTCGTGCGCAGCGGTGTCGAGGCCGTGATGGGCGCCTACAACCGCACCAACGGCGAGGCCTGCTGCGCCAGCCAGACGCTGCAGCAAATCTTGCGCGACGAATGGGGCTTCACTGGCCACTTCGTCTCCGACTGCGGCGCTGTGGATGACTTCCACCGCGGCCACCGCGTCACGCCGGGGCCAGTCGAGTCGGCGGCTATCGCACTCAAACACGGCACCGACCTCAACTGCGGCTGCACCTACAACGACCTGACCGAAGCGCTGCGCCGCGGGCTTGTCACGATCGAGGACATCGACCGCTCACTAAGGCGCGTGCTGCGCACCCGTTTTCGGCTCGGACTTTTCGACCCCGCGGAACGCATCGCGTTTGCCGGGATCGGGCCCGAAGTGGTCGCCAGCGCGCCGCACCTCGCGCTCGCGCGGCGCGCGGCGATCAATTCGCTCGTGTTGCTGAAGAACAATGGCGTGCTGCCGCTCGCCCCCACGTTGCGCAGCGTGATGATCGTCGGACCCGGCGCCGCCAGCGTGGACGCGCTGCTGGGCAATTATTTCGGCCTCGGGCCGCAGCTCACCACCATCGTCGAGGGCCTCACCAACCGCGCACCCGAGGGAATGCGATTGGGCTACAGCGTCGCGTGCCTGTCGAACGACGACCGCGTTCCGCCGGGTCCGGGTGCAGTGTGGGAATGTTCCCAGGCCGACGTCACGATCGCCGTCCTCGGCACGCTCCCCGTCTACGAAGGCGAGGAAGGCGACGCCTTCGCCTCCGGCGTGGCCGGAGATCGCGAGCGCATCGAACTCCCCGCGAGCCAGCGCGCGCTGCTCGCCAAACTGCGCGAGAACAAGAAGCCCACGATTCTCATCCTCACCGGTGGCGGCGCAATCGCCTGCCCCGAGGAAGCCGAGTGGTGCGACGCGATTTTGCAGGCGTGGTATCCCGGTGCCGAGGGCGGCCACGCGGTCGCCCAGGTTCTTTTCGGCGATGCCGAACCCGGCGGGCGTTTGCCGGTCTCCGTGCCGCGTCGCACCGAGGATCTGCCGCCCTTCGAAGACTACGCGATGGCGGGGCGCACCTATCGCTACGCCGACACGCCGCCGCTGTTTCCGTTCGGTTACGGCTTGGGCTACACCACGTGGTCGCTCGCCGACGCCCGAATCGAACGCGATGCCCGCGGAGAGCCGCGCGCTTTTCAGGTCGTGGTGCGCAACACCGGCGCGCGCGCCGGGCGGACGGTGGTGCAACTTTATCGCGTGCCGCCGGCCGGCAGCATCGGCCCACGAATGAGCCTCGTGGAGTTCGCCGCCCTCGAACTCGCCACGGGCGAAGCGCGAACGCTGTCATTTGCGCTCCCGCCGAGCACGTGGGCGTTGCACGACGACGCGGGGTTGCGGCAGCGCGTGCCCGGTGCCTGGGAAATCGTCGCCGCCTTCGCCGCTCCGACTGAGCGCGCCGCCGAGCTCGGCGCGCCCACCCCGCAGCGGGCGCGCTGCACGATTTCGTGAACAACCCTACCCTTGCGTGCGCCGCGCTCGCGCTGGCGGCATGGTGGCTGGTGGGCACTCCGTCCACCGCCGTCGCTCAAAGTTGGCCGGCCGTGCCACCGGCCGATTTCAGTGCGCTCACGCTCGCGCAATTCGCCGATCATGAGCTCGAGGTGCCCTACCACCTGCGACACTTCGCGCAGGTCGCCAACGCGGTCGTCGAGACCGGCCCGGATCGCGGCTTCCTCGCCCTGCGCGTGAACCGCGAGCCCGCCGACAACCAGCCACACAATGCCCGCATCATGGAGAACCAGCTCGCGCTGGCCTACTTCTACACGGCGAACCGTCCGTGGAATCCCTACCACGGACACGTGGCGGTGCGCGTCCGCCTGGAGGCGATGCTCGATCGCTGGGCCCGCATCCAGAACCAGCCCGGCCCGGCCGACGGCGATTTCGACGGACTCTGGGCCGAATACAGCGCCACCAACTGGAGTCTCGCGCCCAGCACCTTCGGCGTGATGCACGCCGCCGAGGCGATCGACCTGCTCCGGGACGCGCAGCTGCCCTTCGACCCGGCGGTGATGGAACAAGCACGCGTCGCGCTGCGCCGTGGACTGCTCGCGATCTTCACTCGTCCGGACATGCGCCAGCACGCGCGGGAGTGGAGCAACCAATTCAGCGGCGCCTATCACGCGGCTTTGATCTACCTGGAGAACTGGCCTGACGCGGAACTCGAAACGGCCTTTGTCCGCGCGATCGAGGACGCCGCGGCGCAGGACCAGTCGCCCGCCGGCTATTTCTACGAACAAGGCGGCCCCGACTTCGGTTACAGCTCGGTGCATGAAAACAATCTCCGCGTCGCGCTGCCACGCCTCCGCTCTCGCACGCTGCAACTCGGCGCGATCGCCGAGGAAGACATTGCCTGGAACGAGTGGCTCGCCGCGATGGGCGTCCTCCAACCGGGAAGCTCGCCGTGCCTCTTTCTTTTCCCGGCTGGTCTGAACACGCGCACGTCGCACGCCTTCCAAACTCCGCGCTCCCGTCCGCTCGCCGAGTGGACCGAGCCCTCGCGCAGCTTCGCGCTCACCGATGAGGATTACGCCGCCGCCGTCGTCGCGCGTCGGGCCGAGGTGCAAACCGAGTTCGGCCGCTGGGGCGCACTCAGCGTGCCGAGCGCCTACAGCTACATCCCGAACTTCGCTTTCGATGCCGTGCGCCCGCTCAACACGTGGCATCCCACCGCCGCGCAGCGCGCCGCGGCAGACGCGACCTTGCCCAGCCGCTACGACGGTGCGCGCACGCGACAATTCCACGACCCGCGTCCAGTCACTGTCACGGCGGTGCAGCGACCGGGCTACTACGCGGTGGTCACCGCGGGACGCATCCGCGTGCCGCGTCAGGTTTACGGCCTCGGCTTGCTCTGGCACCCGCGATTCGGACTCGCTCTGCAATCGGTGGCCGAATCGTTCCCGACCGCGAATTGGACTTACGGCACGCGTCGCGGCGGAGTTACCGGCGGCGCCACCTACGAGACCTCGGATCTCACGGCGACTTACACGGTCGGCGTTGCGCCGCTCACTCCCTCAAACGGCGTTCGCACGCTCGGCGACGGCGACTTCTCGGTGGCTTACCCGCTTGAGAGCGGCGGCACCCGCTACGGCCGAAAGACGCTCACGTTCTCCGCGCAGCAGGTCGACGTCGCCATCGAACACAGTGGTGGATTCACCGAACTCCTGCCACTGGCGCATGCCAGCGACGCCTCGACTACGGCAACGGCTTCGCGGCTGGAAGTGCGGCGCCCGGACGGCACCGTGTTCACAATCGAAGTCACTTCACCGAGTGCAACCCTCGCGACCGGCGGGACCACGGCGTTGACGACCGGATTGGTGCGTCGCCCCGTGACGATCAACGCCACGGGCGCGCTGGCGTATCGGCTCACGTTCTCCGCCAACACCTCAGGCGGATCGGGCGGCGGGACGACTTCACGCCCGACCACGCCGCCTCAGCCCGCTCCCACTCCTTCGCCCGCTCCGAGCAGCGGCGGAAGCGGCGGTGGAGCGCTGTCCTGGGTGGGTCTTCTCAGCGTGGCCGCCGCGCTCGCGCTCCGAGCCACGCGCCGCTGACGCCCGCCCGCTCAAAACAGAATCCGCTTACTGTGAACGCAGGCGGGCGACCTCCAAAACAGCGTTGTAGGCGGGCTTGGGCTGAAGGGCACGGTCGAAGAGCAGCGGGTGATTGATGCGGCCCTTCACGGGCCAATGGTTCAGCCAGGACTTCCCGTCGTGCAGGTTCCAGAACGTGACGCGATCCACGACGTCCGCGTGTTTCTTCAACAACGCGAAGAGCCGCGCATACTGTTCTGCCTGCCGCTGGAGCAATTCCGGCGGCGCTTCCTTCCAGCCGAGATTCTTGTCCGTCGGCTCTTCACGGTGCGCGGTGTCCGCTCCCCACACCGCGCGTTCGACGAGATCGAGATCGAGTTCGGTCACCATCACCTTCACCCCCAGCGCACGGAACGCGACAAGCGAGCGCTCGATCTCGTCGAAGGGGATGCGGTCGAGCTGCAAGTGGAGCTGCATGCCGATGCCGTCGACGCGCAGGCCGCGGGCTTGCAGGTCCTTGATCAAACGCACGGTCTTCTCGCGCTTGCGCGGATACTCGTTGCCGTAGTCGTTGAAGTAGAGCTCGGCCTGCGGATCGGCCTCGCGCGCAAAGGCGAAGGCGTGCGCGATGTAATCGTCGCCGATGATCTGTTGCCAGCGGTTGGGCCGGAGATACTCGGCGGTCTTGTCGGAGATGCCCTCGTTCACGACGTCCCAGCCCTTGATCCGTCCGCGGTAGTGACCGACCGTGGCTTGGATGTGCGCGCGCAAGCGTTCGAGCAGCCGCTCGCGAGTGACCGGCTTGTCGCCTTCGACGAAAAACCACTCCGGCGTCGCCTGATGCCACGCCAGCGTGTGGCCGATCACCGGCAAATGATGTCGCTCGGCGAAGGCCACGATCGCGTCCGCTTCTTCGAAGGTGAACACGCCCTCCTGCGGCTGCACGCGCGCGGGCTTCAAGTGATTCTCGGTGGTCACGACGTTGAATTCGCGCGCGATCAGTGCGCGCTCGGCTTCGTCAAACGTGCTCATGCTGCCGAGCGCGACACCCACGGAGAAATCCTCACGGAAGGCCTCCCGCAGCGACGGCGCTGGAGGGGAGGCGAACAATGTCGCTGCGCCCGCGAGGGCCACGGCGCACGAGAGAGCGACGGACGAAGAAGCTGGGATCATGGGAAAACGAACAAAGGTCCGCCTCAGAGCCGCGCCGCTTCGCGCCAGGCGGCGGCCATGAGCTGATGGCCGAGCGGCGAGGGATGGACGCCGTCGGCCGCGAGTTCGGCGGCAGAGTATTTTTTCTGCGCGGCTTCGAACATCTGTTGGTAAGGCACGAAGGCCGCGCCGAATTCCTGCGCCAGTTGCCGCACCACGGCGCCACGCTCGCGTAGCTCGGGCAACCACTCGGCCTTGAACTCGCCGCCCGGGAGCGCAAACGGCTCGCCCAAGACGAGTCGGCAATCGGGGCGCGCCGCACGCGTATCCTGCAACACCATGCGGTAGAGCTCCGCGTAGCGCGCGACGCTGATACCGTTGCCGTTAAGCGACTCGTGCCACGTGTCGTTCACGCCCACGAGCAGGCTCACGAGGTCGGGCTTCAGCGCGAGGGCATCGCGGCGCCAGCGACCGAGCAAGTCGACGATGCGATCGCCGCTGATGCCGCGATTGAAGAACTTCCACCCCTGCCCCGCGTGCTGAGCGAGCAAATCGCCCGCGATGCGCCCGGCGTAGCCGGCGCCGAGGGCGGCGGGGTCGTTGGGCCACGAGCGCGTGCGATCGCGGAGGCAATCGGTGATCGAGTCGCCTTGAAAAAGAATCACGGCCTCGGCGGGAAGAGAGGCGGAGGGAGCAGAGTTCATGGGAAGAGGAGATGACGCGCGGGCGACGGGCCAGAGAGCGGCAGCGGAGGCGAGTCCGCCGAGGAAGCGTCTGCGCGAGAGGCTCATGGGTTCCAGAGGTCACGGAAGACCCGGCCCGTCTCGCTGAGCGAGCCGTCGGGCCGGTAGAGCCAGAAACCTTGCAGGCGGCGCGGGTCGGTGACGGGCGGCTTCGGCTGACGTTCACGCCGGTTGTCCGACTCATTGCAGTAGAGCGCCCACTGCACGACCCAATGAACCCGCGCGGCGCGCGCGGCGGCGAGGAGTTCATGCCAGCGCTCCGCGATCCGCGCGGGCTGCGCCATCTCGGGAATGCCGATCTCGCCCAGGAACACCGCACCCGACCCCAGCGGTCCCGTCGTGCGCGCGAAGCGGCGGATGGTTTGGATGGCCCGCGTGAGCGTGGCGCCGTCCGCCATGCCGTCGTAGCAACTGTAAGAGACCGCATCCAACTCCAGCTGCGGCAACACGTGCTCCGTCACAGTCGGAACGCCGCGCCAGCCATCGGCGACGCGATTAACCTCGACCGCGTGCAACACCCGCAGCCGCACCTGCGGATGTTCCGCGCGCACGGCCGAGACGGCCGCCTGCCGCGCCGCCATGCGACGCGCGTAGCGGTCGCACCGCTCGCGCCAATCCGGGGCTGGCGGATCCCATAACACCCCGAGGCCACGCAACTGCCAGTCGCCTTCCCAATTTTGCAGCACGATCGTGAGCGGCTTGTCGCCGTGCTCAGCGTAGAGGAAGCGCACGAGTTCTTCCCACTCTGCGCGAATCTTCGCGTAGTAACCGGGCGCGTGATCAGCGTTCCAGAGCGACTCCGCCGGGCTGTGCGTTTCGAGGAAGAGCGTGCGAAACGGCAACGCGAAGACTTGCTGCCAATACGGGGACGCCGCGAGGTCGCGCAGCGTCTTCATTTCCGGCCACTCGCTGTTCCACGGGTAATCACGGGCCGCCCGCTTCGGCTCGAACCAGAACTTCCCCACCCGCGTGCCGAGCGCGAGCATCTGCTCGGCGCCTTCAAGGAGATTGGGCCGCGACGTGAGATGATACTGTCCTTCGACGAGCGTGGTCCCGAGCCAGTCGCGATAGAATTCGCGCTCCTCGTCTTCGCGCGCGGACGGTTCCAAAGCGGTCGCCCCGCGCGCGACGAGCGGCAGCATGCCGGCGGTGGCGGTCATGGTGAGGAATTCACGACGAGAGAGGGAGGAAGGCATGAGAAGCATCACTCGGGCGCCACATAGCGGTCGCGTCCGCCGAGCGCCGACCACCGCGCGTGCAACCAAACCCCGAGCGCGATTGCCGTGAAGGCCAGCACGCTCCCCGCGAGGAAAGTGTAGCGGTATTGGTTGCCCAGGCGATCGAGCCACGCGCCCAACAGCGGCCCGAGGGCGATGTTGAACAGCGCCGCCAGCAACCCGGCCGCCGCGGCAAATTGCGCGAACTTCGCCCGGGGGAACAGCATCTGGGGCAGCGCGGCGGCTCCGGTGAAGAAGGTCCCCGAGAGCACCCCGTGCGCGAGAAACGCCCAACCGAAGGACGGCGCGTCGTGCATGAACAAGAATCCCATCAACATCACGACGCCGTAGAGCGCCGCGGCGCCGATCGCCACACGCAGTGGATGCAACTTATCCGCCAACCACCCGAGCGGGAACGCGAGGACGAACGAGCAGATGAAAGTCACGACGAGGTAGCGGCCGTAAGTCTCCATCGACATGTCGTAGCTCTTCGCCGCGTAGATGCTGAACAGGTTCACCGGCACGAAGGAGATGTTGGCCAGGCCGAGGAAGCAGAACGTCAGGAGATAATACGGCTTGAGGAGACAATCGCGCCAATAGTCGCGCAGCGCGCCGAAGACCGGGTTGCGCCGCGGTTCCGTCAACGGCGGGGGCGGCGGATAGTCGCCCTCCTTCACGCGCCAACACATCACGGTCATGCCGACACCGTAGACGAGACCGATACTCGCGAGGATGATGGTGTAATGCTCCTCCGCGTGGCCGATGATCTTGTAGTTGAAAAGAATTCCGACGCCGAGGCTGACGGCGCGAAACAGTCCATAAAAGCGCCCGAGCAACTCGCGCGGCACGACGTCGTTGATCAGGCCGTTGAACACGGAGTTCGAGATCACGACCCCGATTTCAAACACCGTCCAACACACGCCCATCACGAGGAGGATGGTGAAGTTCACGCCCTCCGACGCACCGCCGAACGCAGCATGCAGCCAGCGTCCGATCGGCGGACTGTAGGCGAGGCCGATCATGGACAGCGTCACAAAAGGCGTCGGCACAAGGAGGAACGGGATGCGCCGTCCCCAGCGCCCGCGATAATGATCGCTCCAGTAACTGACCGCGGGGCCGACGATCAGGATGATGGCCCAGGGGATCGTGAGCAGAAAGATCGCGGTGATGAGGTCGGTGGCCTCATATTTCTTCAGCATCAACTGCGTCACCGGCGCAGCGGACCGCTCGCGCGTCATGTAGCTGAAGTCGCCGAGCAGCAGCCACGTGAACAGCATCACGATGCCGGCGATGGAGTAAGTCAGCGTGCCGACTTTCCAGATTTTGGGCTCGGCTCTCGAGGTGGGGCTTGGGGTCATCAAAAGGGGTAACTCACGCTTGGAGGGCGGCTGCGGCTTCCGTGAGGGGATAAAGCAAAGGCTCGTCGCGAAGATGCCGCTCCAGTTCATCGAGCGCGACCCGCATGAGTAACTCGATCTCGCGATGGCGCGCCCCGGCGATGTGCGGCGTGAGCACAACATTGCGCAAGGCGCGCAGCGGCGAATCCACCGGCGCGGGCTCGGGGTCGGTGACATCGAGCACGGCGGTCAGGTCGGGCCGCTCGCGCAGCACGGCGACCAATTCCGCCTCACGCACAATCGCCCCGCGCGCGGTGTTCACGAACGTCGCATGCGGTCGCAGACGCTGGAGCAGTTCCCCCGTCACGAGGCCGGTGGTTTGCGGCAGTAACGGCGCATGCAGCGAGACGACGTCGCTGCGGGCAAAGAGCTCCGCCAGCGGCGTGAGTTCGACCCCCACCCGCGCCGCTTCGGCAGCATCGACCGTGGGATCGTGCGCGACGATGCGGACCTCGTGGCGTTGCAGACCGCGAATCACCTCACGCCCCACGCGACTGAGCCCGATGATCCCGACGGTCGCGCGATGCACGCCCGACGACGCGGTGTCGCGCAAATAAGCCCAGTCGGCGCGCGGCTCCCGGAGGTAGAACCACGTCTGTTTCAGCGAGAGCAAAATCATCGCCTCGGCAAAGGTCGCCGTCGGACGCGCGTTGGCGGCGACCGCGGTGGTCAGCTTGATGCCGCGTTGCCAAAACTCCGGTGTCACAAACGCCCGCACCGAACCCGCCGCATAGCACACGAGTCGCAAGGCCGGCATCGCCGCGAGCAACTCCGGCGTGAAGCGGGGCACGCCCCAGTTGCCGATCACGACCTCGATGCTGCCCAAACGCGACGCGTGTGGCCGCCAGTCTTCGCCCTCGCGGAGCGTCACGACCACTTCCACCAGCGCGTCGAGTCGGGCACGAGTCTCGGGTGTGAGGAGCCACGGCTCCGTCTCGGGACGATACGCGAGCAGCGCCTGCGGACGACGAATGGGCGCGGTCATTTTTTGCCCTCACTCGAAGAGTCCGCTCGCGCCCGCTCTTGCGCAGCCTCGAGCCGCATCTGCAGATCGGCGACCAAAGCGGTTGCGGCAGGCTCGCGCGCGAGATTCTTGAGCTCATACGGATCAGCGCGGAGATCGAACACCTGCGTCCAGTTGGGTTGACCGGGATACGCGACAATCTTCGCGGAGTTGGTTCGGACGCTTTGGATGTCGAACGTCACCTCGGGATACTCCGGGTCACGGTAGTTCTCATAGAAAAACTCCGTGCGCCAATCGCGGGGACGCTCGCCGCGCAGCAGTGGTGCGAAGCTCCGGCCCTGTTGCGACCAGGTCAGCGGCACGCCGGCGAGTTCGAGAATCGTGGCGGGGAAATCGATGTTCAGCGCGAGCGCATCGATCACCGTGCCCGCCTTCACCGCGCGCGGATAGCGCACGAGGAGCGGGATGCGGATGCTTTCCTCGTAGGCGGAGCGCTTGTCGCCGAGCCCGTGCTCGCCGAGATAGTAGCCGTTGTCGCCCGCGTAGATGATGACGGTGTCGTCGGAGAGCCCTTGCTCGCGCAGCGCATCGAGCAAACGGCCGATGTTGTCGTCCACCCCTTGCAAGCAGCGGAAGTAGTTGAGCCGATCCTCGACGACGGGGTTCCACGGTTTGGAGCGGTCGCCCCATTCGAAAGGCGGATAGGCGCGGAAGCTCACGGGCTCCGCGATGCGGACGCCCGCGTAACGGTCCGCGTGGCGGGGCGCGGGGGTGCGATTGTCGTGAGGCGACTTGTAGCCGATGAAGAGCGCAAAGGGCTCCGCGCGGTGACGCGCGATGTAGTCGATCGCGTGCGTTGTGGTGACGTCATCGACCCAGCCTTTGGTCTCGACCCAGCGACCGTTGTGCAGGAAGCGGCAATTCGGATAAATGCCCTGATCGACGAACGTGAAGACGTAGTCGAAGCCCGGACGGTCCTCCTGTTTTCCCATGTGCCATTTGCCGAAATAGCCCGTGCGGTAACCAGCGGCGCGCAGCGCGTGCGCCCACGTGTCGGTCGACGCGAACGGCGTCTTGTTGTCGCGGATGCCGTGCGCGTAGGTCTGGCGACCCGTGAACATCGACGCGCGACTGGGCGAACAGAGCGAGTGCGTGACGAAGGAATTGCGGAAGCGCGCACCCTCCGCAGCGAAGCGATCGAGTTGCGGCGTCTCGAAGAACGGGAAACGCGCCGCGTCGCCTTGCTCGCGCTGCACGACCCCGAGGGCGTCGTGGCGCTGGTCGTCGGTGACGATGACGATGAAATTCGGCCGACGCGCCGTGGAATCGGCGGCGAGGAGTCCCGCGCCGACCGCGAGCGAGGCGAGCAACAGAGCGAAGCGTTTCATCAGGGCTTTCCGGGAGGTTGTTGTAAGACTTTCGCGACCGCGTGCGCCGCGGGTTTCAGGACATGATCGAACTCGATGATCGAGGTGTTCGCGAGGCAGGGGAACGCATCGTGGCCCATCCAGATCAGGAATCCGCCGCAGCGCGGGAACTGGGCCTTCTTCGCCCGAATCGCGAAGGCGAGTTTCTCCGCCTGCTCGCGCCGGGTGTATTCCGTGAACTCGCTCAGCGCGTCGACCGGCTTCACGTCGGCGAAGCGATCGCGCAAGCGGTCCCATTGCGTCCACCACCCGGAGGCATGACGCCAATACGGCGAGTCGGGCGGCCAAGTCGCTTCGCCGCCGGAGTATTTCAAAATCAGCTCCACGCGACTCGCGCCGCCGACCCCAGTCTCGCCGCGAAAGAGCGAATCGTCGTCGGTCCAATAGGCCTCCCAGTCACCATGATTGGGAAAGCCATCCAATCCCCACGGACCATGCACCTCGTGATGCAGGCCCAACCCGAACTCCTCCCGTGTCGAATGAAAGCGCGGGCCGTAGGGCGAAGTCGGCAGGAAGCGATGGCCCGGATCTTCCTGGGCCACGAGCGCGTCGAGCGCTGCGAGCGTGCGGTGGCGCAGCGTGAGCGGGTCGCGCCGCTGTCCGTCTTTCCACGGCACCTCGATCTGCAACTCGTTGCCGCCACACCATTGCAGCAGACACGCATGATGCTGACGCGCGTGGAGGTAGTGGCGGGCGGTGCGCGTGATTTGGGCGATGAAGGCGTCGTCCTCCGGCGGATTGCTGTCGAGGCCCGACGAGGAGAGCGGGAACTCCTGCCACACAAGCAGGCCGGCGCGATCGCACGCCGCGTAAAACTCCTCAGACTCCAAATACCCGCCGCCCCAGACGCGCAGCAAATTGCAGCCCAGGTCGCGATAGATGCCGACCAGGCGCTCGGTCTCCTCGCGCGTCACGTCCTGGTAACCCATGCGCACCGGCGTCCAGTTCACGCCTTGGAGGAAGATCGGTCGTCCATTGACGACGCACAGCCACGGAAAGGCGTCCACCGGGGCGCCCTCGCAGGCGCGCCACTCGATGTGCTTGAAGCCCACGTCGCACGTCCACTCCTGCTGCACCGTTCCGTCACGCAGCGCGGCGACGGTGAGCTGATAGAGCGGCTGCGCGCCGAGTCCGTTGGGCCACCAGACCTTCGGGCTGTCGATGGCCAACTCGATCCGACCGCCGCCTTGGACCTCGCCGGTCGCCACCACGTTCGCGCCTTCCCGCAACGTGGCCCGAAACGTCGCGTCACCCTCGGTCCGCAGCAGCACGGCGCCACGAGTGAGATTAGCGTCAAGGCGGGTCGTGATCTTCGGACGGACGATCGGCGCGCCGCGACGACGCTCCAGTTGCAACTTGCCCGCCGCACCGATCGGCACGACGCGCACGCACCAGTCCCAGCTGTAGCTGTAACGCGGCTTCATCTCCCGCGCGCGCGAGGTGTAGCCCATTTGTCCCTGTCCTTCGGGCGGGAGGTCGAAGACGAGCGAAAGCTCGTGCTCGCCCGGAGTGAGGGCGCCGAGGGACAAGCGCACGGGCAACTGCGCGCCGTGAAACTCGCCGACGATCGCGCCGTCGAGCATCAGCCAGCCGCTGTGGTCGAGGCAATCGGCGCAAAAATCCACTTCTTCTCCGGGCGCCGGCTCCACGCGAACGCGCGTGGTGAACATCCATTGCCGATGCTCGACCCATTCGATCGCGAGTGAGTTGTGCCCGACGTGCCAGTCGGGAATCGCGCCCTCGCGCCGAAGGTTTTCCTGCACGCTCCCCGGCAGCCGCGCCGGGTAGGGCCCGTGATCGGGCAGGAGAAAGCCGCCGGTCTCGGCGGACTTTCGGAGTTTCCAGGCGAACGGCCGCCAGCCAGTCAGCGACCACGAGCAGTGAGAGAGATCGAGCAGCGTGAGCATCGGTCAAAAGCGTCGAAGAAGATCGAGGAGAGCGCGGTCGAGCGGCACGCCGTGCCAGTCCGCATAGGCGACATCGGCGCGCGTGGAGTCGAGCACGCCGAACGAGCCGCGGAAGTTCCAGAGGGCCCAGCCACAGTTGAATTCGCGCAGCGTCTCCAACAGGTCCTCCAGCCAGCGCAGAAAGACCGCATGCGGCGTGCGATGCCAGGCCCCGAGTTCTCCGCAATACACCGGCACGCCCTGCGCCGCGAGGGCCCGCCACGGCGCATAGCGCTGCCGCAAAGCGGCGCGATCAAGCATCGTGCCGTCCGGTCGCCGCAACGGCCACGCCGGCGGCTGATTCGGCTCGCCGGCCCACCACGCGAGGTGATGCGTGACTTCGTTGGGCCAGTAGCCGCGACAGCTTTGCGTCAGGCCGGGCAGATCGGCGAACTCCGGACACGGCGTGTTGCCGGCATCGCGGCCGTCGATGGTGATGGGAAGCCGGGGCGAAACTTCCTGGATCGCGGCCACCGCGGCGCGCACGACCCGCTCATACTCGGCCGCCGTGCAGCGCGCCGGCTCATTGACGAGATTGAACTCCACCCGCTCGGTCGAGACGTGCGCGTAACGCCGGGCGAGCGTGCGCCAATGCTGCACGAAGCAGGCCCGCGCCTCGTCATCGCGCCAGAGGTCAAAACGATCCGGCTGCGGCGCAGGGTTGATGCCAAAGCCCGGCGCGTGATGCAGACAGCGTGCGAGACGCAAGCCGTAGCGCTCCGCCCACTCCACTGCGGCGTCCACGGGCGCGAGCGCAGCCTCGTCGATGCGGTTCGGCTCCGCCGCGCTGGCCCACCAACGGTAGCTCAGCGGCAGCCGAACGAAATTGAAACCCCACTCGGCAATCCACGCGAAGTCGCGCTGCTGAAACCGACCGCGCGGCCCGCGAATCATATCCGCCCAACGCAAATCATCCGGCCCGAGAAACATCTCGGGCAGATTGAAGCCGCGACGGAGAAGCGGAGCGGCGGACATCGTTCACTCCGGACGCACTGTCACGGTGACGCGCGCGGCGGTCACGGGCTCGGTCAGCGTCAGGCCGAGGCGCGTGGGCTTTTTGCCGCCGGGGAGGTTCTCGTCGATCGTCTCAGGGCGCAGTTTCCACGGCGCACTGGACTCGATCTGCACACGGAGCGCCGCGTCGCCGCTGCCCACCGTGAGCGCCCCACCCTCGCGTTCGCGGTGTTTGTCGAAGGTGATCAACGCGCCCTCGAACGACGACGGCGTCGAGAATTCGACCGCATCCGAGATCACGATCTCGGGCTTCGCGCCGCGCCGCAGCGTGAAGGTGCGGACGAGCGACTTGAGCGCGGGCACGGCGTAGGCGCCGGTGAGATCGAGCACCACGACGTCCTCTGTTGCGGAAAACGAAGTAGACACAACTTTGCCGGCAAACTCGCGGCCGAACTTCTGCAGCTCGCCCGCCACGACCGGCACAGAGTGACCGTAGGAATTGAGCACCCGGGAAACGTAGCGTTGATCGCTGAAGGTGCGCTTCGTGTAGACCTCGAGACCCGGATCGACGAGCACGGCGCGATCGCCGCGCGCGATGACGAAGGAGCCGACGTCGTTGTGGTTGTGATGCTCGTTGTTGTGGCCGCCCTTGATCGCCGCGCCGAAGTTGGCCGTGGCGCGGCCGGTGTAGACCTGCGCATCGGGGAACCAGTAGTGATCGCCTTTCACCTGCGGCGCCGGCGCGGCGGGCAGGCCCTCGGTGAGCAACGGCAGGAAGACCTTCATCGCCGACTCGTAGATCATCTGCGTGCGCACGTCGTTCACGTTCATGTTCCACGATTTCATGCCGAGCGGCTTCGGATAAACCTGCATGACCGCGAGCGCGCCGAACCACGTGGAGGGGCGCTCCGCGACGTTCATATCCGCGAACGCCGGGAAAACGCCGGGGAGGACGCGCAGGCCCCACGGGTAAGCCGCGACGCGCAGCGCATGGTCGCCCGCGAGCGGGATGGACACGCCGTTGGTCGAGCGGCGGAGCGTCTCGGAGAGCATGGCGAAGTGGCCGAAGCCGTAATTCCAATAGCCGATGCCTTCGCTGCAGTAGCCGTCGGGCGTGAAGCCCTTGAGGTAATACCCCAGATTCAACTCCGCCCATCCGACCACCAACGCCCGCTCGGCGCGGGTCGGAAGCGCGGCGAGCGCGGTGCCGACGACGCCGGCGTGGCAGACGGAGTTCCAGTTGTTGTCCGCGCGGTTCCACCACATGCCGTCGGTGTCGGCGCTCTTCTCGCCGTTCATGCGGGCGAGGAACGGTGCAATGACCCGGCGGCGCAACTCGGCTTGGATGCGTCCAGTGAGTTCGGGACCGAAGGTGTCGGCGTGCCAGTAAGCAATCGTCGCGAGCGACCAACCTTTCATCGCGACCATCAGATCGATCTCCTGCCAGCGTCCCTCGAAATTGTTCAGCTTGCCGTCGTGCGCGGGCAGGACCCAAGTGCGCTCCGCGAGCATCAGCTCCACTTGTCGACGCAAGGCGTCTGCGAAGCGGCCTTTGCCTTCGAGCGCTTCGGCCCACGCGAGGAGGTTGAGGCGGTGCAGACGACGCAGGTTGGCCTGCTGAAACTCGTCGCGGTTGCCGTCGCGCGAGTAGCGCAGGTAGAGCGCTTCGGGGATTTCCTCAGGCTTCTGGCCCAGCGCCTCCGTCGCGAGTTGGAGCAGCTCGCGCGCGGGAATTTCCTTGGCGGCGCGCTTCCAGAGTTCGCGGTCGCGCGCGGGTGCGCCCCAGCCGCGCGGCGTCTCAGGGAGCGCGGATTCCAGCTGCTGCAGACGCGCCTTCGCCGGCACATAGCGCGGCTCAGCCAGCGCGACACCGCACAGACAAAAAAACGCGACGACGAGGCGGACCGGGAATTTCATAGGAGCAAATCAGTGAATCACGCCGAGCAATCCGATGGTGGTGACGGTGCCGCGACCGCGCGGGACAGGCATGTCGAGCGTCTCGAGCTCGAACACATGACGACCCGGCGCGAGGTCATCGGCCACGAGGGTCGGACGATACCAGCCGCTGTCGCCGCACCAGTCGGGCCGGTCGCGCTGCGTTTGTTGCCACTCGCCGCCGTCGACGCGGTAGCGCACTTCGCTCGAGAGTCGGCCGAAGTCGAAACCGACCACGAGCCCGCGGCCGTCGAAGGCACAGCGCAGAGTCGCTCCCGGGACGCTGGTGGTGAGCGCGCGGTCCATGCCGAGGCAGGTGAACCAGCGCCGCAGCGACCACGGTCCGCGCAGCGTCGGCGTGGCGAGATCCAGCGACGACGTCTTCTCCCAATTGGCGGCATGCAGCGCGGGCGGAAGCGCGGGACGTCCGAGCCACTGCGCCGAGGCCTGGCCTTGGCCCCACTCCGCTTCGCAAAAGGCGATCACACTCTGCGCGTAACTGAGGCTGCCGCGCTCCTCGGGGTGCAGGCCGTCGGGCAGCCACTCGCTCCACGTCATCAGACCGCGGCGGACCTCGTTCCACGCGTGCAGCCCCATCCACACGGAGCCGAGGCCGTAGAGTTCCGCGAGCGCTTCGAACTCGGCGACGGACGCGGGCACGCGTCCAGCCTGCAAGTCGGGCAGCATCTCGGCGCAGAAAGTGTAGACGAGCACGACATCCGCGCCGGACGCGATGAGTTGGCGCAGCACGCCTTCGCGCGCGCGGTTGCGCCGCTCGCTCGGCGTGCCGAAGTCGTTCACCGCGTATTCGACGAAGACGAGATCGCAGCCGCGGGCGATGATCTCGGGCTGCGCACGAAACGCGGCGAGGTCCGAGCCGGTCGCGCCCAGCGCGGCGTTTTCGATGAGGAGACGAGATTCGGGGAAACGCGCGGCCAACCAGCCGGTGAACGGCTCGGGCCAACGCGTGCCGGTCTTGGGCGCGGTGATGGAGCCGCCGAGAAACCCCACAGTGAGGCAACCGGCGGCGGCAGCCTCGCGCGAGCGCGTGAGCGGACGTCGGTGCCGAAGGATCGGGCCGAGGGATTCGGACGGATTCATGATTTTTGGGGGCTCCGCAGCGTGCGGCCATCGTTCCAGCTGAAGGATTGCACGAGCGTCGTGGTCGGCACGCGCGCTGGGCCGCGCTCATTCGTCTCAATCATGCGAATCAGGATGTTGGCGGCGGTGACGCCGATCTGCGCGGAATCGATCTGCAGACCACTCAGAGTGCGCGCGGGCTGCTCCTTGTGGAAGAAGGCGAGGCCGAGCTCGCGTGGGACGCGCAGGCCAAGTTCGCGGGCGGCGGTGGGCAAGGCGAGTTCCTCGGTGAGCACAACATCGGGCCGCTCGCGGCGGACCCAGTCGGCGAAGAGCGCGGAGTCCCACCGGTCCTCAGGCAGGATGAGCGGCGGGACGTGACGCCACTCGGGGTGCAGGCGCAGCTGGACCAGGAAGACGCCAAGGCGACTGTGGTGGGTGCGAACGTCCTGCGAGGCGCGAAGGACAAGGCCGGGCCGCTGATAACCGCGGCGTCCGATCTCGTCGAGGACGCGCTCAATGCCGAAGGCGTGGTCATCGACGACGCGACTGAGGCGGGGGCGAAGCAGCGAGTAGTCGAGGCTGAGCGCCGCGAACTTGGACCAGTCGATCTCGAGCGGCGGGAAGTCGACGGGCAGCGGGGCGAAGAGGAGACCTTGGAAGTTCTGTGTCCACAGGATCTGACTGAGGCGGGGCGCGGTGATGCCCGGTTCGTGAAGCCAGACGGGTTCGCAGACGTAGCCGCGCTCGGCGGCGGCGGCCTTGGCTCCGGCGAAGCAGCCAGCGGAGTAGGCGCTCTCCTTCCATTCATCGCGCCGGGGAAAGGCGGAGAGGAAGGCGATCTTGGCGCGAAAGGCGTGCTGCTGGCGCTTGTGGCGCTGAGCCATGAGCGCGGAGATGAGCGGGTCGGGGCGGTAGCCCAATTTTCTGGCGGCGGCACGGACCCTGCGGATCGTGGCGGCGGAGACTTCGGGGCTGTTGCGCAACGCGAGGGAGACGGCGGTCTGCGACAAGCCCGTCTCCCGCGCGACATCCTGCTGGGTGACCATGGCGTTGGAGGGTGCGGGGCGGCGACCGGGTCGCAAGCCACGGGAGCGAGCGCCGTTAAGCGACGGGCTGCGCGAGGAGGTGCTGTAGGAGTGCCTCGAGCGGCGCGGTGGCGAGGCCGCAGACGACGTCTCCACCACCGTAGTAGAGGTGGTAGACCCCATCACGCATGACGTGGCCACAGGGGAAGCAGACGCCGTTGTAAAGTCCCTTGGTCTCCCAGTCGGCAGTCGGCTCGTAGATGGGGCGGCGCGTGCGGTGCGTAACCTTGAACGGGTCGTTCAAGTCAAGGAGCAGCGCGCCGAGGCGGTAGTGTTTGTCGGGGCCGACCGCATGGTAGATTTGCAGCCAGCCGTGCGGGGTCTTGAGCGGCGGGTTGTTTGCGCCGACCTTAAGTTCCCAGTCATATTCGGCCTTGGCGAGGAGCTTGAGCTGTTTCCAGCCGAGGACGTCGTCGGTGGCGGCGATCCAGATGGCGGGTTGGGCGTTGGGAAATCCCGCGCCGTGCCATTGCATCGGGCGATGGATCGTGACCCATTTGCCGCCGACGGTTTCGGGGAAGATGATGACGTCGCGCTCGTCAAGGGACGGATCGGTGAGGCGTCCGGCGCGGATCCAGGACTTGAAGTCCTTTGTCAGGAAGAGGTGCGTCGAGGTGAGATTTTGGCGGAGCGCGACTGGGAAGTGCGTGGGGAACGTGCGGTGGAGGCGCGAGGCGGCGGAGGCCTCGTCCCAGTATTTGCCGGGCGGGAACGGGCGAGAGGCCACGGTCACGTAATACCAGTCGCCGATCTTGATGATGCGCGGGTCTTCGAGGCAGCCGCCGTCCGGAGTGAACGGGATCGGGGAGACCGCGGGCTGGGCGGAGTCGCGCGTGAAGTGCACGCCGTCTTTCGAGCGAGCGAGCGCGAGATGAACGTGGTGATCGTGGTCGTCGCCGGCGGCGCGGTAAAGGAGGAGAACCTCGCCCGTGGACTCGTCGAGCCAGGCGGCGGGGTTGGTGGTGACGAGCGACTCCCAGGGGTTGGCCGGGTTCGGCGTCAGGACCGGATTCGCCGGATGACGGCGAAGTTGAAAATCGGATACGCTGATCATGATGAGTGAAGGCATGCCCCGGAGGGCGATGAGGCGGAGCGCAACCCTCGTCGCGCTCCGCCTCGTTTGAGAACCTAGCCAACCCCGGCTTAGAAGCGGTAGTCGGTCGCGAGGCGGAAAGTGCGCGGTTCGCCGAAGGTGAAGCCTTCGGAGATATACTCGCGGTCGAAGAGATTGCCGACGTTCAGGCGGACGGTGATGACGCGCTTGTTGGCCAGCTTGAATTCCTTCGAGGCGACGAGGAAGTAGACCGTGCCCGCATCACTGCGGCGCTCGAGCGTCGCGGCACCGAGGCCGGTATCGAGCCAGACGTCGTTCTTGTAGTTGGCGCCGAGGGTCCAACGCGTATTGCCGAGCCAGCTGTCGCCCTCAAACTTGTAGTTCACAAGGAGATTGCCGGATTGCTCGGGTGCGCGGGGCAGCTCGCGGCCGATGATCGCTTGGTTGGTCGGCGGCGCGCCGGTGATTTTGCCGTCGAACTGCGCGTAGAGGAGCGTGAACGAGAGCTGCTTGGTGGCCTGATACCAGGCTTCGAGCTCCATGCCCTTCACTTCCTCACCGGGCGTGATGATGCCGTAGGTGCGCGGCGGGTTGAAGGAGAAGTCCTGGAACTGACGACCGACGTCTTTGCGCTCCTGTTGGTAGAACACGACCATCGTGGAAAGGCCCGTGTCGCCCCAAGTCGACTTGAGGCCGGCTTCGATGCCTTCCGCAGTGAGCGGCGGAAGCGGGTTGAAGTTCACATCGAAGAGGAACTGCGGCTGGTAGCTGGTGCTGCGGTTGGCGAACACCATGTGCTGCTTGCGCTTGTCGAACGACCAGCCGATGCCGGCCTGCCAGACCGTGGCGGAACGATTGTCCTCCGCGCCGGTGGTGGTGTTGACGAGCACGCTCTTGCCGCGCGCGACGCCGCCGAGGACCTGCAGGCGATCGTCGAAGCCGGAGAGAACTTCGCTCACGCGCATGTTGGTCCACTCGGACTGGAAGCGATTCGGGCCGACCTCAAGACGCCAGAGGGCGGGATCGAGGCGGGTGTCGAGCCAGTCGCCGCTCACTCCCACGAAGGGACGATAATCGGCCGCAGTGGGCGGACGGCTGACGCGCTGCGTGACCGGATCGTAGCCGAGGTTGAGGGTGTAGATGATCGGGCGGGTATTGGTGGCCGCATCCCAACCGCGCCAGATGGAGGCGAAGAAGATGTTCTTGTTATACTCGTAGCCGAGGATGGTGCGGGTCTTGAGTTGCCCGAGGTCCCACTCTCCGAGGAGGTCGCCCTTGTAGCCGGTGATGCGGTTGCCGTCGCGAGTGTTGGCGCCGTAATAACCAATCGGGGTCGCGCGGAACGGGTCGCCGCCGGTGGGGACGAGTTCGTTGCGGTCGCGCTTATTCTCCGAATAAACGCCACGGAAGGTGATGTTGTCGGTCAGGCGCGTGGTGATGTCAGCCGTCCAGTTGGTCTGCTCGTTCTCCGCCTTCGCGTAGGGGCCGAAGAGACCGCCGCGCGCTTCGCGGCCGAGACCGCGGCTCGTCTTGTCGACGAACTCGACGGTCGAGCCCGGTGGACGCCAGACGATGGGCTGGAAGGCGCCGAAATTCGTGCGCACATCGAGGTATTCCCACTCGAAGGAAATTTCCGTGTTCTTGAACGGGCGGTAGAGGACCGACGGATTGTAGGCGATCGTCTTGTTGCGATAGAAATCGAACTCGCGCTCGTTGCTCGTGAACGACGCCGGGAGACGGAAGCCGAGCTTGCCCGGGATGAGCGTGTAATCGACGTCGAGCACGCCGCGGTAGAAAGCGTAGTTGCCCACGGCGGCGGAAACCGTGCCGCGCATGCCCGCGGTCGTGCGAATGCGCGGACGCTTGGTAATGTAGTTGATGATGCCGCCTGCGTCGCTCTGTCCGTAGAGCAACGAGTTGGGCCCGCGGATGACTTCGACGCGGTCGACACCGGTCATGTCGTAGAGACGGCCGCCCGGAGCGAAGCCGTTGCGACGCGGGAGCACCGTGAAGCCGCGCGAGGCATACTGTGTGTTGTTGCCGGTGCCTTCCGAAGTCGTGTTGTTCTGGTTGGCGAGGCCGGGGACGACGCGGTTGAGCGTGTCGGCGTTGAGAATGTCGAGCTGCTTCATCAACTCCGCGCTCACGACCGAGATGCCCATCGGCAGCTTGTCGAGGGGACGCGAAACGAGCGTGCCGGACGTGGATTCCTCGACGCGTTCATCGTCGTTGGCGGTGGTAACGACGAACGGCGAGATCTCGACGATCTCGTCGTCCTTCGTCGGCGTGGCCGGATTGGCGGGGGCGGCCGGGGCGCTTTGGGCGCTCAGGGAACCGGCCAGCAAGGCGGGAGCGAGGCCCGCGAACAAGGTTCGAGCTAGTTGCTTCATGGGGGTTAGGGGATGACTAGTCACGCAGGGGTGCGCTTGACAGACTGGCAGTGGGGATAGCGAGCCGCGTCCTGCCAGCGACCCTGCCGCCACTGATATCAATTAGCAAAATGTCATCACCGCGCGGTCTTTGACTGCGACGCGAAAGGCGCGCACGTTGCCCTCCGTCCCGTGCCGCTCGACTCCACGCTGCTCCTCCCCGCCCTCACGCTCGCGCTCTGGCTCGGCGCGACATGGGAAGTGCTGCGCGGCAACCGCCGCCTGCCGCGCCTCGCCACGCTGCAAACTCCCCCGCCCACCCGCTGGCCGCGTGTGTCGCTCGTCTTCGCCGCGCGCAACGAAGCCGCCACCGTCGAGGCCGCCGTCGCCACGATGCTCGCGCTCGACTATCCCGACCTCGAACTCATCGCGGTGAATGACCGCTCCGACGACGACACCGGCGCGCGCCTCGACGCCCTCGCCGCCCGCGAACCGCATCTGCACGTCGACCACGTGCGCGAGCTGCCGGCCGGTTGGCTCGGCAAGAACCACGCGCTGCACCACGGCGCGGCGCGCGCGACGGGCGAGTGGATCCTCTTCACCGACGCCGACATCCATTTCGCCCCGGACGCGCTGCGGCGCGCCGTGGCCTACGCCGAGGCGCAACGCCTCGATCACCTCGCCGCCGTGCCGCGCCTGCACGGCGCCGGCCACGCGCTGGGTGTGTGCGTGGGCGCGTTCAGCCTGATCTTCGCGCTCTTCCTGCGGCCGTGGAAGATCTCCGACCCGCACAGCGCGGCGCACGGCGGCGTCGGTGCCTTCAACCTCGTGCGCGCGGCCACCTATCACCGCGTCGGCGGGCACGAGCCGATCCGCCTGCGGCCCGATTACGACGTGAAGCTCGGCCACTTGATGAAGCTGCGCGGCGGCCGCAGCGACTTCGCGCTCGGTGCCGGCGTGCTGTCCGTTTCGTGGTATGCGAGCATCGGCGAACTCATCCGCGGTCTGACGAAGAACGTCTACGCCGGCGTCGATTACCGCGCGTGGATGATCCTCGGCGGCGTGGCGGCGCACGCGCTGTTCTTCTTCGCGCCGATCGTCGCGCTGTTCACGGCGCACGGCGTCGCTTGGGCGCTCGCCGCGCTCGCGGTGGCGATAATGCTGCTCGTGGCGGTGGACAACACGCGCTTCGACGGTGGGCGTTGGTGGTGGGGCCTGCTGTTTCCCGTCGGGCTCGTGGTGCTCGACTACATCATGCTGCGCTCGATGGTCGTGACGCTCTGGCAACGCGGCATCATGTGGCGCGGCACGCACTACCCGCTCGCGGAGCTGCGGAAGAATCGGCTCTGAGGCGGCGTAGGCACGGCGACGACGGAGCGTCGCCCTCCAGATGGGTGCGCGCGCGGCGGCGCGAGTTCGCGGGGCGCGCTCAGCGGCGCGAGGCGGCCATCACTTCGTGCGTGGCGGCCATGACGGAAGGGCCGTTGCCCTTGGTCCAGACGACGAGGAGGTTGTGCGCGTCGTCGACCACGATGTGTTCGCTCGGGCCGCAGGTGAGCGTTTCGCCGCCGAATTGGTAGCTCTCGCCCGGCTTCACGACGCGCGCGCCGGATGGATTGGCGAGGACGGAAACTTGCTCGGAAATGAAATCGCGGGCGCGCGACTCCGGCAGCGGCGCCGCGCGGTAGGGCTTCAGGCCCTCGGCGATGGAGAGGCCGCGGTCGTTGAGCGTGACGGTGTAGATGAGCGCGCCGGCCGGCTCTTCAATGAGCCAGACGAGGACGTTTTTCGCCGGCTGCGCTTCGGGGCGGCCGAAGCGTTTCTTCAGGTCCGCCGCGGACTCACCGAGGCGCGCCGCGAGCGGCGACGCGGC
>JACCDX010971199.1_pt1 | contig 33737 bp, 24 predicted proteins | sample 7449681 | NCBI WGS metagenome assembly JACCDX01 (sample SAMN15323450, study PRJNA562643) | freshwater metagenome | isolation source: river surface water | place: USA:Blue River Watershed | collected 2017-08-18
CGCGCTGTCTGAAGACCTGTTTGCGGCATTGGATCCCGAGGCTGTGGGTGCTTTGACGGCCGTGCAATTCAAGAGTGTGACACCTGAGCAGATCGCAGCCATGACCGCTGACCAGGCAGGTGCCTTGACTGTGACCCAAATCAGCGCATTGTCAGAGACGCAAGCTGCGGCCATCACCGCAGAGCAAATTGTCAAGTTGGATACCCTTGCCAAGGTCCAAGCCTTGAAGCCGGCCATTTTGGCCACACTGGATGGCGAGAACCAGCTGGCCTACCTGAGCACCGAGCAGGTCGGATACCTCAGCAAGGCGCAAGTGAATGCTTTGACGGGTGAACAGCTTGCCAAGCTCACCACAGCACAGGTGGCTATTTTGAATGCCGATCAGCTCAAGGCCATTCACACTGATGCGATAGTGGAATTGACCGAGGAGCAAATCACGGCCCTGGATCCCACGGACCAGATCAATCAATTGACGGTGGCGCAGATCAAGGCGTTGACAACCAATCAGCTGACATACTTCACGGCCGCACAGCTGAAGGAATTCACGGTGGCGCAAATCGCCGCGATTGAAAACGATGACTTGGACGGCATGCTGGAAGAACAAATACAGGCGCTGGAGACGGATCAGATCCAGGCACTGACTTCCCTGCAATTCACCGTGCTGACAACTCAGCAACTGGCGGCCATGAGCACGGCACAGGTTGAGAAAATCGAGACCAAGGATTTGTCTGTGCTCAATGAGGAGCAGTTGGGGGCGTTCACGGCAGAGCAAGTGGCTGTCTTGACAGACACACAGCTACGAAGCTTGACAACGGCGCAAGTGCCCGTTTTGGCATCGACCTTCATTCAGGCCTTGACCTCTGAGCAAGTTCAGTCTTTGACGGTGGCTCAAATCAAACTGCTGAGTGTGGAAGATGACAACAACCAGATCGGCATGTTTACCGACACCCAGACGCCGTGGTTCACGGTTGATCAAATCAAGGCCATGACCTTGGCCCAAATTGAGGCGATGACAGATGCGCAGTTGCAATCTTTGGGAACCGTCACTGATGAAGGTACGGGCACGATTGATCAGATCAGCGCCTTGACGACCACGGTTGTGAATGGTTTGAGCGCAGACAAGTTGAACCTTCTGGATGCAACCCAGGTGGAAGCTTTGACCAGTGCACAGGTCAAGAGTTTGAGCCTGACAGCGCTGCCAGATCTTGATCCGGCGGAGTGGATCGCTCACCTGGGCGACGATACCGCTGCGCTGACATCTTCTCAGTTGAACACTTTGGAAGAGGCGCAACTGAAAGCCCTGGATGCAAGCAAACTGATTGCAGCCCAACTTTCCAAACTGGACAACGCCCATTTGGGTTATCTGGACGCGACGGCACAAATCGCGGTCTTGACAGGTGATCAGGTCAAAGCATTCACCACAGCCCAGGTCGCAGCGCTGGATGTCTCGCAAATTTCAGCGATCGATGCCGGTGCCTTAGATGATATGACCCCCGCTCAAATCGGCGCCTTCACGGCTGCTCAGGTTGAGGCCTTGACGGTCGACGCCCAGATCCCAGCCCTGACTGCCGCTCAAATCTATGGCTTGAAGGAAGTGAGTGGTTTGACGGCAGAGCAGATTGCGGCCCTGTCGTCATCGCAGACAAGCTCCAATGTGCTCAGCGAGGGATTGAAGCCTGCACAGTTCAAGGCGATGAGCAACGACCAATTGAAAGCTGTGCATGACAATACCGGTGTTTTTGAAGCACTGGTGTCCAGCCAATACGCTGGTTTGAACGCTGAGCAACTTGCCTGGCTGACCACGGGCGAAGCACCAGCGCAAGCTTGAGCGCAGTGACTCGTTGACGCTCATGGTCAGCGCACCACAGCCTTCGCTGCCGCAGCGGGTCTGGGCAGCAGGCGGGACAGTCAGTTCCGACCTGCTGCTGTCTCAGTTCGCCAGTGTGGGTTTGCCACGCTCGGTGGCGGTCATCGACACGCTGGAGAATGTGCAACGCAATTGGGCGGGGCTGTCTGCTTTGGCTTCTGCCGGGAAATTGGCCAGTGTGAAACTGAGCAATCTGGGGGCCGCTCCCCTGACGCTCAGTGCGGCGGCCTTGTTGTCGGGCAAAACTTTGTTGAGCAAGCTGGGCAGTCCTTCGGTGGTGGTGGCTGACACCGTGGCCAATGTCGTGGCCAACCTGGGCAGCTTGCAAGCCAATGTCGCTCGTTTCAAGTCTTTGCAGCTGTCGGACCCCAGCACCACAATCTCGCTCTCGCAATCGCAATGGCAAGCGGCGGCCGCGGTGTTTGCCAAAATTCCGAATGGCCAGTACCAAGTCGATTTGAGCGGGGTATCCACCGCCAATCTGTCGCGGGTGATGTCGCAAAGGCAGGTGCAATCTTTTTCCCTGACAGACACCGCTGCCAATGTGCAGCTTAACTGGAACACCTTGACCAGCGCCAGTGCGCGTTTGCGCGCGGTGTCGCTGGTTGGAGAAAATTCGTCTTTCAATTTGACCGATGCACAGTACACCGCTGGCCAGGGTGTTTTGTCAGGCATGCGCAAGCCTGTGACGCTGTCCTTGTCGCAAGTCGCGGCGAGCAAGGTGGCCGAGCGTGCGGGCGACACGCGTGTGAGCAGCCTCAGGGTCGAAGCAAGCGCTGCAGACATCTCTCAAAATCTGGCGGCGCTGCAAAGCGCCAATGCCAAATTGCGCGAAGTCAAGCTCTCCAACCCTGCTGCATCGGTGCAGGTCAGCGCCCAGCAATTGTTGGATGCCAGCCCAGGTTTCTGGTCCAAATTCAGCAGCAAAACCAGCTTTGCCGTGGTGGACTCTGCCGCCAACATCGCCAGCAATCTGGCGCGTTTGCAGTCGCAGCTGGGCCGCATCAGCAGCTTGACGGTTGACGATGCAAGTCGTCCCACCCTGACGGTGACAGCCGCCCAATACAAGGCCCAGGGGGCGGTGCTTGCCAAGCTCAAGGGCGCAGCGCTGTCCGTGAAATTTGCAGGGAACTACGAAGAGTTCGACATCAAGGTCAAAACCGACGGCAATTTCTCGGTGACCGACGCCCTCAAGCGCAGTGCCCAGACCAACACTTTCAAAGGGGTTCATTTTTTCGAATTCAATGATTTCACGGCCTTTGGCGACACGGGGGATGCGCAACTCAATGCCCTCTTGTCGGGCGGCAGTAACTTTTGGTGGTACGCCTCGGGTGCCAAAGTCCAAGCGGCCAGCGCGCCATTGAAAGCCGGTGTTCATGGCTTGGACGCTGGCAGCGCGCAGCATGAGATCAGTTATGGCTTCATGCAAAAGCTGCCTGCCAGCGCCAGCGCTCAGGATCGCAACGGTTTTCAGGCCTTGAATGCCGCCCAAAAATTGGCGGTTCAAAACGCATTCGACTACCTGTCCAGCCTCATCAATGTTCGCTTTGTGCTGGATGAGGCAGCAGGGGAAGGGGGCGCCGACATCAACTTCGGTGTCAACGACCAATGGGGCAGCTCAGGCTATGCCAATCCACCCAACGGCAGTGGCGACCACAATGTGTTTCTGATGCTGGACAAGGCTTCTGTCAGCAGTCAGGCCCTGGTGCCAGGCCAGTATGGCTGGCATACCTTGATCCATGAGATTGGCCACACCTTGGGGCTCAAGCACCCGGGCAACTACAACGCCACCGCCGGCGCCATGCCCGGCCCATTTTTACCCAAAGCCCTGGACAACGACCGCTACACGGTGATGTCGTATTTGTCACCCACCGATGCGGGGGATGTGAAACTCACGATCAGCCCCAGTGCCGGACAGATTTCCAGGTACGAGGCCACTGCGCAGACCTTGTATGCATCGACCTACATGCTGTACGACATCGCCGCCTTGCAGTTCATCTACGGTGCTGCGCCAGCGCCGAGCGCGCCGCAAGACACCAGCCTGCGCTTCGAGAAAGACTGGCGAGGATTGCAAACCCAGTACTTTCCCAACAATGGCACCCTGGACTTCAGCCAGATCGAGCGTGCCAATGTGATCGATTTGCGTCCCGGCGCTTACAGCTCCGTCAATGTCCTCGGTCCCAGCCTGGGCGCTTATTTGTCGTCCTTGCCTTCTTTGCCGGCGTCGACCATGAGTTACCTGAAGTCCAATCAAACCTACCTGGGCTTCAACAATCTGGGCCTGGCCTATGGCAGCCAGATGGATCGCGTGGTGGGGGGGCAGGCATCCGATCGCATCTATGTGGGGACCGACAGCATCGAGGATCAGTTGGCCATTGACGGTGGTGCAGGTGAGGACACGGTTTTCTTACCGGGCGTCGCCACAGATTGGGCGCTCAATGGGGAGACGCAAGGAAATACCGTGGCCAACAGCGCGCGAAACCTTCAAACAGGGATTCAAGTGCAACTGACACAGATTGAAAAAATTCGCTTTTACAACGAGAGCACAACACCACTGACACATTCGAGCATGGATTTGATGGCCTGAATTAACCCAAAAGATTTCAAAAAAGACCAAGGTCTTTAGTTTGCCGGTGCGCGTCCGATTCCCTAAGGACAGGACGGACTACGTCCGCAATTTTTCGGCAAACAACTCGGTAGAGACAGATCTTGGCCATCAACCTGAATTTGGGATTTTCAAGCCTGAATCGCCCGCTCATCACCATGGGCTCGGGAGGGGTGACCGTGGTGGCGACCACCGATTTGTCGAGTTTCTCGTCATCGGACATCGCCTCGTTGACCAATGCACAGGTGGCGGCATTGACCACCACCCAGGTTCGCGCCATCGCGGCCGATGCCTTGCCGGGTTTGAACAATCGGCATATCCAGGCCTTGACGACCCGAAACCTGGCCGCGATGACCACCAGCCAGGTGGCGGCCTTGGGCACTGCCCAGCTGAACGCCCTCAGCACGGCCCAGCTTGCAGCGTTGACTTCGGCTCAGATCAATGCCTTGGATACAACAGACCAACTGCCGGGTTTGCGGGCAGGCCAGGTGGCTTCCTGGAGCGCTGCGCGCATGGCCAGCATCAGCACAGGCATCGTGCAGGCCTTGTCCAACAACCAAGTGCAAGCGCTGACGACCGACCAAATTGTGGGTTTGATCTCTGCGCAAATTGCCGCTCTGGGCACTGGCCAAGTGGCCAGCCTCAAAGCCAACCAAATCAAGGCCTTGGAAACGCGTGATCTGGCGGGTTTGGACGAGACGCAGATGGCGGCCCTGACCATGGCTCAGATGGCTGCGTGGAGCAACGCCCAAGTGGCAGCATTCTCGAGCACGCAAATCGGTGCCATCGAGACCCAAGATTTGGTGGCTTTGTCCACCAGCCAAATGGCCGTCTTGACCAGTGCCCAAGTGGCGGGGCTGACGACCGATCAAATGCAGGCCATGAAACCGCAGCAACTGGCGGCATTGAGTACGCGCGCCTTGGCCCATTTGGAGACCGAACAACTGGCGGCGCTGGGGACTGCCCAACTGAGGTCTTTGAATGTCAGCCAAATTCAGGCCGTGACCTCCACCCAATGGAATGCATTGACCAGTGAACAGGTGGCCGCATTCACAACGCAGCAAATTGCGGCCATTCCCAGTGCCACTGTGGCCCAGTTGAGCGAAGAGTGGGTGAGTGCGCTGACAGCGACGCAACTGGGGAGCATGACCACGGCGCAAATCAGGGCCTTGGGAACAGCCCAAATTGCCGCGATTGAAACCGGTGCGGATATGTTGGCGCTGACGGCGAGCCAGTTGCAGGCCATGACCACCACCCAGGTGGCGGCATTGAGCGCGGAGCAGGTGTCTGGGCTTCACAGCAAGACAGTGTCCGTTTTGAGCTCGGCGCAGATGGCCGCGCTGGACACGGACCGCATTGAGGCATTGACGACGCAACAGGTCAATGCGCTGACGACTGCAGCGGTGGCTGCAATGAGCAGCGCTCAAATTGCGGCCCTCACCAGCACGCAAATCAGCAAGATCAGCCCGGCCCTTTTGGCCGCGGTGAAGGTGGCAGACATTGACAATCTGGGCACCGAGCAAATTCAGGCCCTGGAGACGCGTCAATGGCTGGCATTGAGCACGGCCCAAGTGGCCGCATTGACTTCGGAACAAGTTGCTGCCCTCACGACCCAGGTCATTGGCAGCATCTCGACGCCGCAGTTGCAGGCCCTGACCACCGAACAGATTCAAAGCCTGGAAACAGCGCAAGTGGTGGCACTCAAAGGCACGCAAATCGCGGCCTTGACCACCGCCAGCATTGCCGCCTTGAGCTCTGAGCAATTTGCCAGCTTGCTGCCGCTGCAGCTGGGGGCATTGAGCACCGCACAAATCGCAGCGGTGAGCAGCGAACAGTGGTCAGCAACCGATTCTGATCAAATTCGGAGTTTGAAAAACACCCAGATTGCAGCCATCAAAGTCAGTGAGCTGACGGGCTGGGACAGCGAACAAATAGGTGCCTTGACCGCTGTGCAACTGGCCGCCCTGACCACAGAGCAATTGGCGGCATTGCAGACGGATCAAATTGCCGCATTGCCCACCGACGCCATCGCAGGTTTCACTGCGCGGCAAATGGCCGCGCTGAGCTCATCACAAGTGGGTGCGCTGACCACCGACATCATTGCATTGCTCAACAAAGTGCAGCTGGCGGCCATAGAAACAGCCGACATCGCCGCCATCAGCACCGAGGGCATGGTTGCCTTAAGTACGGCCCAAATTCAATACCTCAGCGGCCAGCAACTCATGAATTTGGCCACAGAGCAAATCGTGGCCATCGAGACCGAAGATCTGCGCGTGTTGAAGAAAGACCAGATACAGGCCTTGACGACAGCGCAGTTCAGAAACATGAACACTGACCAGTTGGTGGCGCTGACAACAGCGCAGCTTGTGGCCATGGAAACCGCCGATGTGGCCGCACTGGATACCGACCAGGTGGCTGCGCTTCTGACCGAGCAAGTCGCGGTCTTGACCACCTTGCAGCTCAGCACCATGGGGACAGCGCAAATTGCGGCCCTGACCACCGATCAGCTGATCAAATTGAGTCATACGCAAATTGCCGCGCTGACCACAGCCCAAACGGCTGAACTGACCACCGAGCAAATTCCAGCCTTGCTCACGGCGCAGTTTGCAGCCATGAAGACCGGCCAGATCGCTGCATTGACTTCAGAGCAAACGGCCGCCCTGATCTCTGAGCAGATCGCGGCCATGACGCCAGAGCAAGCCAAGGCCCTGACCTCTACACAGATTGCTGGCCTTGACACCAGTGTCTTGCCTGCCTTGCGCACACAAGCCTTGGCGGCGTTGAGCGGGGCTCAGCTGAATGCTTTCAGTACAGAACAAATTGCTGAATTGAGCACCGCTCAGATTGCAGCGCTGAAGGTGAGCCAATTGGCCGCCCTTGAAGTGGAATTGTTCCAAGCGCTGACCAGCGACCAGATTCCAGCGCTGTCCCCCCAGCAGACGGCTGGTTTGACGTCCGCCCAAGTGGCCGCCTTGAGCACTGAGCAACTTCAGGCGATGCAAGCCGCAGACTTGGCCGCCATGGGGAGTGTTCAAATTCGGGCGCTCACGACGGAGCTGATTGCTGCCCTGTCGACGGATCAAATCGCTGGGATGAAAAAAGGCCAATTTACCAGCCTGGACGACGATCAACTGGCGGCCTTGGACTCAGACCAAATTCAAGCGCTCGGAACCAACAATATCAGCGGTCTGACCCCTCAACAAATCGATGCGCTGAGCACCGAGCAGATCAGCTACCTGGGCACCGATCAAATTGCAGCCTTGTCGGCCAACCAGTTGGCCGCACTCAACGAAGAGCAGGTTCAGGCATTGTCATCCGATCAGATCCGTGCCATTGAAACCCGTGATATCGGCTCGCTGACCGCTTTGCAAGCCGCCGTCCTGGACAGCTCCATGGTGGCCCAGTTCACCGTTGGCCAAGTCAAGGCGCTGAGCACGGCCCTGCTGGCTTCGCTCAGCACCGAGCAAGTCACGGCATTGACCACCGATCAGATTGCAGCCCTGCGTGTGCCGCAGGCGGCGGCATTGACCACAGAGCAAGTGGCAGCCCTGGAAACAGACCAAATTCTGGCGTTGCAGGCGGCAGTGTTGACAGGCATGAGTGCTTCGCAATTTGCCGCCATGACCAGTGAACAATTGAATGCCTTGACCACATTGCAGTGGCAAGCCATTGAGACACGCGATGTGGCGGCGCTAGAAACCACTCAAATCGCCGCTCTGGACAGCGCAAGAATTCAAGGCTTGTCATCCTCACAGCTCGCGGCTTTGCGCACCGATCAGGTGGCGGCCTTGACCACAGAACAAATCGTCGCGATTGAAACCCAAGACCTGGTGGCATGGGCATCTGGCCAAATCCGCGCTTTGAGCAGCGAGCAACTGACCGTGCTCGAAACCGCTCAAATTGCCAATTTGCTGACCTCACAGTTGGTGGCACTGTCCACCGATCAGCTGGTGGTTTTGGGCACTGAACAAATCAATGCCTTGACCAGCGGTCAACTCAACCAATTGACCTCAACGCAAGTGGCGGCCTTGTCCACCGATCAGATCAGCAACCTCAGCACCCAGCAGGTGGCGGCTTTGACCACGGTCACGCTGGGCGCGATTACCACCGACCAAATCGCGGCACTGTCCAGCGCCCAGGTCGTCAAGCTGACCACGGCCAACATTGCGGCACTGACTACCGCACAGGTTGTCGCACTGAGCACGGAACATGTGGCCAACTTGACCACAGCGCAAGTGGCGGCACTGGAGACGGCTGACCTTCAGGTGCTGAGTTCTGAACAAATCGGTGCAATCACCATCACCCAAATCAGCAAACTGGGCACGGCCCAGCTCAATGCCCTGACCAGTGAACAACTGCCGTGGCTGAGTTCGTCCCAAATTGCCAACCTGACGACCACCCAGGTGGCTGCACTCACCACCGCACACCTGCGCGAGTTGACCACAGAGCAGTTGCCTGGCCTGACAACCGCGCAATTGCAGGCGCTGCAGACTGCGCAGGCCCTGGCGTTGCGCACGGAGCACATTGCATCGCTGTCGAGCACGCAGTTTGGGGCAATCACCAGCGACAACTTGGCCGTGTTGACCTCGGACCAGGTGGCTGCTGTGAGCTCTGAGCAGGTGCCCGCGTTGAGCACGACGCAGTTGAGGGCGCTGACCACCACAGCTTTGCAGGGATTGTCCTTGCTGGGAACGGCTGCGCTTTCAACGGCCCAGACCCGGGCGCTGACCACGGCGCAGCTCAATGCGCTGGGATCAGACCAATGGCAAACCCTGGATGCCACACAGATCGCTGCTTTCAGCACAGAGCAAGTGGCTGCCATCACGTCAACACAGCTCAACCGCTTGACGGACACCCAGGTTCAGGCTTTGACCAGCACCCAACTGCCCGCCATACCGACAGGCACCTTGAATGTTTGGGGAACCATGCAGATAGCGGCACTCTCGAGTGCGCAGTTGCTTGCATTGGACACGGCCCAGTTTGCCGCCTTGAGCACGTCGCAGATTGAAAGCTTGGACGTGGCTGCGCTGCCAGGCTTGGGAACCGCTGACTTGCGCGCTTGGGGCACGAGCCAAGTGCAGGCCTTGACCACGGACCAAATCCAGGCGTTGTCCACCACACAGTGGCAAGCTCTCAAGACCGAGCAAGTGGCCGCCTTGAATACCACCCAAACGGCGGCCATTCAATCCCAGCAGCTTGCCGCCATGGACTCTGCGCAATTGGGTGCATTGACGTCCTCACAAATTGCAGCGCTCGATGTCGGTGCCTTGGCGGGTCTGTCCACCCAGGCCATGGTGAGCTTGTCGGGCAGTCAACTGGCCGCGTTCACTTCCAGCCAACTGGCGGCCTTGGAACCCGAGTGGGTGGCTGCCATTGAAACAGGCGATATTTCATCGATCACCACCGCACAAGTCTCCACATTGAGCACCGAGCAAGTGGCCGCATTGACACCGAGCCAGTGGAATGCCGTGGGCAGCGCGCAATTCGCTGCGTTGTCCAGTGAGCAGTTGGCAAGCCTGCCCAGCGAAGGCATTGTGGCCTTGACCACCGCCCATATGGTGGCAATGTCCTCGGAGCAACTCGCCGGCCTGGCTGCCACTCAGGTCCAGGCGCTCGAGACCCGCGATTTGGCCGCCATGCCCAGCGCATTGATCCAAAGTTTGAGCACAGAACAGGTTGCCGCTTTGACCACGGGCCAGGTGCGCGCTTTGACCACGGACTTCTTGTCCGTCCTCACCACCGACCAGGTGGCTGCCTTGGACACGCAAGATGTCGGGGCGCTGACCAGTGCGCAGCTTGCGGCATTGAGCACCACGCAACTGGCTGTCATGGCGCCTGAGCAAATTCAAGCGATTGCCACGGCGAGTTTGGCGGGCCTGGGTACAGGCAATCTGGCCACGCTGTCCACGCAGCAAGTCAGTGCTTTGACGACCACGCAATTGGCGGCATTGAGCAACAATCAAGTGGCAGCCATGAGCCTGAGTCAGCTCCCCGCCTTGGCCAGCGAAAGCCTTGCGGCATTGTCGACAGCGCAGGTGAGAGCATGGACCACGGATCAAATTCAGGTCTTGACCGTCGATCAGATGCCCGGTCTCGAAGTGGAAGACATTGCTGCGCTGAAAACAGAGCAAGTCGTGGCCTTGAGCACCGAGCAATTGTCTGCACTGAGCGGTGTGCAGATGGCCGCATTCACTGCCAGTCAGCAGACCGCCATGAGCGCAGAGCAGCGACAGGCTATCGGCTTGTGACGCTGGCCACTTTGGCCTGGATGTCGGCTTGCCGCTCGCTGTACATCACTTTCAATTGACGCTCCAGGCTGCTGGCCAATTGTTGGGGCGATTTTTGCCAATGCCTGGCCTTGAGCTTGAGTCGTTTTTTCAGAGACTTCACTTGTGCGGGATCGGCCATCAATTGCCGCAAACGTTCTTCATACGATGGCAATGAATCGCAAATCAGCTCATTCAAGCCCGCATGGTGCAACAAGGAACCCGCCATTCTGGAGATGAAGGTTTGGCCGCTCAGGGTCAGCAAGGGCAGGCCAGCATCCATCACATCACGGGCGGTAGAGCCTGCGTTGTAAGGGTAGGTGTCCAGGTAGAGGTCGGCCAGTGTCAGCCGTTGACGGTATTCCAGATGTGAGCTTCTGGGGGAAAACACATAGCGGTGAGGGGGCACACCCGCTTGCGCAAGGTATTGCTTCAGTTGCTGCGTGGCAGAGGGGTTGTCGTCCAACAACCACAGGCAAGCATTTTCGTGGTCTTTGAGCGCCCGAATCCAGGCATCCATCACCGGCTGTGTCAGCTTGTAAATGTTGTTGAAACACGCCATGACAAATGCATTCTCTGGCAAACCAAGCTTGGCTCGGGTCAGGGAATGGGCCGGCAAAGGTTGGTGGTGGAGCGGCAAAAAGGAGCCGCTCAAGCGCAAAGGCTTTTCAACAAAATAGGGTTCGAGCGCTGGCGGCAATGAGAAGTGATCTGCAATGACAAAATCCAGCCATGGCATGGCGGTGGTGCCGATGAACCCCAGGTAGGTGCCCTGCAAGGGAGCCGGCCGCGCCGCAAAGATGGCAGGGCGCGCCCCCGAACTCAGGCCGTGCAGGTCAATCAAGACGTCCACTTCCAATTGCTTGACAAGTTGCGCCACATTCGCATCGGGCAGGTTGCGGATATCGATGACATGTTCAAAAGCTGCGTGCAGCCTTTGCTGATAGGCCGTGCCATCTCTGGGGCTGAAATCAAAGGCAAAAATTTCAAACTGACTGCGGTCATGGGCCTCGATCAGGTCGGCCATCAGCAGGCCCACAGCGCTGGTGCACAAATCGCCTGACACATAGCCAATGCGAAGACGCTCATGCTGGTAGCACGCGTGAGCGCCCAGCTTGCCTTCCTTGAGGGCAAACTTTCGCTGCAAAAAATTTTGTGAACAAAGCCATTGCAATGCCGGGTCATCGTGAAGCGCCAGCATGGCCAGGGGAGAGGTTGATGCGATCAGTGCATTGATGCTCAGGCCGGCTTGCTCACTCAGCGCCGGCCATTTGCACTGCTTTTGCCGCAAGTGCACCCAATGCTGAATGGCATCCGATTGCCGGGGGTTGGCTGCCAGACTCTGCCGCAAAGCTTCCTCAGCGGCAGGATATTGCCGCTGGTTTTCCTGAACCCGCCCGATGTGGTTCAAGGCAATGCCGTACATCGGGTTCGAAGGGTCCTTGGCCAATGCGGCACAACTCTGTGACCACATGGCCAAGGATTGCTCGGGAAAGCCTTGGCGCTCCAGCGTCAAACCCAGGTTGATTCGTGCTTGGTGCAGATCGGGGCGTGCTTTCAGCGCATTTTGGTAAGCCTCGACAGCCGAATCCCATTCACCTTGCTCGGCCAGCAGAACCCCAAGATTGAAAAAAGCGACAAATTGATTGTCTGATGCGGTCGATGCAATCCAGACTTTGTAGAGCTGTATGGCCTCTTGTGCTGCCGCCGCCGATTTCAGCTGCTCGGCATGCGAAATCAAGTCTTGCAGGCTCAATGTTCCCTGGCGAGCGTTTTCCAGGAGAGGCTGGAGCATTTGTTGAATCTCGTTTTTCATGGTGTCAGGAGGCCGACGAAATAAGACATGAGGGCGTTCAAGCAATAACTGCACCAATGGCGCTTTTTCCTGGCATGGCTTTTGCTGAGTGGGGCTATCTCGAGTTTTTCGAGTCCTTGTCAATATTCCGTCATTCTTGGAGACCTTATGACACTCATTCAGGAACTTATGAACCAAGCAGCCGTTGGCGGCTTGTTGCAAGCTCAGCACATCAGCCGCTTCAAGCCGGCTGAAATTCGCGAGTCCATTCAACAGTTGGTGGCCACCGAGCAAATCGAACTGGCCTATGCCCTTGGCGATGCCGGGATGAGCTTGTATCCGAACAGTGAGGACATGCTGGCCATCAATGGCCTGCTGGCGGTCATGCGCCAAGAATGGGCCACTGCGGTTGAATACCTGTCGGCCCTCGCCGATTTGCAAGGTGGGCAAACACAACCCTTCACCTATGTGATGCTGGTGCGCGCATTGCGCTGCAACCTCGATCCGGCAGGGGCGGTGCAGATGGTGAAAAAAGGCCTGAAAGCCTACCCGGGTCAATTGGAATTGATCGCGGAAGAGCTGGCCTTGTCCGATTACACCGACGCCTTGAACACTTCCGAAAGAACCCAGTAAAGGTGGCAAGTTCTCAGGCAAGGGCGGCAAAGGTTTGCCCCTCCCATTGACAAAAACTTGCCGTTTCAATTCCTTATGAAATGCCTCACTTGCATGCCCCACACGATGAAGCTTGGTTGCTTCAAGGCTTGCAGCTTGGCACAAAGATTGCTCTGAGAGCTTAACCCTTTAACGATCTGACAGATCAGGAGAATATCCATGGCAGCAGTTATCAACACCAACGTCAAAGCACTGTTTTCACAAGCCGCGCTGGCATCGACGCAACGCAATCAGTCGGTGGCCATGCAGCAATTGTCGACAGGCAAGCGAATCAACTCGGCGCGTGACGATGCAGCCGGTATGGCGATTGCAACGCGCATGACGCATCAAATTCGCAGCTTGAACCAGGCTGTGCGCAATGCGGGCGATGCCGTGAGCATGATTCAGACGGCAGAAGGTGCGACCAATGAGATCACCGACATGCTGCTGCGGATGCGTGAACTGGCCATCCAAGCCACCAACGATACCAACTCCAACGATCAGCGCAGTTTTCTGGATCTGGAATTCCAGCAATTGAAAAAGCAGATTGTTCAGGTCTCTGAAAACACCGATTGGAACGGCTTCCCCCTGCTGAACGGCAGCGCTGGCGAGCCTTTGGGGCCTTTCCCGGTTTACAAAGCCACGGGCAATGGCGCTTACGATGCCACCGTTCAGACCGCCATCGATGACACAGCAACGTTCTCCTTGAACAGCGATGTGGCCGATCTGGACTACAGCTCAAGTTCGGCCATGCCGACCAAGGCGGGCACCTTGAGCATCGACATTGACAACAGCGGCGCCGATCCGGTTGTGACTGCCAAACTGATTCTGAAGGATGGGACCTCGGTCAACTTGGATGCAACCGTGGATGAAGGCGTTGACGGGGACACGATCAAATTCAAAGACACCGCATTGACCGATGGCCAGGGTACCTTCAGCGTTTATGTTGATGGTGGCATCGTCTACGCCGATGACAAAGAAAACATGATTCTGAAGCTGAACAACACGTTCGCTGACATGGAAGACATCAAGTCGGGTGACGTGACCATCAACGGCCAAGCCATTCCGCCCACCATCGCCAAATACGACACGGTTTCTGTCCAGGATGGCAACCATTTGTCCAGCTCCATCGCCAAGGCTGCTGCGATCAACAGCATCTACAGCAAGACGGGTGTTCGTGCCGTGGTCAATGAAAACATCATGACCGGTGCAGCCATGTCGGGCGATGCCATTTTGAATGGCACCAGCAAAGGCACGGTCACCATCAACGGCTATGTGTCTGCCAAATTTGAAACAGTGGAGAACAACACCCGTTCTTCGCGCGAATCCGTGGTCAAGGCCATCAATGCCATCAGTGATCTGACCGGCGTGGTGGCCACCGACACCGGCAGTGACGACAAAGGCATTACCCTGGCGGCCAAAGATGGTCGAAACATCAGTGTGGAGTTCAACACCGCCGATTCGACCATTGATTTCAGCGCGCGCACCGGCTTGAAACAGGGTTTGCAGATTGGCACTTACTCCCTGGAGTCCAAGGTGGAGACGCCAGTGGTCATCGCTTCCCAAAAGATAGGTGGCGCTGAGAGATTAGGCCTGGAGTTGGGTGATTTCAGCGACAACATCACCCGTGTGGCCACGGCGCAACGCGCACAGGCTGAAACCTCTGTGGCGCAAGTGGCAGTGGTCGATTTCGGCGCCGATGTGAATGATGCGACGGTCACCATCAATGGACGTGCTTATATTCTGGCCGACAACGCTGCCGTTGCATCCTTGGTGGATGACGTGAACTCGGAAACGACGTCTCCCCTGCCTGTCAGGCTGGAGTTTGATGCAACAAACCACAAACTCTATGTGCACGCGAGGACACCTGGTTCGCCGTTTTCGCTGGCGGCCAAGGATGTGGGCGGCGCCCTGCCTTCGTACAACATCGTAGACAACGCGGGCTCACCCGACCGGCCGCTGTTGACGGGTGACCTGGTGATCAATGGCGTGGAAATTCCTGGCGCCGTGATGGACGATGACTTGATGTCCAGCCAGGCCGCATTCAGCAGCCGTGCCGGCAGCAGCGCGATTGCCATCAGCAGCGCCATCAATTCCAAGTCTGACCTGACCAATGTCACAGCAGTTGTGGATCCCCCGGTGATGATTGCGTCGGGTGCTGTGAACTCAGAGCTGCCTGCCACGGGCACCTACATGGTGTATGTGAACGGCGTTGGCGTGGCGGTCGATTTGATCGCCAACGAGTCGCCTGAGCAGCGCTTGAAGGCTGTGATGAGCGCCTTGAAAGCCCAGCAAGGCCAGCATGGTGTGGAAGCTCAGCCCAACGGCACTGGCGGTTTGAAATTGACCACGGTGGATGGACGCAATCTTTCCGTCTGGTTTGATCCCACCCAGAAATCGATTTCATCGGAGGTGTACAACCCCACGACGGGCGAGACGCTGTCGGTGGCATTGCCCAAAGAAGTGCAGTACCTGACGGCAGACATGTTCGGCCTGGGGACTGGCAGTGTGTTGCCGCAGGAAACCAGCATCACCATGAAAGGGCCTATCCACGAGGGTGATGTGATCAGCATGAAGATCAATGGCATGACCATCCGTGCCAAAGTGCCTGGCGACGACGACTGGGAAGGGACCATGGATGCCTTGCTGGAAGCATTCTCCAAGGCCAATCTGACCGAATTCAATGACAATTCCACCGACCCAACGTTTGTCGATGAATTGCAAGCGGGCGCCGGCGCGGGGCACCATTTGGTCGATTACGACCAAGACGCCAATGACAACTATGTTTTGAAGCTGCGCTCTTTCCTGGGAGCCTTCAAGGTCGAGGACTTCAAGCTCTCCCCGGCGGATTCCACCCTGGGCTCCGATGTGGCCTTCAATCAGGTGAGCTACGCCCTGTCGTACAACGCCGATGACCAGGAATGGCAGCCTGACACTGAGGCGGGTGAAATTGAACCCGTGCCCAGCAGTGTGGCCCTGATCGAAGCGGAACAGCTCGACCCCTTCCTGATGCAACCCAGCGACGCCGACTGGGCAGCGGGTGACCAAACTCTGGAAGATATTCTCAAATCGGCACCTGACACCCGCGTGATGGCCAAAACCCTTTACGGCGGCGTCAAGCTGATCTCTGACAAGCAATTCAAGATTGAAGCCGGACAAAACGGTTTCGGTGCCAGCTCCAACTTTGCGGCCCTGGGCCTCACGGAAGGGACTTTTGGCGGACGCTCGGCTGCAGACCTGTCGCCTCCGCGGGTGGGCCGCATGACCTTCCAAGTGGGTGCCTCTGTGGGCCAGAACATCACCTTTGACCTGGCAGACTTTGGAAAAAATGGCCCCATCACCCAGGAAATCACTTGGGATGTGGATCTGGATCCGTTGAAGGCGGGTGACGCGATCCCCATGCCTGGCACGGAAAACCCGATTCACAACGGCAAACCGCTGACGCGCAGCTTCATCGGTTCGCGCGATGGCGCGCTGGAAGTGTTGGCCAAGCTGGATGCCACAATGGACAAGGTCAATGCCACACGCGCCACCATGGGTGCGGTGATGAACCGACTCGACCACGTGATCACCAACCTGACCAATGTGTCCATGAATTTGTCTGCCTCACGCAGCCAAATTGAAGACGCAGACTACGCTTCTGCCAGTACCGAACTGGCGAAGACGCAGATCATGCAGCAGGCCGCCACCGCCGTATTGGCGCAAGCCAACACCAGTCAGCAGTCTGTGCTGAAACTGTTGCAAGGTGGTTGATGTTTTCTGTGCAAACAGAGCCCTCACAAGCTCCCAACTGTTGGCAATGTAGGTACTTTGCCATCAGTTGGGACGTTGCGCGGCCTTACAGTTGCAAGCTCATGGGCTTCAAGAGCAAAGCGATTCCGTCGCTGGAAGTCTTGCGCGTGGATGGGCAGTTCTGTCATGGCTTTGCGCCCAAGGACCAGGTTTCGCCCCAGCGTGTGGACATGCGCCTGCGCATGGCCATGCCCGTAAAACCGTCAAGACAGATTTGGGAGGCCTGAGCGCCTCTGTCGGCAAATCGTCGCTTGCGTCTTAAAGTGTCATAAATCAACGAATTCAACTATATTAATGAATTCATAGGTATTCAAATTAAACATGGCATAACGTTTGCTTATCAGTCATACCTTTATTACAGGCTGATCAACGTGATTGCTTCTTCTGTCAACGCCATACATGCCGTCTGGTTGGACCCTTTCAGTCCACTGGCCGACGCCGAGCGCGCCCAGTTGGATGCCGCCGGGGTCTCCCTGGAGTGCGTCTCCACCTTAGGTGAAATGAATTTGGCACTGCGCCGCGCCCATCTTTTGGTGGTGCGTCTGGGCGACAGTGCAGACCTGCTGACGGAAGTGCAAACACTGATTGCGCAGCTGGGCCACACCGTTCCGGTCTTGTGCCGCGTAGAGCGCCGACGCATGGAAGTGGTGGTCGAGGCCATGCGCCTGGGCGCATTGCATGTGCTGCCAAGCGATGAGTGGTCTGCTGGGGCTTGGCGCGCGGCTGTGGAAGGGCTGAATGCGCCGGAGCTGAAAAATCGCAGCTACGTGTTTGTCGACCCTGTCAGTCAGCATTTGCTGGCACTGGCGCAGCGTGTGGCACAAGCAGAAGTCACCGCTTTGCTGGTGGGGCCGACGGGTGCAGGCAAGGAAGTGCTGGCCCGTGTGCTGCATGAATCTTCGCCGCGTGCCAAGGGCCCGTTTGTGGCGATGAATTGCGCCGCTTTGCCAGAGCATCTGATTGAAGACATGCTGTTTGGCCACGAAAAGGGCGCTTTCACAGGCGCGCACAAAGAACACAAAGGCTTGTTCGAACAGGCACAAGGTGGCACGGTGTTTTTGGATGAAATTGGCGAGATGCCCATCCACCTGCAAGCCAAACTGCTGCGGGTCCTGCAAGAGAAAAAACTCAATCGCCTCGGCGGTGAAACACCCATCACGGTGGATGTGCGCGTGGTGGCTGCCACCAACAAGGATTTGCGAAAAGCCATTGAGCAGCGCGAGTTCCGCGAAGATTTGTACTTCCGCATCAGCACTTTCCGCCTGCGCATCCAGCCCTTGCGCGAGCGCCCGGGGGATGTCCTGCCGCTGGTGATGCAGTCGCTGGGCCGTCACGCCAAAGGTGGCGTGCCCTTCACCGTCTCCAACGAAGCCAAGGCTTTGTTGCAAAACTACCCCTGGCCTGGCAATGTGCGTGAATTGGAGAACGTGGTGCAACGCGCCGTCGTGCTTTGCACCGGTCGCACGATTTCTCCCATGCACCTGATGTTTGACGATGCGCCAGTCTCAGAGGTCGCAGGCCCAGAGCTTGCCTCTCACGAGTCGACGGCTGTTGTGCCTGCGGCCCCCTTGTTGCTGCCGGCCATGCCCACGGTTCCTGCTGCGCCGGCAATGGCGCAAACCGAAGAGGCCGATCAAGCCGCCATCAACTTGCAACTCGCCGTGAAAACAAGCGAGCACCAGATCATCATGGCGGCGCTGCAAACCACCGAAAGCCGGGAGGAGGCCGCGCGCAAGCTGGGCATCAGCCCGCGCACCTTGCGTTACAAGATGGCCCAGTTGCGAAATCGCGGCATGAGCCTGGCTTTTGCCGAATAAGGAGAACACGATGATTGATCGCACCTCCGCTGCCAACATTCAGTCCATGTTGGAAACCATTCGGGCCTACCAGGCGCAAGCCGCGGGGGGCAGTGCCAAAGCCGAAGAAACACAGTCACCCAAGACGCAGATGCCAAGCTTCACCGACTCGGTGAAGAACATTCTGGATCAGGTGAATGATGTGCAAACCAAGTCCACACAGCTGCAAGAAGCCTTTCAGCGCGGTGAGGATGTGCCACTCACGGATGTGGTGCTGGGAATGCAAAAGTCATCCTTGGCGTTTGAAGCCACCTTGCAGGTACGCAACAAGGTGCTCAAAGCGTACGAAGAAATTTTGAACATGCCGGTTTAAGACTGAGAGACACACATGGCCTCCGCAACAACTGCATTGAATAATCCCGCAATGAGCATCCCTGGCGGCGACGCCGGGCAAGCGGATGCTTCCTCCAACACAGGCCCGCGCTTGCCAGGTCAAGTGGCCGCTGCTGGCGCCTTGAAGCCCGGTGAACTGGCCCGTGGCGTGGCCAACCAGGCCTTCGGCGACCCCATGGCCACCCTGCGTGACATGGTTCGCCAGCCCACGGTGCGCAAAATGCTGCCCGTGATTGTGATTTTGCTGGTGGTTGCAGCCTTCGGTCTGGCCTCGCTGTCCATGAAGACGCCGACCTACCGGCCCTTGACCATGATGCTGTCGGACGCCGACAAGCAAGCAGCCCTGGAAGCCTTGCGCACCGCTGATTTCAAGCCCGAAATTGACCAGAACACAGGCCAAATCACCGTGCCGGCAAACCGCTTGTATGAAGCGAAGATGCTGATTTCATCCAAAGGCCTGCCCCGCACGGATGCCCAAGGCATCGACGGCTTGAAAGACATGCCGGCCATGACGACCAGCCAGTTCATGGAGCAGGTGCGCTACAACAACGCGATGGAGCAGGAGTTGGCGCGAACCATCTCCCAAATTGGTGGCATCAAGAGTGCGCGTGTGCATTTGGCCTCGCCCAAGCAAAGTGTGTTTGTGCGCGATCGCGTGCCGACCAAGGCTTCGGTGGTCATCACCCGCGCACCAGGCAAAAGCGTGTCATCTGCCAATGTGCAGGCCATCATTCAATTGGTCGCCTCCAGCGTGCCGTATCTGGCGCCTGAAAACGTGTCGGTGGTGGACAACTTTGGCACACTCATGAACGACATGCTGGGTGAGCAACCGCTGGGACTGACGTCAGCCCAATTGCAGCAAAAACAGCAAATGGAAGACTTGTACCGCACGCGACTCATTCAGTTGCTGGCACCGATTGTGGGTGAAGCCAACGTCAGCGCGCAAGTGAGCATGTCGCTGGATTTCAACCAACAAGAACTGACCACCGAAGATTACGATGCGCGTGACCGAGGTCCCAAGACCCGCTCGGAATTGTTTGTCGAAGACCGCAACACCTTCAAAGATGCGGTGGGTATCCCTGGGTCCCTGACCAACACGCCGCCCAACCCGCCGCAAAACCCAGCCGCAACACCGGCCACGGGCGCTGACCCCAGCAAAGGCCAAAGCGAAAAGGGCGTGCAAGTCACGGCACGCAGCACCAAGAACTATGAGCTTGACCGCGCCGTGCGCCACACCAAAAATGCCATGGGCACCGTTCAGCGCCTGGGGGTGGGTGTGTTGATCAACGAGCGTCCGATTCCGGTTGGCATGAAGGTTGAAAAACCTGCGGATGGTTCTCCCGTGCCGACCACCATTCCCTACACCCAGGAAGAGCTGGATCGGCTGAATCAGCTGGTTCGTGGCGCCGTGGGTTTCAGCGAGCAGCGTGGCGACGTGGTGACGGTGGTGGCCACACGCTTTGAGCCGCAAGCCGATCCGGATTTTGTGCCCTGGTACAAAGATGAAACCATCACTTCGATTGCCAACAGCAGTGTGGTGGCCTTGTTGTTTCTGCTGTTCTTGATGCTGGTGGTTCGCCCCATGGTTCGCAAGATGACCCGCCCTGAGATCGACCCCGCTGCCATTGCTGCGGCAGCCATTGCTGCGGCCGCTGCTGAGGCTGCTGCTGCCGAAAAGCTCAAGGCCGAGCGCGTGGCTGCCGCCGAAGCCGAAATGGCGGCCAAGCTGCTGGCTGAAAAAGCCGCTGCCGAGGAAGCCGCCGCAAAAGCCGCTGCTGAAGCCGCTGCCGCAGAGGCTGGTGGCGAAGGCCAAGAGGAAATTGAAGTTCAAGAGGGCGAAACGCTGGAAGAAATCAAGGCGCGCATGTCCAGCTTGAAGCCTAAAAAGCCGACCATTTCTGCCGACATGCTGAACACGGCCAACACCTACGATGACAAGGTGGCCCTGATTCGCATGATCGTGTCCGAGGACGCTGCAAGGGCAAGGGTTGCAGGGGTTTTGAAGAACATGATTCAATCCGGCTGATGGCCGATTGATTGAACGAGGAAAGAAAAATGGCTGATACCGATTCCAACGCCACGAGTGCCAAATGGTCGCCGGAGCTGCGCGCAGAAATGGCCGCCATGACCTCCACCCAGCGCGCTGCAGTGCTCATGCTGCTGCTCGGCGAGGAGCAGGCAGCAGACATCATCAAATACCTGAACCCCAAAGAGGTCCAGGCTTTGGGCGGTGCCATGGTGGCGGCGGCAGATTTGTCGCAAGACGCTGTCAACGCTGTGCTGGACGAGTTTGTGGAAATGCTTAAAAAGCAGACCAGCTTGAGCCTGGGCAACTCGGACTATGTCGAAAAAGTGATGCGCCGAGCCCTCGGGGATGACAAGGCGGCTTCCGTCTTGAACCGCATCATGCCAGGGCAAGGCACCAAAGGCCTGGACATACTGAGCTGGATGGATGCGCGTTCGATTGCCGAAATGATTCGCGGCGAGCATCCGCAAGTGGTGGCCATTATTTTGTCGCTGCTGGAACACGATGTGGCTGCCGATGTGTTGTTGTACCTTTCCCCGGAAGCCCGTGCCGAGGTGATCCAACGCGTGGCCAGCCTGGACACGGTACAGCCCTCCGCCATGGCGGAGTTGGAGTCCATCATGAAGATGCAGTTCTCAAAGAGCTCATCGGCCAAGTCCTCCAGCTTTGGCGGCATTCAAGCGGCTGCCAAGATCATGAACATGACCAAGACCGAGCTGGAGAGCTCGATCATGAACTCCTTGAGCGACATTGACCCTGAGCTGGTTCAGAAGATCCAGGACAACATGTTCACATTCGAGAACATCATCACAGTGGACAACAAGGGTATCCAGGTGCTGATGCGCAACGTCGAGCCCGACATGCTGATGACCGCCCTCAAGGGTGCCAGCGACGGCGTGAAAGACCGATTCCTGGACAATATGTCGGAGCGTGCGCGTGGCATGTTCAAAGACGATATGGAAGCCAAAGGCCCTGTGCGCATGGCCGATGTGGAAGAGTCGCAGAAGAAAATCATGCGCATTGCCCGCAAATTGTCCGATTCCGGCGAATTGATGCTGGGGGGCGCAGATTTTGTTTAATCCCTCGCTTCAACCCAAGCCGGCCACACCCTGGCAAGAGCATGCACTTCTCGAGCGCAGCGCCGTGCAGGATACGGGGTTTCAGGCCATGGATTGGGACGCCTTGCCAAGGGTGGATTACCACGCGGTTCAGTTTCGACAACTGGCCATCGCGGAACCTGCCAAAGTGGCGGATCAGCCGCATGAGTTTGTGGTGGATGACTACGCACAAGCTGCCAAAGTTGAAGCTCAATCCAAGGCAGAGTCTGAGCCCGAGGCCGACAGCGAACTCAGCGCGGACAGAGCCGACGCCAGCGCACCCAGCACGGATGACCTGGCGCCGAGTGAAGAGGCCGTCATTGCCGAAAGCACGTCCGACCTTGAAGACAGTGACAGCGAGCAGGCCCTCACACCAGAAGCTGAGCCAGAAGTGGAGCCCGAGGCTCAAGACATGGCCCCAGCCATGGACTCGGAAGCTTTGCAGCAAGCCTGTGACGAGGCTTACCAGCGGGGGCTGCAAGAGGGTATGGCACAGGCACAGTTGCAGGCGCAAACAGAGCACGAGGCCGCTGTAGCCCAGGCCCAAGCCGATGCCCAGGCCGAGCTAGACAAGGCCCTGGATGCGCAACGCCAAAGCCTGGAGCAGCGTACCCATGAAGATCTGGCGTTGCTGCGCGAAGTGACGCAGCGTATAGAGGCCTGTACCGAAAATTCGGTGCAATTTTTTGAGCCCTTGAAGCGGCTGGCGGTTCACATTGCTGAACAGTTGGTGCTGGCTGAGTTGAACGTGTCTGGCAGTGCCATCGAGCGCTTGGTACAGCGTTGCCTGGATGAGTTGAATCTGCATGGCACGCAAAGCGTTTCGGTGGAATTGAATCCGCTAGACAAGGCACGCTTGGAAGACATGGCGGGCGATTTGCTCAAACAAATCCAGCTCTTGTCAGTGCCTGGCTTGCAGCCTGGCAGTGTGCGTGTGATTGTCAACGACACGCAAGTGGAAGATCTGGTTCAGCATCGCCTGGAAGCCTTGGCCCATGCCCTGCTGGGTCAGCCGGAAGCCTGGCGTGAAAAATCACCGTTTTTCAAACAACCCTTGTCGCAGCGTGACTCGCAAGTGCAAGATGCTGTTCAAGCGCTCGCTTTGCCCGACCCCGATGCAGAGGATGTGCTCGATGCTTGATTTGTTCAACATCGCTTTGCGCACCTTGATGTGTCTGGCCTTTTTGGTCTGGGTGGTTCGCCCCATGCTTTTTGCCTTGACGCGCAAGGAACCGAACGTGGCCGAAATTGAGGAGGTGGCCCAAATCGCCATCACTTCGGCATTTCAGGCGCAGCGCCTGCCCGATGTGCCACTGACCTATGTGCCCGTGCCTGAGCCCGCTTGGTTCACGCAAGCGAAAGACAAAGCGGCAGCCCTGCCAGAAGAGCCTACGCAGCCAGGCACAGAGGCGCCAACTGCAGAATCCACAGAGCAAGCCCAGCGCCTGGACACTGCGCAGGCTGAGCCCCTGCCTACCGTGGATGAAGCGCCAGACCCAGCGGAGGCGATGCGCCAAATGCGCGAAAAGATGAAGGCGGAGCAAAAGAAAGCCAAGCCCACCATCCCGCCCGAACTGCTGCAAGACGCCAACAGCTACGAGGACAAACTGATGCTGGTACGCATGTTGGTTGACCAAGAACAATCGCGGGTTGCCGGCGTTTTGAAGCGCATGATTCAACCATGACAAGGTGCAGGTGATGCTTGATTTTGCGCAAGAGGTTTCCCGTTGTTTGCCGCGCCTGCGTGCCCCTGAGCCGCAGCGAACGGGTACCCTGGTGCGCCTGGTGGGCTTGACACTGGAGACCCGGGGCATCATGGCCCCACTGGGTGCCTGCTGCGAAGTGATTGGCCGGCATGGTCACCGGGTCGAGGCGGAGGTGGTCGGTTTCAACGATAAAACCTTGTTCCTGATGCCTTTCACCGACCCCATCGGTGTCGGGCCTGGCGACATGGTCCGCGTTTTGACGCATTCGGCACAAGTTTGTTTGGGGCCTGAGTTGCTTGGGCGTGTGATTGATGGCCGCGGCCAACCCTTGGATGGCAAGCCTGCACCCAAGTGCCGAGATACCTTGTCTCTGATGGGTCGCCCCTTGAACCCGATGGAGCGGGGTCCCATTGAGCACGTGCTGGATGTTGGCGTGAAAGCCATCAATGGGGTTTTGACCATGGGACGCGGCCAGCGCATTGGCCTGGTGGCAGGCTCAGGCGTTGGCAAAAGTGTGTTGCTGGGCATGCTGACGCGTTTCACCAAAGCCGATGTGGTGGTGATTGGTCTGATTGGTGAGCGGGGTCGTGAGGTTCAGGCCTTTATCAGCGAGTCATTGGGTGAAGAGGGCTTGGCCAAGTCGGTCGTGGTGGCAGCGCCGGCCAATTTGTCACCCGTGCTGCGACTCAAAGCCACGCACATGACGCACGTCATTGCAGAGTATTTTCGTGACCAAGGCAAAAATGTGCTCATGCTGTGCGACAGCCTGACCCGTGTGGCCCATGCGCAGCGAGAAATTGGCTTGGCGATTGGTGAGCCGCCCACTGCCAAAGGCTATCCGCCCTCTGTTTTTGCATTGTTGCCTAACCTGATCGAACGCGGTGGCGTAGGGCGCCATGGTCATGGCTCCATCACGGCCATCTACACCGTGCTGGCTGAAGGCGACGATGCCTCCGACCCCATCGTGGACATTGCGCGTGCTTCCTTGGATGGTCAGGTGATGCTGTCGAGGAAATTGGCGGACTCGGCTCACTATCCTGCGATCGATTTGAACGGATCCATTTCCCGGTTGATGCAAACATTGCTGGATACGGACGATCTCAAGATGTCCAACAAGCTTCGTCGTTTGTGGTCTTTGTACCAGCAAAACGTTGATTTGATTCAGGTCGGTGCCTACGAGCATGGCTCCAACCCAGAAGTTGACGAGGCCATTCGCTTGCACGAAAGGATTGTCAACTTTTTGCGGCAAGACATGCACATTGGCCATGACTATGAAACGACCCGCCAAGAGTTGCGGCAAGTCCTGGCGGGCTGATAGCCTGAGTCCATCATGAAGCCGCGTGCCTGTTGGCCCTTTTTAGCGAAAAAAGCACAAGATGCCGTCGATCAGATTTTGGTCGAGCTTGCAGAGTCACGGCAAAAACTTGAAAAAACAAAAAAAGGCCGCCAGCGCATTCAAGAAATGATCGAAATTTACAAACAGCGGGCTTTGGTCAAAAGCCAAGAGATGAGAAATCATTCTGAGACTGCAAATGATCGCCGCTTTGTGGTCCAGTTGTTGGAGTTGGAAGAGCGCGTGAACAAGGACGTGGGCGACCTGCAGAGTGCCTTGGATGAGGTGCTGAAAAAGTTGCAAGCGGCCGAGCAATACCGGATCAAAATGGCGTCACTGGCTGAAAAAGACCTCAAAGCATTTCAGCAGTACCAGCGCAAGCAAGAGCAAAAACAGATGGACGCGCTGGGCATCACGCTGTTCAACCTGAAGACCTGACCCTCCCCGAGCGTCATCGCAAGCCAAGCGCGGTGAACTCAAGCCAAAAGGGATTGTCGCGCTGCGCTCGCAATGACGATTAGGGGGTGACCCAGCCTGCTTCTAGCCAGTGCCAGTAATGGGGTCGAAATGCCCAGGGGATCCAGGTCGTGGGGGTGTCTGACGGAAAAACGACGCGGGTGGCGTGGTCTTGCCAGATCCCTTTGGCATCCACTTTGCGCAGCAAGGCCTGCAAAGCTTCCTCATTCAACAGGTTTGTTCCGGCTTGCACCAGCCTGGGTATGTCACGTTGCAACGAGGTTTGGGCGTCCGTTGGACCCGAGTACATGTCATGCAGGCTGCCCCAATGGCGACCTTGGAGCATGTGCTGAAGCTGCCCCAGTTGCCGCTCGGCCACTTCTTCGTCACCCAGCCGGTAGCGGACTTGCCCGAGGACATTGTCAAACCACAGACAGGCCTTGGGGTGGCTGCGCAGCAAAGCTGGCAGGTTGGCAATCGCGTCCAGGCGATGAAATTGGATGTTCACCCCTTGGGCTTCAAGCGCTTTCCCGTGTCGCCATTTGAAAAGCGGGGGCGCGAGGGGGTCGATGTCGTAGGCATCGATGCGCCGAAACCTATGCAACCATGCGGGGGGCATCATCCAGCCGGCACTGCCGCCCAACAACAACAGATGATCGGAGCCGGGGTCGATGCGGGCCAGGAATTGTGCAATGGCTGTTTGGGTGGTTTCCCAGCGTGGCAAGGACATTTTTGCCTGAAGATGCCAATGAAAGCCACCCGTACCGCCAGCGTTCAAGGCATCTTTGAGCCAGCTGGCCAGCCCGGCGGTGGCTGTGTGGGGCTTAGCGTTCACAGACGTTGGCCATGATGAGGGCGATCGGCGTCTGCACAGGCACCGGCTGCCATTCGCGGATGACGCCTTCGCTGGTCAAAACCTCGCCGCGCAGGCTGGCGCCGGTATGCAGCGAAAAGGACAGTGTTTGCACTCTCTGTTGGTCGCAGTCAAAGGCCAGAAGGGAGCGCGTGGACCGGTAGGTCTTGCCCTGGCTGTTTTTTTGGGGCTGTCGGTAATCCAACATGGTCCAAACCTTGCGTTGGGTACCTGTCCGGGTGATGGATTCCTTGTCGATGTAGAAGGTGCCCTGTTCGTACAGCCCAACCGCCATCCACTCGGCCGCTTGGGCTGAGGGCAGCAGCAGGCAGGCCAGAACCCCAACCCACAGAGATTGCAAATGGCTGAAATGCTTCATGAAACGACTATAACGTGCAGGATAATGGTGGCCATTGCATTTTCTCCAAAAATGTCAGAAACCAAGAGGTAACGCATGGCGTCAATAGACTGGGCTCGGTATGCCCTCAGCGCCACCTGGGTGTTGGTGCTGATGGGCGCATTGTTGTGGTGGCTGCGTCGCCGAAAAAATGCCCTGTTTCCCCGCCTTGAAGCCAAGCGCATTCAGGTATTGGAAGTTTGCCCTCTGGGCCTGAAACACAAAATGATGCTGGTACAGGCCGACCAGCAAATGGTGCTGGTGTCGGTGCACCCCAACGGCTTGCAGACCCTGCATGCCTGGGCAAGCGAGAAGCCCGTCCAGCCCTCGGCCATTTCTCAAGGAGTCAGTGATGCGGTTTAAACAATGGCTGCCCATCGTGGGGTTGCTGGTCCTGCTGGTGCCCGCATGGGCGCAAGCTCAGGGCATCCCCATGGTCAACATCACGGGCGGAAAGTCTGGCCAGCAATACAGCCTGACCCTGCAATTGCTGGCATTGATGACGACGCTGACTTTGTTGCCATCGCTGTTGCTGATGATGACCTCGTTTGTGCGTGTGATCATTGTGCTGTCCATTTTGCGACAAGCTTTGGGGACCGGCCAAACGCCACCCAACACCGTGTTGGTTGGACTGGCGCTGTTTTTGACCTTGTTCATCATGTCGCCCGTTTTTGACGATGTTTACCAAAACGCCATTGCCCCCTACATGAACGGCAATCTGCCGTTTGAAAAAGCGCTGGCCAAGGCGGAGACGCCTGTGCGGGATTTCATGATGCGGCAAACGCGTGAGGACGACATCACCATGTTCATGCAAATCGCGCAGAAAAAAGAAATTGCCAGCGCCGCAGATGTGCCCTTCACCACGTTGATGCCAGCCTTTTTGACCTCGGAATTAAAGAGCGCCTTCACCATCGGCTTCATGATTTACATCCCGTTTGTGGTGATCGACCTGATCGTGGCCAGCGTGCTGATGTCCATGGGCATGATGATGCTCTCACCCATGATCATTTCCATGCCTTTCAAGCTGATGCTTTTTGTCCTCGTCGACGGCTGGACGCTGCTGATGGGTTCGTTGGCTTCGAGTTTTATCTTCAAATGAGGTAATCAATGGATACAGCCATGGTGGTCGATCTGGGGCGGCAAGCCCTTTGGATGACGATGTTGATTTCAGCCCCCTTGCTGGGGATGGCGTTGGTCGTGGGCTTGATCATTGGCGTGTTTCAGGCCGCCACATCCATCAACGAGCAAACCCTGAGCTTCATCCCGAAGTTGGTCGCCCTGGGGTTGACGCTGGCCTTGATGGGCGGCTGGATGATCAACACCCTGGTGGACTACACCCGGGTTTTGTTTGGCCGCATTCCGACGCTGTTCAGCTGAACGAGACGCCCGATGAATTTGCAAATGCTCGATTTGGTGGATCGCTTTTACGCGCTGATCTGGCCATTGCTGCGTATTTCAGCATTCCTCGGTTTTTCTTCGATTTTTTCGATTCGTGCTGTCAATCTGCGCATTCGCATTCTGCTTTCCTTTTGCCTGACGATTTTTTTGTCGATGCAGATCGACATTCCCAAAATTGACCCCATCACTGCGCAAGGCCTGAAGGAAATTTTCAATCAGGTCTTCATTGGCTTCAGCATGGCCCTGATCATGCAACTGGCCACGGGGGCCTTGGTGCTGGCGGGGCAGGCGTTGTCTGGCTCCATGGGATTGTCCATGGCCAACATGATCGACCCCTCCCTGGGTAATGTGCCGGTGCTTTCCCAGCTGTTCACCATTTTGGGAACGCTTGTGTTTTTATCGGTCGGGGGACACCTGATAGTGTTTGGCATTTTGTTGGAGTCTTTTCAGCAATTCCCCATTGGACAAAATGTGCTGAGCCAAGAACTGATGGGGCGCATGATTTCCTGGAGCGCCATGATGTTTGTGGCTGCTCTGTTGATTTCGCTGCCGGTTCTGATCACGCTGTTGTTTGTCAACATTGGCTTGGGTTTTGTCACAAGAGCAGCGCCCAGCCTGAATATTTTCTCGGTGGGCTTTCCTGCCATGGTGTTTTCTGGCTTTTTGATTCTCTGGCTGGCTTTGCCCAGCGTGGTGGGCCGAATCAATTGGCTGTGGGTCCAAACGTTCAACCAATTGCGCAGCATTTTGCTGACCTGATGCCATGGCAGAAGAAGCTTCCGCAGAACGCACAGAAGAACCTACCTCGCGAAGGCTGCAAAAAGCCCGTGAGGAGGGCCAGGTTGCGCGCTCGGTGGAGTTGCCCACGGCGGTCTTGTTGGTCACCGCCACTGCGTTTTTCACAGTCATGGGCAGTTGGATGTTTACCCGCATGGGCCAACTGTTCACCAGTCAACTGGCGTTTGATCGCAAGATCATTGACAAGGCCGAGTTGCTGCCTGGCGTATTTGCCCAGTCTGTGGTGGATGGCTATTTGTTGATTTTTCCCATCATGCTGGTGTTGTATGTGATGGCCATTTTGGCGTCTGGGTTGACGGGGGGATTCATCTTCTCGATGCAGTTGATCAGCCCCAAATTCAACAAGCTGAACCCCCTGAGCGGCCTGGCGCGCATGTTTGGCTTGAAAGCTTTGATCGAGTTGGCCAAGTCGATCGGTAAGTTCGCCATTGTGGGCACCATCTTGCTGCTCACCGTCATGCACAACATGGACGATTTGCTCAATTTGAACCGCATGGATCTGGGCACTGCGGTCAAACACGCGGGTGAAATGATCATCGATGCCTGTTTCTGGATGAGCCTGGGCCTGGTCCTGATTGCCATTGCCGACGTCCCTTTGCAACGGTATCAAGTGAACAAAAAACTCAAAATGACCAAGCAAGAGGTCAAAGACGAGATGAAAGACGCCGAGGGCCGACCCGAAGTCAAAGCGCAAATTCGACGCCGTCAACGTGAAATGGCCAACAACAAGATGATGGCCAAAGTGAAAGACGCCGATGTGGTCATCACCAACCCGCAACATTTTGCGGTGGCATTGGAGTATGACCCGGCGGGTGATGGTGCGCCGATGCTCATTGCCAAAGGCACCGATGAGTTGGCACGTCGCATTCGGGAATCGGCCAAAGAGGAAGGCATTCAATTGTTTGAAGCGCCCGAGTTGGCGCGCGCACTGTATTTCACCACCAAGGTGGACGAACCCATTCCTGAGTCGCTCTACCATGCCGTGGCACAGGTGATCGCCTATGTTTTCAGTTTGAACGACCGCTATCCGGGGTCACAGGGTTACATCAAGCCAACGCCCAAGATCCCGGACAATATGCGATACGATGAAAACGGCTTTTTGATGCAATGAATGGCTTGAACGAACCGGCCCACCATGACTGATTTCTACCAAAGCCCCGGCGATAAACTTCGCTTCGATATTCTCCTGAAGACCCTGCGCGAGAGCAGTCTCAGCTTGGCGATCCTGGGCGATGACGACATTGCCTTGGCGCATTACGCACGCCTGATTTTCCAAGGATTGCGCGATCCCGGAAAGATCGAGGTGGAGCTTTGGACGTCGGCCGATTCCGAAAAACTGGTGCAACGGTTCAACGATATTCTGGCCGAGGTATCGGTGGACCAGGCCTTGGACAAAACCCAACGTGCAAGCACCAAGCGTTATATGGTCTTTCCGGACACTCAGTCCATACAAGACATTGACCTTCAACTGCTGGCGCGACTGATCAATGGTTTTCCTGCCAGCAACATTCATGTGGTGTTGCTGGTCAATCAATTGGAGCCTTACGAGCGGAAATTGTCAGTGTTTGGCAAAAATTTGATGCAATGGGTTTTGGAGTCCGAGCATCCAACACCCGTGCCATCGCCGCGCATGCAACGCATTGAAACGCTTGATGAGGCCATTGAGCCGCCAGTGGAGCCCCAACCGGCGTCGGGCAGCACGTCGGCTGCTGTTGAGCCATTGCCTGCCTTTGACCCGGTCCTGGACAGCGCCGCCAGCCCCCCTCCCAGTTGGGAGTCGCCAGCGCAGCCCCAGGCAGCCAAGCCTGCAAACGTACGCTTGACTTGGGGGCTGTTGATGGTGTTGGTGCTGTCACTGGGGTTGTCCGCTTACTTGTACCGCGCGGCCTTGCAGGAAGAGCTGCAGAATTTGCAAGCTTATCTGTCGCGTTCCGACAAGAATGCCAAGCCTGCCAAGGACGCCGCTATGCCGCCTGTGCCTGCCGTGAACATGTCGAGCACGACGCAGTTGCCAGTGAAAGCGGATGACTCGCTCATTCCGGAGAAGGAAGTCATCGTCAAGCCAGAAGAAAAGATCGACGCATCCCCTGTTGCTGCGCTGCCAACGCCAGCCCCACCCGCACCCAACCGCAGCCAGGATGACAAAGCCTGGGTCACCAAGTTGCCGGCTTCCGCCTGGGTCTTGCAGCATGCGGCTTTTGACACCCAAAAAGAAATCGAAGCTTTCCAGGCCACGGCCGTCGCATTCAAGGATGGACAGATTCTCAAGACGCAACGCAAATCGGGTGCCGCCTACTTCATTGTCGTCACCGGCCCTTATGCAACGCGACAGGAGGCTGAAAACCTGATCAAAACCACCCCTGCCATGGCGAAATCATGGTTGCGCAGCAGCAAGTCATTGAAAACGCAATTCCAGGACTGAGTCAACTTCTGAGTTTTGATGCCGATAGTTAGACATGGAGGTTCCTCATGAATGAAGACGTCATACGCAGTACAAAAGAGCACGAAGTCACCATTCCGGAAGGTTCTATCAATGCCAAAAGCAAAAGTGGGATGGTGAACATGACAGCAATCGAACCCGAACACCTTGAGAAAACCGTTCAGGACAAGCTTGTAACGAACCATCGAGTTGCCGTGGATGGCGAGTCTGGCCCGGTAGCCTCCCATGTGGCGTTGCCAGCGCAAGAAAGCCAAGAGGCAAATCGGGCCCATTTGGCCGGTGAGGCACAGCGCAGCCATGCGGTTGAACTGGTGAGCGATGGCATTGCTGACCATCCCTCTGTTCAACTGCCCGAATCGGTATCCGATTTGCAGGATCCCGATCTGCCGAACAATCTGGCGACCGACGCAGAAGCTTCGAACGAGGCGGTCGATTCGCCTGAAAGCCTGCAGGTGGCGAATGGAAATACCGACCCCCAAGCTCAAGTTGTGGCGTCCCTGGCCGATAAATGGCAGGAGGATTATGCTGGGCGCGTCGTGAAACTTCGTGAAGAAGTAGAACTTTTGAATCATCGCCTGGATCATCTCCAAAAGTAATTCAAAGGAAATCCTATGGCGCAAGAACCCACGAGCGACGTTGCTGCTGCACCGTCTTCGGCAGTGCAGGCTGTCGAGGGGGGGGACGCCTTGGCAGATTTCGCGCCGCTGGCGCCACCGCCTCCCCATGAGGAACTGTTGAACACTGAAGACCTGGCGGAAGGTCTCGATGAGCTCAAGGCTGAGGCGTCGAGTTCTGCCGAAGTCGCGCGCCAGTTGGAAGAGCTGACCGGTGTGGTGCTGAGTTCGGCGGAAGTCTCCACGCGCTCTGCCTCCGTGGCAGCGAACATCAGCCAGGACATGCGTTTGGTGATGGAGCAGATCACCGCCTCTCACAAGCGAAGTGTTCAGCACTCCAGGATCATTCTGGGCGGCCTGCTGGCTTTTTTGCTCATTGGCCTGGGAACCTTTTTTGCGATTTCGACGCGCATGCAGCAAAACATCCGACAGCTTGACGCATTGGCACTGGCGGTCGGAAAACGTGTGGTCGAACTCGATGCCACGGTCAGCGCTTTTGTCGAGACCAGCCGTACCTTCAATGAATTGAACGACCAATTACAAAAGCAGGCAGATTTGCAGGGCAAGCTTGAACACAAGTTTGAAGACTTTCAAAAAACTGTGTCGGCCGTGCCAACACAAGTGGCCGAGCAATCTGCAAAGGCCGTAGAGGCCAACTTGCAAGGATTACAAAAGCAAATGCAGGCCCTGGATGCCAAAGTTCAGACTCTGTCCAACAGACCGCAACCCAACCCAGCTTCTGGACAGCAGGCGGTGTTGTCGGAAATTCAAAAGCTGAAAAAGGATCTGGAAGTCGCCAACGCCAAGGCAGCGGCAGCGGTTGCGGCTGCCAAGCCAAAGCTGGAAGCGAAGCCCGAGCCCAAACCAGAGCCTAAGCCCGAGCCCAAAGCGGCAGAGGTCCGGCCCGCCGAGACCAAACCAGCCCCTCAAGCAACGCCTGCCGCGCCACCGGCCCCCGCTGTGCGAGACAAAATGCTGGTTTACCCCCGCCCCAACAACAACTGATCAGTGCGCAGTGCGTGCCGGCTGAAAAGAGCTGGCCTGCGAGGAATCCCAATGGTCCTGGAAGATCAAAGGCAATGGGCGCAGGTCTTCCGCTGACTGAACGCGCAGCAAACTTCCAGTGGGAACGGTCGGATACAGCGCAGACAAGGGGCGGGTCTCGGCATGGCTCACGCGGCGCATCACATGGCGCAGCGACAGCTCCGAGGGCGCGTGCAGTCCTGCGGCCTCCAGCAATTCTTTGAGGGACTCCAGCGTGTTGCGATGGAAGTTGCGCACCCGCTGGGCTTTGTCTGGCACCACCAAGGCCACTTGGCGCTTGGGATCCTGGGTCGTGACGCCGGTGGGGCAATTGCCTGTGTGGCAGGTTTGGGCCTGAATGCACCCCAGGGCGAACATGAAGCCGCGCGCGCAGTTCCACCAATCGGCGCCCGGCGCAATCGCACGCCCCA
>JACCDX011891616.1_pt1 | contig 33727 bp, 33 predicted proteins | sample 7449681 | NCBI WGS metagenome assembly JACCDX01 (sample SAMN15323450, study PRJNA562643) | freshwater metagenome | isolation source: river surface water | place: USA:Blue River Watershed | collected 2017-08-18
AGCGGCAAAATGACTAAAGATTTAGCAGTGTGCATTCACGGTAACAAAGTTGAACACGGCACTCATTACCTCTACACCGAAGAGTTTTTAGACTTAATCGCCCAAAACCTTAATCAAGAATCTTAATTAAAAAAATAAGACGGGAGTAAGAACCCGTCTTAAAACCTCATTCCTTTTAGTAATTCAACCCTAATCTAAAAACTACTTTCTGATCTAAAATTATTTGAAAATTTTTATAATTTTTGGCTAGTGCTCAAATCACGTTTAACAATTTGTGCAGGCTCATCACGGAGGATCACAACTGAACTGGGTTGATTTTGATAAACTTCGACAAACTCAATATCCAGATCATCTTCACTTATAAATTCTTTGCTAATCTCAATTCTCTTAGGCTTTATACTTCTAGGATGATTTCTGCTTTCCCGAGTTTTAGTATTTTTCTCAAACTTTTGGCTAACGTCACTAATGTCAGAAATATCAGACATATTTTCTTGATCAAAATATTCTTGGGTCTGAGCATTTTCTAAATCTTGTGAAGCGACTTTGTATTTTGAACGTTTTGGCCTTGATTCTTTTGGAAAGTCTTCGTGATCACGATTTGCATCTTCATCACACATCTTCAAAAAACATTTCAGTGAAAAGTAAGTAGTAATCAGACTAGCAACTACAATCCCAGCGATTGCTCCGTAACCTAAATTATCAATATCTGACTCAGATTTCGAAGGAGCGAAAGCCGGAGAGAATGTTGGTGACTTTAGCTGTAAATCAGCAACTGAGTTACTGATTTGCAAAAAGGCCTTTTGGTCAATTGGATGATAATATTGGCTGTTGTCGCAGGCAAAATAGACGTGACCAGAACCATCTTTGATTGCAACTTTGTTAACTCCATCTTGCCAGTTGAAACTGGTATCTTGCGATGTGTAAGGATTACGACTGATTGACTCGATTTGGTTTTTGATCTTTTGGTTGTAGTAAGAATATTGCTCAGAATCGATTAACTCATTGTCACGACCAAAAGAAAAATAACACAAGCTGTCGTAACCATTACCGCCTGAATATTTAGCCGGAAACCACGACTGGCTTCTTGCGAAACTTAAAAACTTATCTGCAGGTAAGTTGTAATTTTGTCCGGCAATAATTTCTTGAGCGATTGGAACTGATTTTTCGTCAATTTGGTTGTCACTGCCTTGGGAATACAAAAAATCTCTTACCGGCTTTAAGCCACGTAAATGAGCTGCCCAGATTAATCCTGATTCTGTAACCTCTAAATCACCCTTGTTTGAGCTGTCGATTGCCACATTCTTTACTTGCCTTCCCACAAAAGCGTCTAGCCCCTCACCTAAAATTAATTTCCAATCATCCGACAATATTTCCGTAGCAGCATTATCTTGGGCAATCTTACTGTTTAAGTAATCGGCTTTGCTAAAAACATTATCTTTTCCGCTCCAAGAACCATCCCAATTACTCACCTTTTTAGAACTTCCTTGCGAACCGGCCAAACCAGTTTCTCCGGCATTGTAATAACCCGCTTGTGCTAAATCAAATTCACTAAATTGATAAGCGCCGATCAAACCAAGGTTGCTGTTGTCGCTTGTGTAGTCATTTGCAGATTGACGGATTCTTAAATCGGTCAGAAACTGCTCAAAACTTTTTTGTTCTTGAAGATTTTTATTAGTCATTTTTTAAGTAATTTTTAAAAAGAATTAGATCGCCACCAAATTAATTGTGATTCGTTTGCTTTGCAAAAAGTCATTTTTTCAAACAATCGTTCCCCTTATTGTAAATGCTATTCGCCTAAGAATATTGGCATTTTCTAAATTTCGAAAAATAACAAAACAAATGAACTCGATTCCGATTATTTTCTACACCATCCCAATCATCTTCGTGCTGTTCTTAATCAAGAGCCGCCAAAACATGACACATCGCATCGACACCATTATTGAGGATTCGCTCAATAGCGGCATTACTCAAATGATTATTATTTTTATTTTGGCCGGTGCGTTTGCCAACACTTTGGCCGGCATGGGCTCGATTGAGGTTTTGAAGTCGCTGATTTATTACGCCATTCCGGAAAGTTTCATTTTACCGGGATTATTTTTGGTTTCAGGATTGATCGCCACCGCAATTGGCACTTCGGTTGGAACAATTGCCACAATGGCGCCAATTTGTTTGGCAATTTCAGGCGACAATCACTCTAACGCCATTCTCGCCGCATCCGCCGCTGTTGCCGGTGCTTATTTAGGCGACAATTTGTCGATGATTTCCGACACCACAATCGCCGCTGTTAAAACTCAAAACGCCGAAAACGACAAAAAGTTTTTCCTCAACTTAAAATTAATCACGCCGGCAATCATTCTGACTTGTTTGATTTACGTGATGCAAGATTTCCAAATCGTCGCTGTTGGAAATAATTACCAACCAAGTTTACGCGATTTTCTGATCATTGCGCCCTACATTTTGGTAATCGTTTTAGGCTGTTTGCGTTACCACGTTTTATTCGTTTTAATGCTGAGTATTTTCATTTCGTTTTTGATCGGAATCGCCATCAACTTACAAATCCGCGACCTTGCTGAAGCAATGGTTAAAGGCATGGCCGGCATGTTTGAAATTTCATCTTTTGTGGTTTTGGTTTCGGTAATCAATTCGGCGATCAAATATCACGGTTGGATGGACAAAATGGAAAACGCGCTGAAACACACTTCGCAAAAATTTGGCCGCGGCGCGTCTTACTTCGTGTTGTTTTTCTTCGTAACTTTGGCCAATTTAATCACCGCCAACAACACCGTTTCGATCATCATGTGCGGCGACTTGGCACGAGGCTTGAGCGAAAAATTAAAGTTAAGCCGCAACAAAATGGCCACCTTCATCGACATGTCGTCGTGCTACGTTCACTCTTTGGTGTTCTACGCCCCGCAACTAATTCTAGCGAGCAGCATTTGCAAAGTTGAGATTTGGTCACTGATTCAACATTCCTATTACAGCCTGTTGTGCATTGCCACCGTGTTTGTTTATTTTGTGGGAAATTTTCAGTTTAGAAAAGTTAACGGTTAGAAGGAGATTGACAGTTGTTTTCAATTTGAAAAATTTTACTGCTAAAAATGTCGCTGGTTTGCACGTTACCAGTAAAAAAAGTACGTCACAGTATCTTAAAAATCTCCAGATCTCTCTTGAGATTTTACCTCACCACTTAATTTTGTGACTTTGTCTTCTTCTAAAATTTGATTTTCTCCCCAAGTGACATGCTTTTGGGGTTTGAGTTGTTTATCGATTTGTTTGTCTATGAGAATCATAGCTCCAGCAGCTATCATCGGTATTGCAACTACAGCAGTACCATATTTTCTTTCCCAGAATTCATCGAGCATCATTTGATCTAGATCAACATAAGCCTTTTGCAAATCATCAAGTGATTCATATCGCTGAGTCATTTCTTCACGAAACCTTTCTGGATCTGCATTAAATTTAGAATCAATCGTTTTAAAGCCTCTCGGTGATTGACTCGCCAAAACAAACAAATCGATAGCTTTGTTAATCACCTCTTCAAAAGATTGATTTATTAAGTTATGAAAGATTTCTCCAAGTTTTCTCTTGCTGTAATTTAGCTCTTTCTCGCGCTTCTCTGCAAAAGAAACAAGGATAGGAGCGCACTCTTCAGCTCTAAGAAACCTTGTTGTTTGTTGCGCTATAACTGCTGATTTTTTCATTAATAACGCCCTCCTACTTTGCCTTTAGATTGCTGTCTTTGCGAAGTATGATCATTTTGGTATTCTTCGCTAATGATTGATTTTAAATCTCTTATCGTAACTGTTTCTATGTTTTGGATTCTCTCAGAGATTGATTGAGCTATTTCTTGATAGTGACTGTTATCATGAGGATTAATGGTTTGTAAAAAGTTTTCTGACTCAAGATTTTCTAACTGTATTATCGTAGAGAACTTGGTGTATAGTAATTCATCAAATTTTTCTTTGTCATATGCCTTTCTAGCTCTTGTTATAGAAAGTCCAATACCTGAAAAAATCTCCACCAATGACTCTTTATCTAAAACCTTGTTATCATTAATTTCTCTTTGAACTGCCACAGATATTCTTGGATCTGCTCTTTCACCACCCATCCTTCTTTGCATTTCTGCAATAAAATCTTCATCAGAAATTCCGTTTAGAAAATGTTGCTGAAATGATCTTCCATCTTCTTGTGAGGAAGCTCTAAGTTTAACATCAATATTTCCAACTTCTAAATCATCACTTTCTCTTCTTGAGGGTTCTTTTGATGATTGAACACTTTCAAAACTTGGAGTTTTTGAATATAAACTGTGTTCAGTGTTATCTTGTAGTTGATGAATATTAACAATAACTGCATCGCATATTTCTTTGATAAATTGTTCACTATTAAAACTTGGCCATCCGCAATCTTTTTGAATGATTCGCCTTTTATTTGTTGGATCTTTTACTTCGTACGGCTGGCTGATTACCTGTGCAACAAATACTGAGGTTAGTTGATCTTGATCAAATCTTTCCAATTCTGGATAAGCCGCCAAAACAACATGCATATGTTTTGACGCTGCTGATATTAAGGCTTCTTTTGAATTATTTCTTGGAGTTGCAGTTGCTACCCTCAAGTCTTCGGTTTCTTTCGCATGAGCTTCAAGCAAACTTGGATCAATTTCTGGGTAGAAAAACAAAGATGAGATATTTTGTACAACTTTCTCGAATTTGAATTTTCCAAAATCTAGTGAACTTAACTGGTCACTTTTTTGTTTTAATTCTTCGGATTTTTCATCAATTTTTGCACCGCTTCTGCGACTAGAATTTGAGCTATTTATTTCAGATTCAAGTTTTTCAATTTCTTGATGTAGTGTTGCTTGGAGTTTACCAAACTCTTTCTCTTCATCATCAAACTGCCCCAGAGAAAATCTTTCCAAACGATTTAAAGCAGCAGTTGCTTTTGGTCCTTCATTTGCCGGCGCTTCAAAACCTTCAATTTGTAAAAATGCACTTGCTGGAACTTTGTTGTAAAAAGTCATCAAAGTTTCAGCCATCTTTTCTAAAGAAGAGCAAATTATTTGGCCATTAGCCAATTTTTCTTTCTCCATGTGGGAAAGAATTGTGCCAGCTACTTCATGACTTTCAGTTGCTTTTTGTTCATTAGCAAAATTTTCAATCGAACTGATTTCCGACTTCTTAAATCTCTGTTTATTGTAATTCCTTAAAATCTGAGTAACACCTTCATACAAATTATCTCTTCGATTTATATCAAGAGCAGCAATCACTGAAATAAAATTATAAACCCTTCCCCTTCTTTCTTTTAAATCAGCTAAACTTTCTTCAGAGTTTAACTCTAAATCTTGCAAGGTTCTGGCAAATCCTTTTTTCACCAAAGCATACGCTGTAACGTGATCACCTTGAATACTCCCTAAAACTGACGGACCTCTACCATCTATTTTTATACTTTGTGAATTTCCATCAAATTTGAAAGTTGCTACAACTGACTGACTTGCTTCTAAACCAAAAATCGGTTCAGGCTTTTCTGCTGATTCGAAAGATGCTGCTGCTTTTTTCATATTGGCGTCAATTTATTAAAATAATTAAAACATTTTTGTTAGGTTTACCCAATAAATTCAATTTTTTAATTTAATCTAAAGTTTTCCAAAAATTGTACTGATTCAACATTCCTATTACAGCTTGTTGTGCATTGCCACCGTGTTTGTTTATTTTGTAGGAAATTTTCAGTTCAAAAAAAATTAACCAATTCTTTTTAGGCTAAAGAAGAATGAAAAATTTGTAAAAAATAAGGAGAACATTGCCCTGCAGAATCTTACTGTTTAACGATTAGCTCCTCACAAATTTCAATAAATCAATACAACTAAATATGAGAAATAGATTTGGCAGAGAAGAACAAAATGCACTTCCCCAAGCAACTCCAACCACTTTGCAACCAGAACCAGTAGTGTACCTTGATGAAGATGAGTCTAAACTTGAGCAATTTTTCTTTAACTTCTACAAGGAAAACTTTGAAACAATGCATTCTAGTCGCATAAGAAGCAGTGTTTGTTGTCTCTCATCTGCATTTTATGGATATTTTATGGGGATCAGTAGTGTAATGAATGCCGCAATCGTTACTGCTTTCTTGTGCTGTGGTCTAGAAGGAGCAGTTTCCGTTATTACTAGATCTAGTCTTACAGATACTAGTGAACCTTCTTTAACACAAAACAACGAACTGTCTTTCGTAAGAAATTTCTACTTAGAATATTTCGAGTCACATCCCAATATTGATAAAGAAGATATTTTTAATTCCATAAGAAGAGTGCAAATTAACAATCCTGAAGGTCTTAGAGAATTAATGACCAGAAGTTTTAATGATGCATCAAGATCCACTAGCTTCATTAATAATGAACCATCACGAACTATTGCTACCGCTCATATTTTGCCAGTTGCACAAGTTGATAACACTATCAACCGTTCTTAAAGAAATTCCTTTCAAGCTCCTAGATCTGATAATTTCTTCTAAACTAGAAGCGGCATTATTTTAATTTCACTGCAACTTCTAAAATTAAATATCTCAACTGTTCTAAATCACCAAAGCAGGATTATTACGAATGATCGCTGTCAAACAAAACCCCAATTTATTTCCACAGCTGAGCCAAACCACGGTTCAAAAGTAATTGATTTAAATAAGTTCCCTGCGCCGCAACTTTTTGCGGATCTTGTTCTTTACCACTTTCGTCGAAAAAAACATCGGCGACGTAACGGCCGTAAATGTCGGTTTTGTTGGTGCGAATGATTAAAAACTTTGCGTCGCGCAAAATTTTGTGTAATTCAGACGCAGCTTTTTTGCCTTCTGATGTTGCAAATTCGGCCGCATTAATTTTGGCCAAACGTAAAATTTCGTGGTGAGAAATTCCAAATCCTAAATCAATTTTTACGTGAATAGTGTCACCGTCGACCACGCGTTCCAATGCCGCAACGTAAGTAAACCATTCTTTGTCCTCTTGAGTGAAACTAATGGTTTCGGGAAGTGAACCGGAAATTTTGCTCACGCGATCCTTCGCTGCGCTCAAAATGACAAAAGGGGAAGAACTGAGAACGGAAGGATCAAGAAAAATGTTGAATCCCAAATCAATTTCGCCGCGCTCATTTTTAGTGTAAGTGGCAATTTTGCCGCGCTGCACTTTTAATGTCGGAATTTCTTCATTTAGATTTTGTTGGTCAGATTTTTTGGGCGCGATTTTTTTCTTTTTCGTTGCAGCAATTTCTTTTTGCAGGCGATCCGAACCCAGCGATTTTTCTACCACCAAATTCTCGAGTTGCTTACGTGTTTCTTCATCTTTCACCGCAATTAAACTGCGGTAGTGACTCCAACTTAAAGAATTATTTTGTGTCGGTTTTTTTGGGTAAGCTTTGTAAAAAGCACGCATTTTGTAGAGCGTAGTTTTTTCAATTCCGATGTCTTGAGTAAGCTGTACAAAAAGTTGTTCGCCGTATTCTGCTTTGTCTTTTCCTTTCAAATGCAAATCTATTTCTTTACCAATTTCCCAACTCATTAAAACTTTTTGGTAATCAACTGAGCTAACAATATTTTTCTTGGTTTTTGCGATTGTTTGCTGAATTTTTGTCAGCAACTTTTTGTAATTTTCTAGCGTAATCTGCATTGGTCTTCAATCCTTTATTTTCAATGTTTTGCGGAATATTTTTCCGAATTGTCGCCTTACGCCAAAAATTCAAATTTTTTCACACAAAATGTTTCGTAACTTCAAATTAAAATTCCCCACCAAATCAATTAAAACTTCGAAAACCAAAATGTTTTTGTCACTTTTGTTTCTTGGCACTTACGCCTTAATTTACTTCAACCCAAAAGCGGGAAACAACACGTGGGACAAAGCCAATCGCGACAGTGTCGGTTTAGCTGCCTTGCCGTCAGAGAATTCGGAAGCACAAGTACAATTTTACACAGCCAAAGCTTATTCGTGGCGCGGCAAATTCAGCCAACACACTTGGATCGCCACCAAAGAAAAAAACGCCGACAGCTACTTAATTCATTACGTGGTTTTGTGGGGAACTTATTTCGGATCTGACGGTGTAGTAGTAACTCAAAAAGATTTGCCCGACCGCCGCTGGTTTGACGCTGATCCAAAAATTCTTTTTTCTGCAAGTGGCGCTCAAGCTGAAAAATTGATTCCGCAAATTTACGCCGCCGTAGAAAAATATCCTTACCGCCAGCACTACCGCGCTTATCCTGGGCCCAACAGCAACACTTTTGTTTCTTTTGTAATTCGCTCAATTCCAGATTTAAAAATCGCCCTACCCAACAATGCCATTGGCAAAGACTGGTTGTGCGACGAAAATTCTAAATCTAGTTGGGGTGCAAAAATTTTCGCACTGAGTGAATCAAAAACCGGTGTGCAATTTTCTTTGTTCGGACTTTTCGGAATTACTTTAGGATTGGTTGAAGGAATTGAAATCAACTTACTTGGGCTTTCTTACGGCATTGATTTTTTGCATCCGGCTTTGAAATTACCCGGAATTGGCCGCATTAACTTGACTAAAAATTCTTAAATTGGCGCGCTAAAAAAAGTCGTACTGCATCAAAGTAGTGTCAATCCAACCGCCGAATTTCAAACCAACTTTTTCTAAAACCCCGACTTTGCGGAAGCCGAATTTTTCGTGAAAATCAATTGAAGGCGGGCTGGCAATTACTGCAATGATTGTCTTGATGCCAGAATCTTGCAGCTGCGACATTATTTCTTTCATTAAATCTGAACCGTAACCTTTGCCGTCTTTACCGTGTTTGACGTAAATTGAATGTTCAACTGTCAACCTGTAGGCGCTTCTCTCGCGGTATCTCGCCACGTAAGCGTAAGCACAAATCTCGCCTTCTTCTTCGACAACTAAAAAAGGTAAATTTTCTTTTTGCGCCTTCTCCAATCGCGCTTTCATATTGTCCAGCGTCGGCACTTCTTCTTCAAAAGTAGCAATTGAGTTGAGGACGTAGTAACCGTAAATGTCGGTGATTTGGCGTAAATCTTGCGCTGTTGCCGATCTGATTTTTGATTTCATTGGTCAAATTTTCTAATTTAAAAACTTCCACACAATTTTGTAGGCTACCGCGTCTTCGAAAAACACTTCGTCACCGCAAAAATATTCATTTTTTGTGTAAAAATTAATCACACTGCGGCCGACATTTTCTTGCGCCTGAGCGTAAATTATTTCGCAATTATTGTTGCGTGCCAACTCTTCACAAAAAGACAAAAGCTGCGAGCCGATGCCTTTATTTTGGAATTCAGCCGCCACAGAAATTTTTTTCAAAAAAATCTTGTTCTCTTCAAAAATCAATTGTGCCGAAGCGCAATTTTGCGAAGCGATTTTGGCAGTAACATCAACGCGATTTTCTGATTTGTTGAAATCAAAAGTTAAAGCGTTTGAAGATTGCAACTGGCCTAATTTGTTAAAGGAATGTTCCACTTTTGGCTTAGATATTTTTCTACTGATTTTCTTTCTTCGTCTGTTAAGACGCGTTTAAACAAAATTAGTTCACCGATGTAGCCTTGGTAATAATCTGGGTAAGTATCACCGCCAACTGTTATTCCCTCCGATGAATAATTACCATGCTGATTAAAAAAGCTATTTGAGCATCCATAATCTTCAATCTCTCCATTGTAAGATCCATCCGAGTAAAAACTATACTTCACTTTTGCGCTATTTAAATCTGATCCATCAATTACACCCGATAATATCGCAGAATTTTGAGAAACACGATTATAAGCAATATCAGTAGCATCCCAATAAACTCCCCAAAATTGGAACTGATTTACGTCAGTAGAAAAATCACTAGCTAAATTAGAAACTAGAAAACCACATTGGCCAGTCATCCCTAGAGAAAATATATTGCCCCATTCGCTATCACCAGGAACTACGATATTTTTTTTAAATGGTGTTTTTACAACAGCAAACATCGTAACGTTGCGAGAATATTGGTAATCAGTGTTGGTGAGATATCTTGCATTCGCATCAAAATAAACTGCTGGCAAACCATTTAACTCAGATGAACTTTTGTAAACTGGTTGGTTGTCAGAATTACTCTGCGAAACAGATTCATGTGCCATATTATTCGGCGAAATATCGTACCAGTTACTAATCTTGGCACCATCCACTGCTTCTGTTTGAGCAAAACTGGCATCAGAAGTTGACTCAAACCAATAAGCCAGATCCGCAATACCTGCCACCGGCGAACTCTGCGTCAAAGACCTAGCCGTTGCCAACTTAAACTTATTTACCAACCTCGAACCTTGAGTCACACCCGCAACCAAAATTCCAATAATCAAAATCACAATCGAAATTTCGATCAAAGAAAAGGCTGATTTCGAGATGCTGGTTTTGCGCATAGTTTTAATAATTTTTTAAACCAATTCTTAATTCAAAGCGTGGCAATGTTTGTATTTTTTGCCGCTGCCGCACGGACAAGCTTCGTTACGGCCAACGCTGCCCCAAGTTTCTGGATTGTTGGGGTCGCGATCTTCCGCTTTGAAATTAACTCGCACAGGAGACACCGGCACAAAACCTTTGTTCGACTTCGCTTCACTTTGCATCAAACCTTCTTGCGACAAGGCTGGATCGTTACGAGTTTCAAATGTTTTTTGTTTACGAGCGCGCGCCAATAAATCTAAGTCACCACTTTCAACGTCAACGTTAATGTTAACGTGAGCTAGGCGGCTGACGACTTGTTCTTCAATACGCAACATCATTTCTTCAAACAAATTGAAAGCATCACGCTTGTATTCAATCAACGGATCTTTTTGAGCGTAGGCACGCAAATTGATGCCGTGGCGTAATTTGTCGAGCGACAACAAGTGATCTTTCCACTCTGAATCAAGAGTCAGTAAGAAAATTTGTTTCTCAATTTGTTGGATGATTGATTTGCTGTGATTGCGCTCTTTTTGAGCGAAAACTTCGGCAACATTATTTTTGATTAAAGCGAGCAATTCTTTTTCAGTTACGCCGTCTTTTTCTGATTCTGCTTTCAACTCAAGTTTGATGCCGAAAATGCGCAAAATTTCTTTTTCCAACAATTCCATTTCCCATTGCTCTGGGTAAGAATTTTTCGGTACACAATCTTCCACCAATTCTTCAATAATTTGGCTTAAAGCTTTTTCAATTTTGGGCGAAATATTGTCAGAATTCATTACTTCATTACGCAATCTGAAAATTACTTTACGCTGCTCGTTAACAACGTCGTCGTATTTCAAAAGATTTTTACGAATTTCGTAGTTGCGCATTTCGACTTTTTTTTGCGCGCCGGCCAAAGTTTTTGTGATCCACGGGTGGAAAATCGCTTCGTCCTCTTTAACGCCCAAAGTTGTAAACATGGTTTGCAATTTTTCTGAACCGAAAATTCGCATCAAATCATCTTCCAAAGACAAATAAAATTTCGAACGACCGGGATCACCCTGACGACCAGAACGGCCACGCAATTGATTGTCAATTCTGCGGCTTTCGTGACGTTCCGTACCAATTACAAACAAACCGCCAGCGGCAACAGCAATTTCTTTGTCAGCAGCAACACGTGCCTTAATTTCAGCAATTTTTGCTGCGTCAGCTTCATGCTCTAACAACATTTCTTCCGAACCACCAAGTTTAATGTCAGTACCACGACCAGCCATGTTGGTGGCAATTGTGATTGCACCAGGAACACCGGCTTGCTCAATGATTTCGGCTTCTTGCTCGTGATATTTGGCGTTCAAAACATTGTGCGGCAATTTTTCGGCTTTGAGTAATTTCGAAATATATTCTGACTTCTCGATGCTTACTGTCCCCACCAAAACTGGCTGTTTTCTGGCGTGAGCTTCTTTAATTGCGCCAACAATGGCGCGATATTTGGCAGTTTCGCTGCCGTAAATTTCATCGTCTTCGTCAATTCTGCTAACTGTACGGTTGGTTGGAATTTCAACAACGTGGAGGTTGTAAATTTCTTCAAACTCTACCGCTTCAGTTTGCGCTGTACCAGTCATGCCAGCGAGTTTTTGGTAAAGACGGAAATAATTTTGGAAAGTAATTGAAGCCAAAGTTTGATTTTCGTTACGCACACGCACACCTTCTTTGGCTTCCAAAGCTTGGTGCAAACCATCAGAAAATCTGCGGCCTTCTTGCATACGGCCAGTAAACTCGTCAATGATGACGATCGAGCCGTCTTTAACAATGTAATCGATTTCATTTTTGAAAATCTTGTGTGCCTTCAAAGCTTGATTGACGTGGTGCACTAAGGTGATGTGTTCCGGATCGTAAAGCGAAGAATCTTGCGAAATTGTGCCTAAATCTTTGAGCATTTTTTCCACCGTTTCAACGCCGACATCAGTTAAAAATACTCCGCGATCTTTTTCTTCAAGTTGGAAATCATCTTGGCCTAAACGCGGAATCAAACGGTTGATTTCTTCGTAAAGTTTTGAGTTGTCGTTAGTTGGGCCAGAAATAATCAAAGGCGTGCGCGCCTCGTCAATTAAGATTGAATCGACTTCGTCAACAATGGCAAAAAAGTGACCGCGCTGCACCAAATATTCGCGATCGAATTTCATGTTGTCGCGTAAATAATCAAAACCCAACTCGTTGTTAGTTGCGTAAGTGATGTCGCAAGCGTAGGCTTCGCGGCGCTCGTCATCAGTTAAATCGTTAGTAATACAACCAACAGTAAGGCCCAAAAAGCGGTGAATTCTACCCATCCAATCTGAGTCACGACTTGAAAGATAATCGTTTGGCGTAACAACGTGAACACCTTTGCCCGCCAAAGCGTTTAAATAGCACGGCAAAGTCGCAACCAAAGTTTTACCTTCACCTGTACGCATTTCAGAAATTTTACCTTGGTGCAAAACCATACCGCCAATAAGCTGAACGTCAAAATGGCGCATGTTCAATACACGTTTTCCGGCTTCACGAACTACAGCGAAAGCTTCGTGTAACAAATCATCCAAAGTTGCACCTTTGGCCAAACGCTCTTTAAATTCCGAAGTTTTGGCTTTTAATTCTTCATCAGAAAGAGCAGAGATTTGCGGCTCTAAAGCATTGATTTTAGCAACTTCAGCAAACATTGCTTTGATCGTACGATCATTCACCGATCCGAAAATTTTTTTAGCGATTAATTGAAACATTTTTTGAACTTTAAGTTGGGAATATGTTAGTGCCGAAAAAGACCGTTGAGGTCATTTTTATTAGTACAAAATTTTAATATCGGCGCCGCAAGCAATTAGCTTTTCAGCCAATCTTTCGTAGCCGCGCTCAAGGTGATACAAACGATTAATTACTGTTTCACCGTCCGCAACCAAACCAGCTAAAACCAAAGAAACTGAAGCTCTGAGGTCAGTTGCCATTACTTCCGCACCGGTTAATTTTTTGACACCTTTAACTACTGACAAATTACCGTGAGCTTCAATATTAGCGCCCATTCTAACCAATTCCAAAACGTGCATGAAACGGTTTTCAAAAATATTTTCTTCAATAGTTGAAGCGCCATCGGCAATTGCCATCAAAGACATGAATTGCGCTTGCATGTCAGTTGCAAAACCGGGGTAAGGATGAGTTGAAATGCTAACTGGTTGAACGCGATCTGCAGTGCGCGTGACTTCAACTTCGTTGGGCGTAATTTGTTTGAATGACAAACCAGCTTTTTCTAATTCCTCGCGGAAACCTGTCAAAATCCACAAATCCAAACCTTGCAAAACTATTCTTCCACCAGTGATTCCGGCAGCAACGGCGTAAGTTCCGGCTTCAATTCGATCTGCAATAATGTGATGTTGTGCAGCGTGTAATTTTTCAACACCTTGAATCACAATACGTGGCGTTCCCGCACCTTCAATTTTAGCACCCATTGCGGTTAAACATTTCGCCAAATCAATAATTTCAGGTTCGCAAGCTGCGTTGTACAAAATAGTTTCACCTTCCGCCAAAGTTGCCGCCATCATGGTGTTTTCTGTTGCACCAACTGAAACTTTTTCGAAGTGAATTTCGGCACCTTTCAAACGACCATCAACGTGAGCGTTGACGTAACCGCCTTCTAACTCAATTTTAGCACCGAGTTTTTCCATTGCTTTCAAATGCAAATCAACGGGACGTGTACCAATTGCGCAGCCGCCCGGCAGCGAAACTTTTGCAGTTCCAAGACGCGCCAACAAAGGGCCTAAAATAAAAATTGAAGCACGCATTTTACGAACTAATTCGTAAGGAGCGATTGGATTGGAAATATTTTTAGCATCAAAAACCAAAACACGACCGTGATTTCCTCCCTCTTCGTGAGTTCCATCAAGACTAATTTCAATTCCAAGGCTAGTCAGTAAATTGGCCATTGTGGCAATATCTGAAACGTGGGGAACATTGGTTAAAGTAAGTTTTTCGTCAGTCAAAATTGAAGCGACCATCAAAGGCAAAGCGGCATTTTTGGCGCCAGCAATCTCAACAATACCATCAAGTTTTTTGCCGCCGCGAATTAAAAGTTTTTTCATAAGGAAAGTGATAAGTGGTAAGAAGTAAGTGGCGGGTGGTAAGAAGAATAAAATTTCATCACCCACCACTTACCAATAAAATTCTATTTTTCGTAAGTTTTTACTAATTCGTTTAAAAGTCGCACACCGTAACCAGTGGCACCTTTGACTGCCATTGCATCACCTTTACCACGCCATGCCACACCAGCAATATCAAGATGTGCCCATTTAGTTTCACCGATGAAGCGTTTCAAAAACTGAGCTGCGGTAATACTTCCAGCTCCACGTCCTGAGCCAACGTTTTTCATATCAGCAATGTCTGAGTTGATCATTTCATCATATTCTTCACCGATTGGTAAACGCCAAGCGCGCTCGCCGGTTTTTTCACCGCAAGCAGCAATTTTTGCGGCTAAATCGTCGTCATTTGAAAATAATCCGGCGTAAACATCAGCCAAAGCCACAACAATCGCACCAGTCAAAGTCGCCAAATCAACGATGAATTTTGGTTTGAACTTGGTGTTAGTGTAATGCAAGACGTCAGCTAAAACTAATCTGCCTTCAGCGTCAGTGTTGATTACTTCGATTGTTTGACCAGACATTGACGTTACAACATCTCCCGGACGTTGTGCTGTACCTGATGGCATATTTTCAACTAAACCAATAGCGCCAATAACGTTGGCTTTAGCTTTTCTTTGCGCCAAATTACGCATCAAACCAACAACAACAGCCGATCCCGCCATGTCAGTTTTCATGTCTTCCATATTTGCTGACGGCTTAATTGAGATACCACCAGTGTCAAAAGTAACACCTTTGCCGACAAATGCCAAAGGCGCTTCGCCTTTTTTACCACCGTTCCAGCGCAAAATAACCATGTGCGATTCTTTTTCACTGCCTTGTCCAACGCCAAGCAAAGAATTCATGCCCAATTTTTTCATTGCTGCTTCGTTGAATATTTCAACTTCTAAACCTTCTTTTTTCAAATCTTTGCACAACGCAGCGTAACTTTCCGGATTCAACGCGTTTGATGGTTCAGAAACTAAATCACGCACGAAGAAGATGTTGTCTGCCAAAATTTTAAGTGGCGCGAATTCTTTTTCAGCTTTGGCCACTTCTTTCACTGCAATGGCAAGAGATTGCACGTAAAATTCTTTGTTCTTCTTTTTATCAACGAAGTATTTGTTGAAACGATAGCTTTGCAAAGCGGCGCCGAAAGCAATTTTAGCAGCGTCAACATTGCTGTCTTTGCTGTCAAAAAAAACTGTACCCGACTTAACTTTAGCAGAATTTAAAAGAGCGACTACCTTTGATCCGACTTTATTTAAAGCAATTTCATCCAACTTTTTCTCAGCACCAGCCCCAACGATTGCAATCAATTTGCCATTTAATGACACCAAAAACGCCTGACTTGCCTTACCAGAAAAATCAAAATTTTCTTGAGCAAATTTTACGGCTTTGTCTTTCGATTTTTTGGCTTGTTCTTCGGTTAATACCAAAACAGCTACGCCAGTTTTAAGCGCAGAATAATCGTGAGCTTTTACGAAGTTGATTTTCATAATTAAGTGAAATTAAGTGAAGGAAATGACAAGGCCGCGCAATTTAGAAGTGGCAAGCAATTTTGCAAATAATAATGACTAACGATCTCACATTAATTTTATCATTAATCAGCTTAGGATTTTTTGGCGGATTTTCTCACTGCATCGGCATGTGTGGACCTTTCGTATTAACCCAAGTTTCCAATCGTTTGCAAAAAACTAGCTTGTCTGATTACTCGGAGTTTAATCGTTTAAAAAATTTAGCACTTTTACCTTATCACTTTGGTAGAATTACCACCTATTCTTTCATCGGCTTTTGTTGCTCATTTTTTTGTAAAAATATTCAGAATTTTTTAGGTGTAAAAATTCTTTCAGCATCTTTTTTAGCAGTGGCTGCTTTGGTTTTTTTACAACTTTTTTTCGACAAAAAAATATCAAACAAACCAGCGCTTTTAAGCAAAATTAAATTGCCATTTAAATCACCAAAATTAGAAAGTGCTGCCGATTTTTTTTCCAAAAAAATATTTTATTTATTCCAAGACCCTCAGGGACTTAAAGGTTATTTCCTTGGCTTGATTCTTGGCTTCATCCCTTGTGGTCTTTTATACTCAGCTTTTGTGATCTGCGCTGCAATTACAAACCCTGTCTGGGCCGCAATCGGTATGTTTTTTTTTGGAATAGCAACTTTTCCGTCACTATTTGTTACAGCAATTGGCGGAAGATTTTTTAATAAATTACCAGAATTGAAATTTATCGCCAAAGGCTTGATTTTACTTAACGTAATCATGCTTATTTTGATGGCGGTGAAACTTATTATTTAGCACAAAATGTCTTCAAATCACAGCTCAAACGCTCCTGTTTCGTATAATTACGACATCGTAAAACTGTTCACTATTGCCGCCACTTTTTGGGGCATTGTTGGTTTCGCAGTTGGTGTTTACATTGCTTTTGAACTTGCTTTTCCAGCGCTTAACCTTGGTTTAGAATACACTAGTTTCGGCCGTTTACGTCCACTTCATACTTCTGCGGTTATTTTCGCCTTCGGTGGTAACGCTCTTTTTGCTACCAGCTTTTTCGTGGTTCAACGCACTTCTCAAGCTAAACTTTGGGGCAGTGATTTACTTCATAAAATCATTTTCTGGGGCTACCAAATCTTCATCGTGATAGCTGCTTACGGTTACGTTACCGGCATCACTCAAGCCAAAGAATATGCTGAACCTGAATGGTATGCCGATTTATTACTAACAGTAATTTGGGTGTGCTATTTCTTGGTTTACATTATGACTTTGAAAAATCGTCGCGAACCTCACATCTACGTAGCGAACTGGTTCTACCTTGGTTTCATTGTTACAGTTGCCGTTTTGCACATCGTCAACAATCTTTCTATTCCACTTCGTATTGACAGCTCAGCCAGCTATCCAATTTTTGGTGGCGTTCAAAGCGCGATGATTCAATGGTGGTATGGTCATAATGCCGTTGGTTTCTTTTTAACTGCCGGCTTCATCGGAATGATGTATTATTTCGTACCAAAACGCGCACAACGTCCTGTTTACTCTTACCGCCTTTCAATTTTGCACTTCTGGTCTTTGATCTTCATTTATATCTGGGCTGGCCCGCACCATTTGCACTACACCTCTTTGCCTGATTGGGTACAAACTTTAGGCATGACTTTCTCAATCATGTTGTGGATGCCATCTTGGGGCGGCATGATCAACGGTATTATGACTTTATCTGGTGCTTGGGACAAATTACGCACAGATCCAGTATTGCGTTTCTTAATCACCGCCGTTGCGTTCTACGGCATGAGTACTTTTGAAGGCCCACTTATGGCAATTAAAACTGTCAACGCCCTTTCACATTATACAAGCTGGACTATCGGCCACGTTCACTCTGGTGCTTTAGGTTGGGTTGCTTTGATCAGCTTCGGTTCACTTTATCACCTTGTTCCTGTGCTTTGGGGTAAAAAAGAACTTTATTCTATGAAATGGGTTTCAACTCACTTCTGGCTTGCCTCAATCGGTATCGTTTTATACATCACTGCCATGTGGGTTGCTGGTATCACTGAAGGTTTGATGTGGCGCGCCTACGACAGCATGGGCTTTTTACAATATTCATTTATTGAAAGTGTAAAAGCTGTTCGTCCTCTTTACTTCACTCGTGCCGTTGGTGGTGTCTTCTTTTTAGCAGGAGCATGCTTAATGGCTTATAATTTCTACAAAACAATTCGTACCTCAAAATAATGTTCAAACATCATGACAAAATCGAGCGTAACTCGATTCTACTTCTGATCTTAACAATAATCGTAATTTCAGTTGGCGGATTGGTTGAGATCGCTCCCCTATTTCGTATGGAAACTGTAATTGAGAAAGTTGAAGGCATGCGTCCTTACACTCCGCTTGAGCTTGCTGGTTCAAAAATCTACAAGCGTGAAGGTTGTTACGGTTGCCATTCACAACAAGTTCGTGTTTTGCGCGATGAAGTTGAGCGTTACGGCCACTACTCTATCGCTGCTGAAAGCATGTACGACTTTCCATTCCAATGGGGTTCAAGAAGAACAGGTCCAGATTTAGCACGCTTGGGCGGCAAATATTCTGATCAATGGCACGTTCGTCACTTAATCAATCCACGCGATGTTGTTCCTGAATCAATCATGCCAACTTATCAATTCTTGGCTGAACGTGATGCTGAAATTCTTGGTATTTCTGACGACATGGAAGTGTTGCGTAAACTAGGCGTGCCATACACTGATGAGATGATTCAAAACGCTGTTTCTGATGCAGTTGTTCAGGCTTCAAATGATCGCGAATCTGATGCTTTGCAAAAACGCTACGGCGGTAAAGTCAACGTTCACGACTTCGATGGCAATCCAAACCGCGTCACTGAAATGGATGCTTTGGTTGCTTATTTACAAGTGCTTGGAACTTTTGTTGATTTCAAAAAGTTCGACGCCATGGAAGCCCAAACCAAACTACAAAATTCTGAGGTAAAATAATGTTCGAAACTCTCGTTCATTTCGCCCCAACAATTGCAACCGTCTTCTTTTTTCTAGTCTTTTGCTACGTCATTTACGCAGTTTTCAAAAAGGGAACTAAGAAAAAATTTGAACAATTTTCACAAATACCGCTTAAAGATCATGACTGAAAATAATCACGAAAAAGAACATTTTGAAAAAAAAGCCAAAACTACTGGCCACGAATGGGATGGCATTTCTGAATATAATATTGGCGCCCCACGTTGGTGGTTAATAGTTTGGATAATCTGTATTGTCTGGTCTTTTGTTTATTGGATTTTTTATCCAACTTGGCCAACTTCTGATGGTAACACAAAAGGCTCTTTGAATTGGACACAACATTCTCAACTCAAAGAATCACAAGCTGAAATTGATTCAATCCGTAGCAGCTATTTAGAAAAAATTACTAAACTAGATTTAAAAGAAATTCAAAAAGACCCTAACCTTATGGAATTCGCTTTGGTTGGTGGACGCGCTGCTTTCAAAGAAAATTGCGCAGCTTGTCACGGCACTGGCGCTCAAGGTTCTAAAGGTTTCCCTAACCTCAACGACGACGATTGGTTGTGGGGCGGTAAAGTAGAAGATATTTACCAAACTTTGCTTTACGGTATTAGATCATCTCACGACAAAACTCGTTTTAGCCAAATGCCTTCTTTTGGTTTGGATAAAATTTTAAACCAAGAAGAAATCGAAAATGTTGCTGAATATGTCATGTCGCTTTCAGATAAATCTTTAAACAACCCTAAAGGTGAAGCGGTTTTCAAAGCAAACTGTGTTGCATGTCACGGCACTGAAGGAAAAGGCGATAGAACAGTTGGTGCTCCAAATTTGACTGACTCTATTTGGCTATACGGCGGCAAAAAAGAAGATATCGTTTACACTGTAAAATATTCCCGTGCCGGAGTTATGCCTTATTGGAATGGTCGTTTAGAAGATGCAACAATCAAGCAACTTGCTCTTTACGTTCATTCACTTGGCGGTGGAGAATAATCAAAATTATTAGTTAACCAAATTTTGGTTCGATTTTGTAGTTCAAATTCCTTCTGTCGTAACAATAAACAGAGCACAATATTTTAAATATGCTTATAGGTTTTGAATCTACAGAATCAGCTATTTTAGAAGCTTTCCATTCTCAAAAATTGCATCATGCTATTTTATTGTATGGCAAGAAAGGAATTGGAAAATCTAACTTTGCTAAAAACATCGCCCGCCAACTCACAAAGAATTACTCTGAAACTAATCCAGATATTTTTTTGATCACAAAAGACATCGATAAAAAAGAAATCGGTATCGATAAAATTCGCAGTATTAAAGATTTCGTCCATCAAACTTCTGCGGTTTCACAAAATAAATTTATCATCATTGACTCAGCTTGCGAGCTTAACAAATCAAGCTCTAACGCTTTGCTGAAAATTTTAGAAGAACCACGTCCGAATAATTTCTTAATATTAGTTGCTCACAACATTAATCGTGTTTTACCAACTGTACTTTCACGCTGTAACCTAATTAAAATTGCTGACTTATCGAGAATACAATTTAGCGAAATTTTACAGAAAAATAATTTGAATTTAACGCCATCTGATTTGAATTTTTTGTCTGCAATATGCGATAACTCACCGGCAGAAGCGATTAATCTTAACAATAATTTAATCAGATTTTACGAGCTTTTCTTACGCTCAATCGTTAACAAAAAAATCAGTCCAGAACTTCTCAAGCAAATATCTGACAAAAGTTTTTCTTTCAGCATTTTTGAAAAAGTTACAGAATTCTTTTGCAACCGACTCACAAAAGTGAGTAACAATATTACCATCGAATTTTTCTTCGAAGAGGAAAAAGTTTTTTTGAATTTAGTGCGCAAATTTTCAACAGAAGAAATTTTCGAAATCTGTGATGAAGGCTTGTCAATGGTACGCAAAACCAACTATCTTTATTTAGATAAAAAGCTTTGTTTGATCAATTTTTTCAATCTGATTTGCTATAAATAACATGACGAAACTTTATAAGAGCATCGGCCTGATGAGCGGAACTTCAATGGATGGTATTGATTTAGCTTTAATCGAAAGTGATGGCAAAACAGTAATAAATCGTAAAAATTTTGATTATACAGCTTACCACAACGAGTTTAAATCACGCCTATCGCATCTAATTTACGGTAATCCCAAACTTGCTGAGATCAAAGCTGTAGAGAATGAATTAACACTACATCATGCCAATTTGGTAAATAATTTCTTACAAAAAAATCAAATTCATCCGCAAGAAATCGATCTGATTGCTTTTCATGGTCATACCATTTTTCACTCGCCAGAAAATGGCTCCACTTGGCAAATTGGTAATCCGCATTTATTGGCTCATAAAACCAAAATCAATGTGGTTGCTGATTTTCGTAGCCGCGATGTTGTAATGGGCGGACAAGGCGCTCCCTTAGTTCCGATTTATCATTACTATCTTTTCCACCACAGACCACGACCTTGCGCGGTTCTAAACATTGGCGGAATTTCCAATATTACTTATTTGCGTGGCGATAAAGAAGATGAGATCGAAGCTTTTGATACTTGCTTTGGCAATGCTCCACTTGATGATTTAGTAAAAGAAAAATTTAACTGTGATTTTGATGAAGACGGTAAAATCGCTAAACGCGGACAAGTTGATTTCATTTTAGCTGATCGCATTTTACAAAATGAAATATTCCACAAAAGGCCACCTAAATCATTTGATCGTGATGACTTTTCCCTTCTTCTAGCTCCGATTAATAGTTTAAAAAATCCTGAAGATGCACTCGCAACTTACGCTTACATGCATGCACGTGCCATTCAAATTAATATCGATTTTTTAAGTGAAAGACCAAAAGAACTTTTAGTTTGCGGTGGAGGCCGTAGAAACTTGGCTTTGATGGACGAAATGAAAAAGTGGTTAACTGGTGTTGAAGTTAAAAGTGCTGATGAGGTCGGATTTAACGGTGATGCAATCGAAGCCGAGGCTTTTGCTTTCCTAGGAATTAGAAGCTTACTCGGCTTGCCGATTAGTTTTCAAAAGACGACAGGGGTTTTACCGGGAAATAATTACGCTCCGGCTTCACCTCAGCAACATTCTTTTTCTTGCGGCGGCGTCTTCTATCGCGCTTAACTTTACGAACCTTTGTTGAATCAAGAACCAAGCGATCTTTAATATGCTGATCAATCATCATTTCAAATTCTTCCATCTGATCTTTGAAGAAATGATCACCACCGTGAATAACTTGGTAAGTAACAGTTGCACCTTCGCGTGCTGAAAGTTTTTCAGCTAATTTAGCTGAATCAGCTTCTTTAGTGATTTCATCTTTATCACCCTGAACAATCAAACCAGTTGAAGTGCAAGGAACAATGAAATTGAAATCATATTTAGTCGCAGGAGGAGCAACTAAAATATAGTTTTCCAACTCTGGTCTTCTCATAACAGCCTGAAGAGCAATCCATGAACCGAAAGAAAAACCTGCAATCCAAAAGTCGGAAGCTTCCATATTTTGGTCATGCAACCAATTCATTACTGCAGTAGCATCAAGTAATTCACCAACTCCATTATCAAACTTACCTTGTGACTTTCCAACACCACGGAAATTTATACGCAAAACCGAAAAACCATTATTGACAAAAGCTTTATACAAGCTGTAAGTAATTTTGTTATTCATAGTTCCGCCATGCAAAGGATGGGGATGTAGAACCAAAGCAACTGGTGCTTTTGGATTAGGATTTTGATGGTAACGCCCTTCGATTCTTCCCGCTGGGCCGTTGATGATTACTTCAGGCATATGTTTTTTTTATTATAAAAAATAACGAAAAGGGATAAGAGCGCAGCAAGACGAGCTCGCCCGACATCTTATCCCTTAGATTTTATCCTAAACTTAGTTTAATTCGTCCCACTGAATCGGTTTGCCTTCAACAGCAACTAACTGAGTAGTTCCTGAATATTTAGCTGACATATATTTACCGTGACCAGCATGAACTCCGTAGTAGTAAGCTGGCTCGACATCTTTACCGTTATGTTTCTTTTTTTCGACGTTTTTTACCCTGTTCTTCGGGTTGTTCTTAGTACCCATAAAAGCGTTATAATTTTAAGTTTTAGTGGAAAATTTCTTGTAGCAAAAAGAAATGAGGCCGCGCAAAATAAAAACCATCACACCAAAATCAAGTTTTTTCTCTTCACTTTTTAAATATCCTTAAATTTACAAAATGCCTAAATTTAATCGCCTCAAAGATTGTGTAGTTACCAATAAAAACGTGATTGTTCGCGTCGATATTAATGTTCCGATGAAAAATGGAAAAATCGAAGATGATACTCGCATTCGTGCTGTTATCCCAACTTTAGAATATTTAGCTCAACAAAAAGCCAAAGTTATTGTTATTTCTCATTTCGGACGTCCTGAAGGCAAAGTTGAACCATCAATGTCAATCCAACCTTTAGTTGCGCGCGTTCAAGAATTACTTGGTTCTATCAAAGTTTCATTCGTTGATGATTGTATTGGTGAAAAAGTAAAAAAAGCCGTTGAAGCTACAAATTACGGCGAAGTTATCATGCTTGAAAATTTACGTTTCTACAAACAGGAAACCAAAAATGATCCTGAATTCTCGCGCGAATTGGCATCTCTTGCTAACCTTTATGTTAACGATGCTTTTTCTTGTTCACATCGCGCTCATGCTTCAATCACTGGTATCGCAGCGATTTTGAAATCAGCGGCCGGATTTTTAATGGAAGCTGAATTAGATGGATTAACCAACCATTTAGAAAACGCCCAAAAACCAATGATGGCAGTTGTAGGAGGCGCTAAGGTTTCGACTAAACTTGATTTACTAAATTCTCTTTCAACTAAAGCACAAACTATTGTGGTTGGTGGTGGTATGGCCAATACTTTTTTATACGCACTTGGCAAAAATGTTGGTAAATCTTTGTGTGAAAAAGAATTAAAAGATACCGCTCTACAAATCATTGAAACTGCCAAAGCAAATGGTTGTGAAATTGTATTACCATTCGACGTAGTTGTTGCTAAAAAATTCGAAGCAAATGCTGAATGCAAAACTGTTTTGGTTGATGATATCTCAGAAGACGACATGATTCTAGACATCGGGTCCCAAAGCAGCGACAAAGTTGCACAAATTTTAGAAAACCACAAAACTTTAGTATGGAACGGCCCACTCGGTGCTTTCGAAATTAAACCTTTCAATATCGGAACTGACAGCTTCGCAAAAACTGCAGCTCAATTAACGCAAGAAGGCAAACTAGTTTCTGTTTCTGGTGGCGGAGATTCAGTTTCAGCACTTAATGCAGCAGGATTATCTGATAAATTCACTTACATCTCAACTGCTGGTGGCGCTTTTTTGGAATGGTTAGAAGGTAAAGACTTACCAGGTGTTGCGGCTCTTTCTAATTCGTAATAACATCTATAAAGCTGGTTAATTTTAACAAGTTCCGAGCAACAACTCAGAAATCTTAATCAGCTTTTTTTGCATTATTTTGCTGAGTTAAAATAAAGTTATTGTCGAACTCCAAAAATATTCAGAAAATTTAACGCGCCATTTTGGCAATCGCTTCACGATTAATTTCAACAAACGCTTTTTTACGCAAATCAGCTAAATGGCCTTTAGCGACTGTTTGTAATTTTCTAACGAAAAGAGCGTTGCGCGCTGAGTTTAAATCTTTTTCTTCAACGCTTTCTTCCTGCTTAATGTTAAGAAGTTTGAAAATATAATAACCATCGCTAAGCAAGACTGGATCTGAATATTCACCCTTCTTCAAACGTGAAATTGCTTTAAATATTTTTGCGTCAATATCACCTTGAGAAACCCAACCAATTTCTCCGCCATTTTCCGCTGTTAAACTATCACGAGAAAATTGGGTTACGATGCTAGAAAAATCAGCACCCATTCGTAATTCATTGACTAATTTTCTTGCTAAAACTTCTGAATTATCACCTTGCGGTACAAATATTTGCGCAATCAAGAATTTAGAAACACTAGTGCTAAATTTATGAAGTTCGAAAAACTCTTTTAACTCAACATCAGTAATTTTAACGCGACTACGCAAAGTTTCGGAAATAATTTTCGACCAAGCAATTTCTGAATCGATCTGTCTTAGATAATTTACGTAAGAAATATTTTTCTCAATTAATGAAATTTTGAACTGATTTAGGTTTTTTTTCTGACGTGCCAACATCGCTTCTGCTGCTTGCTCTGCTTCATTTGATGCCACTTCAATTTTCAAAGAAGCTGCTTCTTGCCTGATTAATTCTTCATCAATCATTTTATCAGTGATTTGATCGAGCAAATTTTTGCTCTCAATCGCTGAATTAATTTTAATCTTTGATGTAAACAAAACAAAACGATAGCGATCAACTAACTCAATATTTGTGATTACTTTATTATTAACTTTGGCAATCACAAATACTGAAGAATTTTCAGCTGAAACGCTTTGTGACATCAAAAAATAAACAACAAAAATCGCGACTATTTTTGAAAAAATTGTGCGTTTTTGCAGAATAATTTTAAGCATTATTTTTGAGCATTCGCTTTATAAATACTGATACCACGAACCAAGTCGATAGCACGTGCCAACTGATAATCTTTTTCGTATAGATCAAAATTATCGTCAGTGATTTTTTCTTTTTTAGCTTCTTTCACAGCTTCTTGAATTTGCACTTCAATATGACCTTTCAAGTCAGCTTCTGAATTTGGTTCAAATGTTTTTTGTTTCTGAATTTTGGCATCAGAAACTTCAACATCTGGTTCAATTCCATGAGCCTGAATCGATTTACCACTTGGAGTATAATACAAAGCTGTGGTTAAGCGAATCGCACCTTGGTTTTTTTCAAGAGGAATTACAGTTTGTACAGAACCTTTACCGAAAGATTTTGCACCCATAATTATAGCACGGCTGTTGTCTTGCAAAGCTCCGGAAACAATTTCAGAAGCTGAAGCTGATCCTTCGTTTACCAAAACTACAACCGGAATTCCTGGAACTAAGGTTTCATCAGCTTTATCTTTGAAAATTTTAGCATTTTCTTTATTGCGACCACTTATTGAAACTATCGTTTTATCTTTCGCCAAGAATTCGTCACTCACTAAAATAGCCTGATCAAGCAACCCACCTGGGTTATTACGCAAATCTAAAATTACTCCACGCAAAGCTTTTTCACCAATTTGAGTTTTCAATTTATTTAATTCTGTAACTAAACCTTGATGAGTTTGTTCTGAGAAAGTACTAATCTTAATGTAAGCTACATCTTTGAAACGAGCCGATTTAACAGCTCTAACTTTAATGATTTCGCGAGTAATTGATTTGATCAAAGGTTCTTTTTCACCTTTGCGTAAAATTGTGATTTCAACTTTAGTTCCCGGTTTACCACGTAGTTTTTTCACTACTTCGTCGATTCCCAAACCAGAAATATTTTTACCATCAACTTTGCTAATATAATCGCCAGATTTGATACCAACCTTCGAAGCTGGAGTATCATCAATGGCACTCACGACTTTTACCAAAGAATATTCCATCGTGATTTCAATGCCAATCCCGCCAAATTCTCCTTTGGTTTGAACTTGCATTTCTTTTAAAGCATCTTCATTCAAATAAGAAGAATGAGGATCCAAAGCAGTTAAAAGTCCATTAGCAGCAGATTCAGCAAGTTGTTTGTCGGTTTTTTCTTCGACATAATCTTTTTTCACACGCGAAATAATATCTTGTAAAAACTGCTTTTGGTCTTCATCAGAAACAGCAGTAGTTGTGGATGGAGATATTTTAATTGGTTTTATTTCAATCTGCGAAAAAGACATAGCTGAGGCGAAACCAACAGCAGTTGAAACCGCAACGACAATAGAAATTTTTACTAAATTATTCATAAACTAAATTTTCAAAGGGCACAAAAAACAATCTCGCAAGCATCAAACGATACTTGCGAGATGAAGGACTAAAAAACTAAAATTGTAAAACTACGCAATACCGTATTCATCTTTCAAAGCTTGGGTAATTTCAGCTGGCGGTTCGTCACCATAAGCTGAATGCAAAATTTTACCATAATTTTCCAAATGAATGATTTCTTCGTTTAAAGCTTTCAAGAAAAGTTGTACTTTTAAACGATCAACCAAAACGTAGTACCAAGCATTACGTCCGGCATCAACTCCTTTTACAAGGTAAATAAGTTCAGCTTGCATTTTCTTTTGAGGGTCAACTTGTTTAATATTATTACTAGCTTGTTGATGAGATTTTATAATGTCATCAGTGCCAGAACTTTGGGTCGGCGCTTCAGTTTTACGTAAACTTTCGGAAGTGAAAGTTGATGACTTTCTGCTTCCATATCTTTCAGCAAAACTTTTTCCCGCCCCAGAATTTTGTTCAGTCATATTTTAAGAATTTTGTGTTTTTTTCATCCACCAATCGTTGATTGGTTTTTTTGGACCACAAGGGCCATCTTCGTTAGAGACGCAAGGACTTTTAATATCAAGAGTCTTGTTTGAGCACGAAGAAAGCAAAACAAAAATTGATAAAAGCAAAGCTATTTTTTTCATGTCTTTTGCTAAAATTTTCAAGTGAGTGTTTCCGAAAAACTAAGTTCTTGATAGAATTTTGCAAGCAACTAAAGAAGCAATTCATCAATCATATTTTATTCACTTTTTTTGAAATCAACTTGTCTAATTATTCTTTCAAAAAGACCTTAATAATTGGTCTAGGTTTAATTGGTGGATCTTTCGCCAAAGCCATTCGCGTCAACAATATCAGTAATGAAATCTACGCATTTGATGTTGATCCAGACTCTCTGGAGCAAGCCATAAAATCTAATGTGATCAACGATTTTATGATGTTAGAAGATGATTTATCAACTTTTGATTTAATAGTTTTTGCCACTCCCATCGCTTTTTACGACAAAATCGCCAAACAAATTAAAGGTAAAATATCACCAAATGCAGTTATCATTGATTTAGGATCGGTCAAAAATTTGACGATCAAAAAAACTTTCAACACTCAATTTATTCCTTGTCATCCAATTGCTGGATCAGAAAAAACAGGTTTTGCCAATTCGACAGAAAATTTATTTCAAAATAAAAAATTCATTATTTGCCAAGAAAATTGTAACAAAGATAGCGTCCATAAAATTGCTGATTTAGCCACTAAGATTGGATCTCAAGTCGAATTTTTAGAAGCCAAAAAGCATGATGAAATTTACGCTTTAGTTTCACATTTACCGCAATTTCTATCATTCTTAACTGCCGATTTTTCACCAAAAAATATTCACGATGAATCTTTACAGAAAGCCTTTCGCCTTGATAAATCAGCTCCAGAAATGTGGAGCGATATTTTTAAATTAAATGAAAACAATTTAGAAAAATTTTACTTAGAATTTTTCGATAATTTGGAGGAAAATATCAAAAAACTTCCTGCGATCACAACAACACAAACCTCAATAAATATATCACCAGAAACCAACTTAGAAGCACTTCTGAAATTTGATAAAATTCAATTATCGGCAATTTTATTTCGAGCATTAATTGCCAAATCTTACCTCGAAATTGATGATATCGAAAAATATAAAAATTACGCCGGCAGCGGATTTCAAGACTTTACTTCGATCGTCAGCGTTTTAAATTGCGATCAAACACAACTTTCTGATTTGTTACAAAATAATCTAAAACAAATCCGCCAACTCTTTGATAAACTGACAACCAACTAACATCAAAATGCAGCAGGAACTTAACGAAATTCGTCCTTATCGCGCAATTCATCGCCGTAAATCACGTCAAATTTTTGTAGGCAATGTCGCAATTGGTGGTGATGCGCCAATCGCTGTGCAATCAATGACCAACACTAAAACTGTCGACGTTCAAGGCACTATTCGCCAAGTTAATGAATGTGTTGAAGTTGGCGCCGAATTGATGCGAATTTCCGTTCCTGATCAAGAATCTTCTGCAGCTTTAAAACAAATTATCCCGCACTGCCCTGTTCCAATTATTGCCGACATTCACTTCCATTATCGCCGTGCCATTGAAGCGGCTGAAGCTGGCGCCAAATGTTTGCGTATTAATCCTGGCAACATCGGATCTGACGACAAAGTTCGCGAAGTAATTAAAGCAGCAAAAGATTACGGCTGCTCAATTCGTATCGGCGTTAATGCTGGCTCGCTTGAACAAGATTTACTTAATAAATACAAAACACCAACTCCAGAAGCTTTGGTTGAGTCAGCTCAGCGCCACATGCGTATTTTGGAAGATAATGATTTTTTCAATTTCAAAATCAGCGTAAAAGCTTCTGACGTATTTTTAGCAGTTGCCGGCTATCGCGCTTTAGCGGCAGTTTGCGATTATCCGCTGCATATTGGCATTACCGAAGCTGGCAGTTTGGCTGCAGGCACTGTAAAATCTTCAATTGGTCTTGGAACTTTACTGTGGGAGGGAATTGGCGATACAATGCGTGTTTCACTTTCTGCTGATCCGCGCGAAGAAATTAAAGTTGCCTACCAAATTTTGAAAACTTTAGGAATTCGCAATCACGGCGTAAATTTGATTTCTTGTCCTTCTTGCGCTCGTCAAGCTTTCGACGTTATAAAAACTGTAGAAGCTGTAGAAAAGCGCGTCGAACACATCAAAAAACCGCTGACTATTTCTATTTTAGGTTGCGTCGTAAACGGACTTGGCGAAGCAGCACACACCCAAATCGGCATCACTGGCGGCGGCGGTGGACGTCACAACGTTTATTTAAACGGCAAACCAGATCATAAAGTTACGTCTGAAGAGCTGGTTGAACACATCGTCGCTTTGATTGAGAAAGAAGCTCAAAATGCTAAATAAAAAACAAATCCAGCATAATTTTTCTCAATCTGCTTCTCGTTACAACCAAGCTGCCGAACTTCAAAAATTTTGGGCAAAAAAAGTTGCTGAATCTGCTACTCCTTACATCAATAATGATTCATATATTTTGGATCTTGGTTGCGGAACTGCAATGATTGCGCAACATATTAAACTACATTCTTCACTCTTATTTGAATGCGATATCAGCTTTGAAATGCTGAGGCAAAAACGCGATAAAAAATCTTATCGAATTCAATGTGACTTTGAAAATTTACCTTTTGCTCACAATAGTTTTGACGTTTTAGTATCATCTTTTGCGCTGCAATGGCTGAGTAATTTTCAGGATAATTTTGTAAAAATTTCTCAACTTCTAAAAAACAAAGGTAGCTTTATTTTTTGCCTACCAACATCAAAAAGTTTGAAAGAACTTGTAATTGCTAACAAAGAAATTGGCTGTTCTTTTTATTTTCATCCACTTCCGACATTGAACGAAGTTGAATCAGCAATAGAATCTGCAAATTTGCAGATAGTTGAGAACAAGGTTGAGTTGATGAAATTTGAATTCGACAACGCGCTACAGGCTGTTAAATCAATTAAGGAAATCGGAGCAAACTACAGCGATAAAAAATCTGTAATTAACAAAACTCAATTACGTAACTTCGACAATTTTTGTTTGAAAAATTTTGCCGGAGTTAGTAAATCCTTTGCCCTTTCTTGGGAAGTTTCATTTTTTATCGTGCAAAAAAATCATTAAATATGTTTGGCAAAACCATTAAAAAAATCTTTTTCAAAAATAAGAAAGTAGAAGAAAAACCCAATAAAACTGCTGAACTAGCAACAGTTTTACGCCAAAAATCGCAAGAACTTTCACAAGAAATCCTAACAAAAGCTCAAGAATTCAAAGAAGAAATTCTTGTAATGCGTGAAAAGTGCAAAAATCTTTTAGAAACCAACTACCAGCTTGGCTTAAAACATATTGATAATGGTAATATTTCTGAGGCAATTTTTCGTTTTCGTTTTATCAATAAATTTTGGCCGGAACATCAAGATTCATATTATCAACTTGCCTACTGTTTAGTTTTAAAAAGACAAATCATCAAAGCCAAAGTTGTTTTAGAAATACTTCTAACCAAGAATCCAAATCACAAACCAGCACAAGAATTACTTGATTTAATAGAATCAGATCTCTCAGGCAAAATCGATACAATCAATCAAGAATAGATGCCAAAAAATATTTTCATAAAATCAATATCTTTGGCGTTTTTGTTGTCCCTATTGCCAATAAAATCTTATGCCAAAACCCAAGATTTCTATGATGAAGCAGAGTTTGAAAGCTATCTCGAAGAAAACGAAAATGTGGTTTATGATCCTTTTGAAAAATATAACCGCAAAATTTTTGCTTTTAACGATTTCATGGATCGCTACTTTTTAGAATTTCTAGCCAAGGAATATCGTAAAGACATTCCAAAACCAGCTCGAAAAATAGTAAGAAATTTTTTAACAAATTTATCAGCGCCCATATCAATTTTTAACTCATTGGTACAAGGCAAAGGAGAAAATAGTTTGGCAACCTTTTCGAATTTCTTGATTAATTCCACAGTCGGAATTGGCGGTTTATTTGATGTAGCGAGCGAAAAAGGAATTCGTTATTCAAAAGAAGACTTTGGACAAACTCTAGGATTTTACGGTATAAAATCCGGACCTTTCTTAGTCGTGCCTTTCATCGGTCCGAGCAACATTCGTGATTTTAGCGGAATGGCGACCGATCAAATTATTAGCCCAACTTCTTACAATATCAGTGAAATTGGCGGAAAAACTTACTTAATCGGTGAAGATAATTTAATTGCCTTCACTTTTGTAGGAGCAATCGACACCAGAGAAAGTTTGATTGATATTATAAACGACGTAAAAAAAGATTCTTTCGACTATTATGCCACGCTTCGTAGTGCTTACAATCAAAGACGTATCAATGAAATTAAAAACTAAAATGAAAAAAGTCTTTACAACCCTACTACTAATTATCTTTGCTCAATCAGCCTTTGCTCAAGAAGCAAAAAACCAAAGTCAAATTTCAGAATTTGTCAGCGGAGTCGGTAATAAAATAATAGCCATTGCTAGTGATAAGTCTGTTTCTGACGAACAACGTAAAAACAAAATTATTAACGTAATCGACCAAGTTATTGATGCTGAATGGATTGCACGCTTTGTTTTAGGTAAAAATTACAAAACAATTTCTGATCAAAATCGCGAAAAATTTATGCAACTTTATCGCGAATTTATGATTAATACTTACGGCCCAAAGTTCAAAAATTATAACGGTCGTAAATTTACAGTAATTGATGTTGTTGAACAAAATGGCTTCTTTGTTGCCAAATCTGAATTTTTACCAAAAGACTCTAATGTACCTATCAGCGTTGATTTCCGCGTCAAAGAACGCAACGGTAAATTGGTAATTTTAGATTTTATCGCTGAAGGAATTAGTTTGATCGAAACCCAAAGATCAGAATTTAATTCAGCAATTTCACAAAAAGGCATCGAGCAATTTTTAGTCGATTTGGAATCAAGAGTTAAAAAACTTAAATCTCAAAAATAAGATCTTCCCCGCGAAAAATCTTTTATCACCACTTTCAAACCCGGAAAAACCACAAATATCAGCTCTTATTTTCTTCCACTGCTGCTTTGCGACGCAACAGATTCTTCCTCAATGCATCAGATAACTTCTTTTTAACAATTTTCTTTTCCGCTTTTTTTGCTTCTAGATTGTTGGGTTTTTCTTTTGTCATTACGAATCCTGATCAATTTCAAATTGCTTGGAATACAAGTTTGCGTAGGCTCCGCCTTGGGCGATCAATTCTTTGTGATTGCCAGATTCCACAACTTTTCCTTCCGAAATTACGAAAATTTTATCGGCGTGCATAACAGTAGATAAACGGTGTGCAATCACAACTGAAGTGCGTCCAGCCATTAATTTTGCTAAAGCATTTTTGATTAAACTTTCTGAAACTGGATCAAGTGCTGAAGTTGCTTCATCAAGTAACAAAATTGGCGCATCGTACAAAATAGCGCGCGCAATCGCAATTCTTTGACGCTGACCACCAGATAAACGAATACCATTTTGGCCAATTGGCGTTTGATAGCCTTGCGGCAAAGCACGAATAAATTCATCAGCTTCGGCCATTTTAGCTGCTGCTATGATTTGTTCTTCAGTAGCACTTTCATTACCGTAACGCAGATTTTCCATAATTGTATCGTCAAACAACATCACTTCTTGGTTGACCACTGCCATTGATTTACGCACTGAACTCAACGTCAAATCACGAATATCATGACCATCAAGCAAAACGCGACCAGATTCTGGATCGTAGAAACGCAACATCATGCTCATAATCGTTGATTTGCCGCCGCCAGAATGACCAACCAAAGCAATAGTTTGGCCGGCTTTCACTTCCAAATTCACCTTGTCTAAAGTTACTTTGTCAGCGACGTAACGGAAAGTTACGTCTTCAAATTTGATATCGCCTTGCACATTTTTCAAATCAACGGCATTAGCTTTGTCAATAATTTCTTGCTGCTCATCAATCATGCGATAATAACGCGTCGCAGCGGCCAAACCCATTTGAATTCCTGAGTTCATTCCCGAAACTGATTTAAGCGGACGATATGCCATCATCATCGCCGCGAAGAAAGAAAAGAATGCACCAGTTGTTGTTGTGCCGTTGATAACTTTAGTACCGCCATACCAAATAACTGCAGCAACGCCAATGCCGGCAAGCGATTCTACAAAAGGCGAAGAAATTAAAGAAAGGCGCGAGATTTTTTTGCTCATTTTGAAAATTTCTTCGATCACACGTGACATACGTTTAATCTCAAAATCCTCACAGTTGTAGGACTTAACCAACTTTGAATATTGCAAAGTGTCGTTAAGTTGTGA
>JACCDX010222113.1_pt1 | contig 33726 bp, 22 predicted proteins | sample 7449681 | NCBI WGS metagenome assembly JACCDX01 (sample SAMN15323450, study PRJNA562643) | freshwater metagenome | isolation source: river surface water | place: USA:Blue River Watershed | collected 2017-08-18
CGCCAATTAACCAATGCTGCAAACTCGCGAATGAAGTCCTCATCGAATCCAGGTGTAGACGATATTGCAAACCAGTCGACTTTGCTTTTTTTGCGATTCATTGCAAATGAGAGAATGCCAGCAGTCACATAAAACAAAAAAATGATATTTGTATCTTTGGACCGCTCACATAGATCTTTTGATCACGTAAACATTAGTTTGAGTAATCATAATCGATTTTGCGTATTTTATATGGTTTAATATAAATGAGTCTAATCGCCAAGGCACGGATCTTGCTTATCGCTTGTCTGGTGTTGAGTGTAATTGTCTGTATTACCGCACTTATCATGCGCGTATCGGTTACTGAGTGCGATGCTACGTATGATTTCACTACTAGTACCATGATGATTGTTGGTATTTCTGTCGGCGCAGCTGCATCTATGGGACTATCTTGGATCAATCGCACACAATGTACATAAACAAAAAAATATGGTTTATAGTATACAACAATGAAATGTAAATGGATTGTCGCGGCTGTTTCAGCAATTGCCATCATAATAGGAACTGTCGTTGGTATTCATTTCTATAACGATCGAGCAAGCGGTGATATTGACAAACTACCAGAAGTGATTTCATTACCTGAAGTATGGAACAATCTGACATTGATGGATATGAGTATTCGCACCAGCCATAATTCATACTTAAGTTCATTCCAGCATCTAACAAGTACTACTATATCTGCGGTTGAAGAAGCATTACGTATGGGCGCCCGTTCGATCGAATTGGATATTGTTAATGATCAAGGAGTGCCATATGTCGCGCATGGTTCCGGTAATGTTGTATCCACTACACGTGTTGCATTCACTAACATGTTAAATGCGATTGCTAAAAATGCATTTTCTATAGTGGATGATCCACTTATCATCTTTCTTGAAATCTATGATCGCGATAATCCAATCTTGTGTAGTTCAATTAAAAATGCACTCATTGATGCATTCGGGCAGCGACTACGATTCTTCAATAATTTAACAAATAAGCGATTGATCAATACTCCATTGAAAGAACTAAAAGGTAATGTGTTAGTGATCGCCAATACCAACAATGATGATTTGAAACATTTACTTGAGTACCGATACGAATGGGCGAATGTCGGCTCGGAAGATCCTGAATCGAAGTCAACTCGATCCGACACAGTGTTATGGAGAGTATTTCCAGAGAATACCTTTTCGGCATTATCTGTTAATATGGACGCACTACCATTCGTGAAGTATAAATACAATATGATTGGCATGAACTTTGGTACAAAAGACGATCGCCTTTATGAATACTTAAAGACATTTGGTCGCTACACCATGGTACCCAAGCATGGATAAAAAAATAAATACTCACGACGTACTCGCGACTACTTTTTTTTTCAATATAGTACAACCGCGTTCCTTGTATGCCTTGACACGTTCACGTACTTGGTTCTTCAGTGGAAGCTTAGCATCAACAAAGTCAATAATCATTCGTTTGATAGTTTGGTCGGACCCTAGTCGAAACACACGATTAATGATTTGTTTCATGTTTGATCTCCGCGGTGTTGTTAGTACCAGTGCGTCCATCTTCGTGATAGACACGCCAGTACTCGAATATGCATATGTGGTAAGGATGATAGTACTATTGTTCTTTGCTTTATCGATAGTCTCTTCCGTGGATCCTCCATACAGAATTACTTTTCTATCTGATTCTGGTAGCTCAATGGTCGTGTTACTCCCCTCCAGTTTTGCTTCAAGTAGATCATATAAATGTTCTAGATGTGAGCGTCTATCACTGAATACAAATGTATAATATCCTTTAGTCATCAAGTCAACGATTTCGTCAACAATAAGCTGATTGCGGTGAGGGTCATTTACAATGGCTTCAACTATTGACGCATAGTCTATTACTCCATCATCGCGAACGTTAAACTTGCAATGTTCATTCAAAGCATGATATTCAATCAAATGCGAATCTGACTCAAAGGTGTCTTGACTTGCGTTGAATCCGTCTAATGTATCAGCGACCAAGATAGGCCCTAGTGATAATTGATGTATTGCATCAAGTTTATCTTCTCTAATATCCGGAGTGGCACTTAGGCCAAGAGTATACCGCGACCAAATACGCTTGAATACCTTTCTGAATTCCTTTGATACATACATATGCGATTCATCAAAGATGGTAAGCCCGATTTGATGATATAGATCATCGATCTTTACCGTTTTACTTACCTTCATATACCTTAATGTTTTACCAACATTGGGCCATGGCTTTTTTTCGGAAACGGTCATTTCTTGCAAGTCCGAAACCGTGTTAATGATCCCCACGATGATATCCCCATCTTCTTTATGCTTGCCGTATAGAGTACCTATCTTAGCACTAGGGAAGTACTCTCGTAGAATACTAACCCACTGTTCAAGTAAATAGGTATTTGGCACTACCACAAGTGTCTTTAGTTTCATTTGACCAATGATATCCATGGCCACATAGCTCTTTCCCATTCCGGCAAGTAGATTGAGAGTTACTCCCCCGATAGGTTTAGAAAACTCATTATCGACTATATGACGCACTATGAGTTGTTGATTCGGATTGCTCTTACCAATATAATTGATGTTATCTACTCTTTGATGTACCGGCAACTGAATATCAATGTCGGTAATTGGAGTAAATGAAGATTTAGATTTCCCCATTAACGCATGCATCGCAAATCGCGGGAATTCAATAACCTTGAATCCATCCGCTTTGACCAATCGATACATTTTAGTTACTTGTGGTATCTTCGTCATTCTATCAACGGTTCGTATAGTAAACCGCTTAGCTAGCTTAAGCAATGCTTCATTGCCAAATTCAGCTATATAATCAGAAGCATTAAATGCGATACCTAGTTCAGAGAGAATTGCTTTCATGGTGTATATTACACCATTTGGTCATTCAATTTTATCTATGTGACCAATGACGAAGTTTTAAATATTGTTTCCATTTAGGCATTGATTTGCCTGCATTTACAAATGACGCAATGAGCATCGAACCGATGAATGCAAAGATAATCAAATACATAATAATCGCGATTATATCAACTGATGTACTCGAATCCTTCGTCTCTACTGTGGCTACTTCAGGCACTTTGGTTTCGATAACTGTGCCAATATTGTCTTCTAGTTTAGTTTCTTCTAGCGCCTTGTGTACCTCACCTGCGGTTTTCTGCGCTGGCGGTGGCATGGTTACCTCTCCAGTGAGAGGACCTTTAACCGCGTATGTATGTGTGGATTGAAGTTCATTAAGAGGGTTATTTGGAATTTCCACAATTGTCGCAGCAGACACACTGGTAGATACAGGTGTCACCGCAATAGTTGCTGTAGTTGGTTTACAGATTGTTGCATATTTAGGATGCGTTGGATTGCCGATGCACCAATTGTCAACAATTGTTTGAATCTCAGAATATCGTCCGGCTTCCTTCATACAAATATCAGATATTGGATTATCCCCTTGTTTGCAATAATCAATACTTCCACGTTTACATGCAGTGAATAATCCCGTTCCAGGTACGGCACTATCGCAAATATCCACACAAGAGGTAGATCCTGAGTATCGCTCTTTCGGAGAATGAGAAAACGTTCCAAATATATTACGATGAGATACCGTTCGTTGGGTGAATCCAGATTTATATCTGTTTTCAGGCGTAGGGCAATGTACGAGTGCATATGAATTATCGCATGCTTGTCGTAGCTGTTTCGCATTATCAGTACTAAGATATGTAATATCCGTATTTCTATTAAACTCTGCCGATGCTAGGTCGCACCAGTTGTTGCTTACTTTATCGAATGTATTGTTTTTCAAATAAGTAAGTGCCTCAGGGGCACATGCATCTGGTACAGTTGCGCATGTACCTAGAGTATATGTGGCTCTATCGAGCTCTTCCCCGATGGGCGTTGTCGCCCGAATGTATCCTATCGCTTTGTCAATATTGGATGTACGATAAAACACATATCCATTCCCGACCTTCGAGCCGGCGCTCATAATATCGATTTGTAACACATCCATACTATCTCCAAATAATACTTTTGCTGCACTACCCGCAAAGATATGAATATCACTTGCAGTCATAAATGTAAATGATGGACCTTCCCATTTGCTATTCGCCATAATATCGCCAGTTACAAGCATGCGCTTGATAATTGCATCATTTTTATCGATTGATGTAAGTTTATTAGTATATGGGAATTCGCTTTTACTAACAATACCAATCATTCCTGCCGATGTTTTCAAGAAAGTTACAACAATTGAATTAATTGCAGAATGCTTAAACATTGTAGTTCGAGTCAGTGTAGTAAACCCGGAGTAGTCGGGAAATGGAGTAACTCCCGCGGCTAGTGCATACAGCTCTTGCCATTTCTTATGATACGAGGGATCCAATCGATTAAAGATATAGTCTAGCCCTTCTACACTATATCCCTTCCCATTAGCCATGATATCTCCTACGTTTCTACTATATGGATTAAACACCCCAGGTTCGTTGTTTAGATGGTACAACGTTTGAAATTCGCTATTAACTCGTTGAAGTGCGCTAATAGTAGCATTGGTTTGAATCGGCTTGATCACTGAACAGTACTTTTTATATTTCTCTCCATAATTGGTTTCGCAAATGAATCGAGATTTATCGTCGATTGTCTTCTTCCATGCGGGAGTTATGTCGCGAAATGAGTTAATATAAGAAGCACACTTGGTGTCACTTGCCAGACGATCTCCTCTTGTACAATATGCGTATCTCACTAGATGGTCTACTCCATTTGTTAGTTTAAATCCATATTCCATTGCTTTTGCAACCAATGGACCTTCAATAAAGTTAAAGGCTTCCCCAAATGTTTTTTGCATTTCGGTTAATCCACCGTATCCGCCACTGTGTACAATTAACTGCATATTACTTTCATAGAACCGTTGCCCAATAGATGCAGTATCAACATTTTGTGTTACAAAAGGAGAAGAGTAGCAAGTGTTATTATTAATCGGTTGATAAGGGCCTGCTCTAGAAGGTTTTGTAATATCAGGGATGTTCAACCACCCGCTAACACAATTAGGATCTAATGCATTGGTTGTCGATTTCCAATTCGCCGCATCGGATCCTACTAAACCGTAAATATCGGTTTTATCGCCCCATGGAGTAGGTGTATCTCGATAACCAGAACTAGTTACTACTACTGCGCCACCTGCGGTGAGGGTTGCTCGATAGTTCTTTGCAAGTTTGGCATAATTAGTATTGTTCATTGTCGCAACTACCGAATGAAGCGGGGTTGAAACTAGAACCAATGCGCCTTCTGCATTCAAAGTTAAATAGCATGGGTATCCGGCGTCATTCGCCGTACGCGATGAAATAGGACTTGCAATATACTTATGAGTGGGCGTAGACGCATTGGTAATAGGTAATCTCCAAACAAATACATCACCGTTTTGGTGTACATGTAGTTTGTATTTAAAGTCCTTAGAGTATATGCATTGGCCTGCATAAATGGATTGCCCTACAATCATATTTTGAGAATGGAATGGCGTGCCAATCCCATTCACTTTCAATATATCTTCAGAAGCCGTAGCGACCGATTCCACCATACGTGCGAACATCGGACTATTTGCAAACTCTGGGGTGAGCAGAGATGGATTGGACGTGATATCCATGTGTAAGTATAAATCAGTTTCTGTAAGAAACATAATTTTGTAATACCTAGATGATGTACTTGGTAATCCATTATCTGATACCTTTAACCAATTCAAGGCATTGTATGGACCCGTATCATTTGGGTTTCTATATCCATATCGATGAGCCATATAGTACATTACATCCTGCATATAAAACAGGAATGTCAATTCTGTAATTCCATTGGTTTCCAATGGGCTCGATTGAGTCCATCCGGCATATGCACGATCAGTAGTGCCCCAACATCCTTGTTGGCTAGGTTTACGAAGGTTTGTAGACTGTGCCATCGCTCCCGCATATGGTATGCCTGGTGCACTTGATATAGCACTATTCATCTTCAATAGAGAAGTCGTATTCGTATTCATTCCTTCAATCTGAACGTTTTGATTATAAACAGTTGACATTTGTCTCCGATCGTGTGCAAGTTCCGCCGATGGAATAGCGGGCGACTTATCAGTTCCACCCACTGCATTGATGAATGTTTGAATATCAATATCATAGAAAACAGGGACAAGCTTACCGTCTACAATATTAAGACCTAGTAATAATACAGATGCAATTCTTTCAGGGTAGATTGATGTTCCATTTAGCCTTAAGCCATTAACAAAGTTCTTATTATTAATATGAACATACTGCATCCACGTTTCTGGGTCATTGTGTCGTACCCCATCCCTGCGTACGACACCAATTGAAGACGCATTTAAAGTATTTCCCATGTTGTACAACAATCGATACTCTATATCATATAGTATACTAAAGAAAGACAGATAAATGACCGATCCGGATATTGTGTTATATCAGCTAAGTCACTACAAACCACTAATTGATGAAGCAATCAAAATAACCGAAAATTACGTTTCCACAAATAAGTTAATCCTGACAGGCGGCATGGCAATAGACAAAGCATTACGCCTCAAAGGCGAATCTATCTATGACGACGATGCCCTTCCCGATTATGACATCATATCCGATGAGAATCTTAAACATGCGAATGAGCTAGCGGAACTATTGTGTAAAAAAGGATTGCCAGACATTAATGTAATTAATGCGGTTCATGTAACAACGGTGAGAGTACGTATGAAGAACATTGTACTTCTTGATGCGACATATATCCCTACCATTTGCTATAAGCAAATTCCTTATCTAGATGTAAATCATCTCCGTGTTGTCCATCCGCACTATCAGTTTATCGATCAGCGACTTTCATTATCCAACTTATTTGCAGACACAGGCCGTAGTTTAAATATTTTTAATAGATTCACAAAAGACATTAAACGTAATGCACTTCTACGTAGGCTTTACCCAATCGAAGCGACAAAGACGAAAACGAGATACCGAAAGGTTAGCATCCCCCTTGACCTTCTACGAATAGATGAACACTACAAAGAACGTGTAGATAAAGATATGTTTATCTACACTGGAGCTACATGTGTGGCCGGTTATGTTGGAATATTGATTATGATGAGTCAATATTCTGGTATGAACAATTGGAACATTGTAAATTCTTCATTGGTGTTAGATATACCCGAAGGTACTCTAGTGCGATTTCTATCATGCGATGAAGATCTGATAAAATCATATGTGTCCTCGGCTGAGATGTATCGACCTTTGATAAACTTAAAGCCTACAACATGTGTACAAGGCGATTTAGAGTTTGTTAATTCATATGGCAATCGATTCGGATGCAATGAAATTAAACTAAATGACGACCTAACCGTTTGCGTTGCTTCAGTAGATTACTTATTAATGGAGTTGTTAAGAGATCGTATATATGTCGATAAGAACACTGCTTCTGCGCAATATGTTGAATTAATAAATATAGTTGACGAAATGCGCTCAAAGGATTCCTCGATGATTTGGTGGCCATCACTGAACTGCTATGGCAAGCAAGATCTTCCAGAGTATCGTGTACTAGGTCTTGAACGGTTGATGAATCCAGATATTAGCAGCACTATCCGCCCCAGATCATCTTATCCATTTGCACCTAAATGTTCCACCAGAGATGGATTCGAGCCAACGGATAGTCATTATTTTATGATCGACGGGCAGCGCGATGATACAATGAAGTTCTTAAGCTATAAGCATATTATTGATGAGTTTCAAGAGTTTGTTGACAAAAAAAGAACTTGATATATTCACTCATCATCTTCGGATACGTAATCGGTATCTACACACCCTCCTCCTGTACGATCTTCGACAACGTTGGCGACAGATTGAATAGACAATAGTTTGAAGTCGCTAACTTCATCACTTTCTAGCTGTTGCTTATTGGCTTCCTCTTCTTCTTTCGAAGTCATGTTAGAATTATATATTTTGGTTCTGAGGCTCTGACGATGCTTTGGGATATATGGGACTCGGTCTTCAGGGTCGAATATGTTTTCCAAACTATTATCCTTTCGGATACGATGCTTTTGTGCAAATGCATCTATATCATCGTATTCTTCACGGGAGAGAACATATCCTTGATATTCTACATGTTGCGCAATAGTAGCAGTTTTGTTAAATCTCGACGCGAATGATTCTAGATCATCATCTACGTCATCTTCTTCGATAGTAGATGACTCAAAGAATGGTATCGCTTTAGACTGCATACTACGGGCACACTTCCATGACGCCACTCCAGCTTCGGAGTTGAATATCAGAAATAATGTATTATCATTATCGTGGGTTCTACTGCATATAGAGCACATGCTTGGCGCAATCCGCTTAACAAACATTGTGGATCTCTTCAGTACAGACGCATTCAAATCCCAAGCACGCGGTGAGTAATCTTTGACATTACGAATGTGCTTCAATGCTTCTTTAACAAACTCAGGTGCTGCTTCTGTATTCTTTCCATTGTAGTTATCTACTACATTGTACCTATTAGTGTCAATATCTTGAATCGTATACTGATCATCAATAGTTAAGAAGTATCGCTGCCCCGGAATGTCATAATCGCGTTTAATCATATTAACCGTACCGTGCTTTGTACCAAGTGGCAAGCTTAATGAGCCATGATAGCGGCATTGGCCTACATCTATAGAATCCGTAATGAAGTCAACTACATCTTCACGTATATCAAGGTACGTGATGTTGTTTGCAATTACATGGTATTTCACATGTTCGATAATAGCTGCACATACCTTAACGGGGAGCATCAAGTTAGTGATAACATGTAGACTGATCTTAAATCCATCGTTGCTTAATGGGCGATTGCGTGAAGTGAACATCCAATCAAATAACTTCAAATCAGTATCTTCATCTACGTAATGATCTGCTAGTGACATAATTGTAGCTTCTTTGAATATTCGTGCGATTCGGTACCCAATTGCCTCCATAACATATGTTTCTGATTGTTCTGCCAGATTGAATCCCATGGAATCCGCCAAGTCATTTTTTTGAAATTCATCCAACTTCATATCGATATCATAGAACAATCTACATTCGCGCCGAATGATAATCTCATGAGCTTCACCTTTTAGTTTCAAGCCAACGAACTCAGACAATCGAATTGCATCATTAATATTGTAAAGCCAGTAGAATGCCCGAGAGCTTTCCAATTCAACTCTAAGGACAATAGTACCTCTAGAGACTTCGTGCTCATAATGGTCAGTATCTTTGTTTTTGAGCCGATATGTCTCATACCAACTACCAGTCGCGTTATTTGATAGGAAGGAGTGGCACTTTTCGATGATTGGCATACTTACTGTTATATTACCTAATATCAATTGCAATTTTACTATGCTAGCGTTCTACAAGTCAATTTAATAAAAAAATGAATTAGCACTTACTGCTTTTCAAAGATCATATATCCGTACATCGATACATATGCTTTGTCTTCATCGCTCATTGACGCAAAGCCCTTTCCATTCTGCTTTCGGTATGTTCGAAGTAAAGAACCAAAACTTTCTTGGCGTACTAGCATGAGCCCTTCTTTCTCAAATACCTTTTGCACATATTCATAGTTTACTAGATATTCTCTGTAGTATCGTCCAGCAGAGAATGGGAGCATAACTCCAATCGCCTGATCTTGGTTGGTAAGTTCAGTAGAACTGAACTCTCGTTTGATTGAATATTTAACTTTTCCATTTTCGGTAAGAGCCCATTCATCTTTAGTACCCAATGCTTTGAAAACATCCTCGCCATTAAATGCAGTTAGTAATAATCGCGCCCCCGGCTTCAAATAGTGTGCACACAGCTTGGCAAATTCAGGTAATGGATCTACCTTCCCGGGGGACGCGGAGTGCGTGATATAGTGAATTGCAAAGTTGATCATTGCCGCGTCTGCAGTACATTCAGGTAGCTTTAGTGCTTTGATATTACTATCGGCAGATTCTTCGAGATCTAGATGCTTGATGTGAACATTAGCTTGCGCACCCTTGCGCTTTACTCGTAAATTGTATTTACGTTCAAGCATCTCATACAATGCATCTGTATCGCGGTCTAATAGGACAATCTCATCAAATCCAACATCGATGGCACGTGCAAGATCTTGCCCTTTACCCGCCGCGATATCCATGATTCTTGATGGACCATTTGTCTTTGGGAATAAATATGTTTCAAGAAGATGCGTCTTTACAAATGAATTGAAACTTCGTTGTGCATGATACCAGTCATTGTTATCGTCCGCGAAGTAACCGACATCCGCTGGATCAGACATGGCATCAATAGTAAGCGGGTGCTTTACACTATGCCAAATCAACTCCGCGTATCTAAGAGCATTCCCGTAATATTCTCCTTTTGCGATATCTTGAACACGGTCTTCCCGTAACCGTAGTAGCTTTGGTTGGTCAAATAATCCTTTGGAATCAGCAAATGCAAATTCGCCTGCCATTCCATCTAGTGAGGTATGTTTTCCAAGATCTTCTTTTGTCGGGGTCCAAACATTATCGAAATCTCCATCATATGGTTCGAATTGGATTGGAAAGTATTGATGCGCTCTCTGCGAATGAGGAGCTTGATACCCTTCAAAGAATTGCAAACGAAGCAACTTAAACGTTTTTGCGTCAACTCCTGAACATAGTACATAAGAGTTCTTCTTAGTCGGATGTTGCATCAAGTAGAAATCGATTGTTAATTGTTCCACTGGCTTCCATTTGAATGAAATAGTGCTTGAGTAGTCAGTATTGAAGACACGTTCATGTTTGTGAAGTTTTGATCGATCGATGGTATTATAATGCACTCCTTCTGGTGTGAATATAATACCATCAATATGATACGAACGTTTTTCGTTATACATATCTTTGATCTGCCCGGCATACCCTTCTTTGGTTAGCTTGACAAAGTTCTTAATAGAACCGAGCTCATACTTCTCCATCAAGGTATTAACTTCATCAAACTTTGCAAATCGTTCTTTGAATGGTGCATTGCTGATTTTACGACTTTTTAATGCAATCACATCAAAGCAGAAGAATTGACGGTTCTTTTTATCATCGGTCATCATTTCCACATCCAATACCGTGCGATCAGTCTCAATGGTCCGTGAACCTGTTGGTTTGTTGAATGAATTCACAATATACACTTGGTCTGATACCGCTTTGATATCTGTACCTAAATAGATGCGTCTATGTCCACTACGGCGATATACTTCTTCAATGACTAACATCGCGCGAGTACCATCCATTTTATCAGTGATATAGAACGTATCGATGACAGGAAGTACTTGCTTGAAGAACATCGGCCGACTTAACTCAATCGTATTCGAACACAAACGTTTGAATCCCGATTGGCGTTTAAACTGCGCAATTGTAACTGCATCGCGAAATATATCCTTTGCGAGACTATAAATCTCATCTTGGTAGATTGTATCCGATTGTTCGTCGTCAATAGACAGCTCTGCGATTAACTCCAATAATCCTGAATGCGTAGTCGGCTCAGGTGATACTTGAACTAGCGAAGTTGTAACATGGTCATATGCCGAAGGGGCCATATCATCCAGTGAAACTCCTATTAGCGCCGCCTTTGCTGCTGTTAGTTTAGTTTTGAACTCCAGGGGATTATTCAGCACCTTAACCAATTGCACCTGAATGCTCCAGTTCTCACGATTAGGTACATCGAACGAGAAATAAGTAACTAGTTCCAACTTGGTTGCCGTTTGAGGCACCGCACTGATAGGTTTGGTTTGTGTGTAAATTACCTTTGACGCGGAATCAAGACGGTACATTTCAATCTTTTCATTGAATAGGGAAGATTCATTTGTGTCAAATACTTTCATCTTGATGTCGAATGACTCTCCGGAAGCTTTGAAGTATAATTTTACATACGATTGAGTTGCTTTTAATACGCCAAACCGTTCCATGTACGTACTGATGTCCACTGGGTCCATTACAAGCTTATTTATCTCAACGCTAAGAACACCATCTGTGGCACGTGCGAGGAGGGCAGCGATCGGCGAACGTTTGGCGGGCATCTTCGGTATATTAGTGTCGGTTTCGATCAATTTTATGTGATTATGTATCCCTTCGTTCTATATAGACTTGAACAATTATAGATACGCAAATGAGTGAAAACCAAAAAGAATCTGCTACTATTACAGGCAAGAAAACTGCTACTAGTATTTCTTTATATATTTGGAATAGCCCATGCCTAAAACCGCTTATATTCAACCCATTTCTGGCCGCACTGTTGATTGTAGTAATGATCTGGTTACTCGACTTGGCATATGGTAAGTCGTTCCAAGATGGTACACCCAAACGATTCTGTGAACACATATTCACATGTTACATCTTTGTTGCAATTATTCCTGTTTTGAATAATATGTTAATTAAGCACTATTATAGATGCGAAAAAAAGCAAAAGGCAGAAGTACTCCCTAGAGAAGCTTCAAGCCTCATTACTGAATACGTTTAAGGTTCTACATATTGTACACTAAATAAGTGATCGTCGTCTTCATTATTGTAAATAGGTTCATCGATTGGCGCAGTTAGTTTTACCTCAGATGATTTTAGTTGCTCAAGCTCACGCTCTAGCTCATCAATCTTTTTTTGTTGCTGTTTATGCGATGAAATCTGATTTAGCAACATTTCTTTGATTTCATCAAATCGTTTGGCAAGGTCTTTGTTCTTCTTAACGAGCTGCGCGTTCTTCGTACGAAGGTTCATTCGTTCATTCACTGATTTCTTGAATGCATTTGTAAGTTTGATAATCGCAGCTGGCTTCTCCGCCGTGGTTACTTTCTTATTTTTTTTATTTACTAGTTCTTCTCCCTTTTGAGCTTCAATAAAACGCTGATAACTAGCATCACGTTCATGTAGTAGAATCTGTAATACCGAATCTTGTAATACTTCGACATTAGTAGGGTCACTGTGCTCGTCAACGATGCAACTCATGTGATCACGAATTACTTCGCCCACGAATGTGCGTACAACGTTCCCTAATACCATTGTTAGAATGTTCATCTTCTGCTCCCCTGTTAAAGATTCCATATACATATGAGGCACGAACAGGGACGCATAGAAATTAACACAGTCTACATACGAAACATCATTGTAGATAGTCGACATTCGCGTATAGTGGTGAATGCTATTTAATAGCATACTATAGAAACGCGGAGTGTTGCTTTCGTTGATGTAGTCCGACAAAGCACGACGATAGCATTCGGTGATTCCAGTACTAGTCCGTTCATGAACAGTGATTGCCCGGTCGTAAATGTGGTTGTAGATGATATCAACAATACATGATCCAGTAACGTCTAATAGTGTAAGGATAGTCTTTTGATCGGGAGCTAATTGTTTGTTCATGTTAGTGGCGTATATATTCATTAGACTTGATTCATCAGATTGGCTATCACTGTTGTATGGAAGTAAGAATTCAAACAGGCTTTCTCAAATCCAATATACATATTCAAATTTTTGACAATGTCGCCGAGCAAGGATATTGGGCCGTACGCATCGGAGCCTCAAAGTGCTTCGGTTCTTGAAATGACTACTGTGCTAAGTGAAGTTCTTAGACCGGCAGGGTATGGCCGCGATCTTGTCAATGATTTAGCAGTTGGAACATTTGTAGAGAATGAGAGAACCAGCATTAAGTCCCCTTCAACGATGCATCTGCTGGCTATCAAAAAAGCTCTATTATATGCGATACCTGTATGCGCGCCTCCTACAAGTAATATCGGAATTGCATTAACGAGTCAAGTATCATCCCCTGCGATTCAGTACGAATCAAAAAAGAATAAAGCAACTAAATGCGCATTAGCGATGGGTGACAAATTTAGATTAATTGGATTTGCATTTAATAAAAAATTAATTAATCATTTATCATACGATATCTTTCCTTGGAAGTTCTTTAATACGCTATCATTGGATTATACACCTTCTGAGATCGACCTTTCTGAAGAACCTGAGTTTGAAACGAAAACGACTACCAGTGGGAAGCTCCATATTCTAAAAAATAAATATTATGAAGACGTGGACGTATTTAATCGGATAAATCAAATGATTGCGATGCGGCTCAATGAAATGATGACATCTGTACTTGCATTAAAAAGAAATGTTACATCAATGAACACGCCTACTCTACAACGTATTGACGGTTTTAACAAGAATCCATTTATTAAGCAATTGAATGCAATCTTGCCTAGATGCATTGATCAAACTTACACATGGTCCTTCTATGAAGCATTACAAATGACAGCAAATTGGTTATTATACGACCAAATCGAACTACTTGGCGTTGAGTCACCACAGGTGTCTGCAAAATTAGCGGATCTGGCGTATGTGAAAGACCAAAAACTTAAGGTGCAAGCTAACATGAGAGAAATTACATATAATCGGTTATTGGAAACACGTGCAGAGAATATCGCTCGACAACGTTATCCATACTATTTTGACTATACAGATCGCCGATCAATCTTTACAAAGTTTAACCGGTTCACAATTGATAAGCTACCTCAGAAGGATCAAGCAGAAGTTAAAACTCTCCTCGACAAAGAACTTCTGGCCCAGAAAGCATTGCTCAACAATAAGTGCGAGCATATTCATTTTATTAAAAAACTTCACTCCGGCGATGGAGAGGCGGCGGATGCATATAAATCACTAGAACAGTATATCAACTACGATTCAATTGATGAAGGCAATATGTACTCTTGCAAACTATGCACATACCCATTACTTTGTGTACATGAAGTATCTCTTTACGATACAATCGCATCGATCGATAAAGAGAATGATAATTCGGATCAATTGTATTGGGCACGTCAAAAAGTAATTAATCAATATAAGCTAGTGGATCAACGACGTACAGGCGAGGAAGACACCGAAGTATCATTTACATATTATTGCAAACATTGCGGTGGAGAGCTTGGTAAGTCCGATGACATTATCCAATCTACGATCCAAACAAATGCGGTATCTAATTCAATGATTGATTCTGATCCAATAGATACTACTATCTTTTCTAGTATTTATACTATTGTAAATCAATTCATGAACCATTCTATCGTACCAATGAGTAAGAAGGCAATTGTAAAGTTGTTATATGATGAAACGCAAGGATTTGTGCACCAACACCTTAAGTTTGCTACTAAATCCGAACGCGATAGTATCGACGTATTGATCAAATATCTTTCATTTGCGTATTCAATGGCAAGTTTGATTTCAATCAATATTAACAAACTAAAATCATCTGAGAGTATTTTAATCTTGAAGAAACAAACGGATTCTAGACACGCCGAACCTGTGTCTGGAGGACTTCAACTCAAAGATGAAATGCTATCGGCATTGAAGGTCATTCAATCAGTATCTACTTTCAAGTCAATAGGTATTACCGACGATAAAACAAAAGCGCTTTTGATTGAGGCATTAAAGGCAGTTAATCGCACGTTCTCAAGTGAAACATTTGAAATCAAAGCTAAAATGCCACGAGATCACCTTTCAATGAATATCCGTACTAGTCCCATTGCGTCATATGCAAAATATATGTATCGACGCCAGCATCTTAAACAATCAGATATTGATATATTTGATGTAACTGGCATAAGCCTAGATGCGTTGTTTCCTAAAGGGAAACAAAAATATATTCCATCTACACATGCACTCTATGCAAACATATACCAATCCAAAGCAAAGGAAACAACTGATTATGGTAAATACAAACAAGAGTCATATCAGCAATTAGTACAGTACTTAACTAGCGAACCCATTATTGGCAAATACACGTCGAATGTAACTACGCCTCCTAGTGATTTCGCATTATCATTTGAGAAGGGACGCATCCGCGCTCTAAAGGCAAAGCGTACCGTGCCATACCGATTTTTACCAGTCGAGAATGGCCGTGAGTATAATTTCGATTTGCAGGTATATCAAATTGGGTATTGTTTAATGGATAACGGAGATATTAGACCCCATCGATGGTCGGTTACGAAGGAACATTCAAAATTAATATTTACATGCAAACACTGTAACTTAACAATCGACAAGGTCTCTAAGTCCAATAATGATAAAATCGATGAGCGCCTTGATGAACGGATGGTAGTTGAGGCGTTCTTTGAGCTCTATACCATTTCGTGTCCGATTAAAGACGCTCATGTATTTGAATCAAATGTATGCATTCAGTGCAATGTAACAAAAGACCAATTATCAAACATGGATCCTAAATATTACAAAAAGTACTCTTCAACATATTTTAAGCACCGTGATTCAATCACAAAAAATATTATTGAAGATGCTGGATCCATTATATCTTACAGTAGCCCTTTGCACAAGCGGATAGAGTTTACGCCTAATGTGGTAAAACTCGATTTAGTTAAATTGGAGTCTCTAGCAACCAGTATCTCCAAGCTCTACAATTATAAAGATTTAGATAAACTGGGAATTGTAAAAGGTGTACGATCACTAGAGATCGTACAGTCGTATGTTAGATTGTTCTATTCGCATTATACATTTGCTAAAAATGCATGCATTGATATGAAACACCACCCGGATCATAAGTTCTTTAGATTTATCAAAGAACAGTACTTTTCAGGCATGGAACCTAAACCATTAAACCTACCAACGCTAGGTGCATTTCCTTCAAACCAAGACGCGGATTCTTTACTAATTGAATTATTACAAATCGCCTACAATGCGATTAACGATGGTAACAACGATGCCAATAAATTAATCAATTTCATTATCGGGAAGATCGTCGATCAAGATATGAAACGAAAGGAATTCAACTTCGCCAAGTTGAAGGCACTTAATACATCTATTGACGACGATGATGTAGTTAACGTATCAGTTGCAGACGATGAAGATGATGAGTTTGACATGTTTGATGGATATGATATTAGCACAGATGATATGGAAGATAATATCGACGGTGACTACGATTGAACTGCACTTGCATACGATCGGTGTAGCATTTCCAAATGCTCCTCATCAAAGTTGCTTGCCGCGATAACTTGGTCGATGGTCATATCATCGATTGGTATCAATGATTTTCGACTCACCCACATTACATCGTTCTTCCCTTTGTCGAACCAAAAGATGGGAACCAAATTCGATGCAACCGACCTTTTGTCCAGCCAACTAGCAAGTCGCTTTCCGATCCGCTTGCATAGCCACCAATTACACGAATCGTCGTCGTACCGCCACTTGCACCAGTAGGCTCGATGATACAAGCACTCGCCCATTGCATCTTGCATATCAAGCTTCAACTCCTCTCTTGATATAATCGTGTCGAACGACCATCGCTGGATATCTCGACTAATGTCCTTCCAAGTACTTGAATCAAGCGCTTTGGCCAATGACGCCACATGGCTGATCACATGTATACCACAGTCATGATCGTTGGTCTGCACTGGAACCGCGATTGCCTTCTCGACCACCGTCTTTGTTGGATAGCCGACCATCTTCTTGACGGTGCTGTAGACTGCTTTGCACACTGGTTTAACGTAATTGCGGGGGTTCTTGCTGTCGAAGTATAGCACTGTGACGATCGTATCGAAAACAATGCAAATCAACGTCCAATGATTGCATTCGCAGACTGGTAGTATGACCACTTCGGGAAGAGAGCCCATCCATCTGGCAAGTATCCCGTCTCGGAAGTTGATCTGATATAAATGCGGAGATAGAAGGCGCACCTTCGAATACGGAAACAATTGGACGTAACGGTGGCAATTGAATGACACGATATCGTCTGTCAGCCACTGGTTTCGTTCAATAGTGTCGAACCAGCCATGGTGGAGTGCGTATCGAGAGGTAGGTGCATGAGGCTGGCGCACTGTCAATGTCATAGCCGCAGGTAATTGAACTGTCGATGAATCATGAAGAGAAGACACCGGACTTTGGCATAACGAGTGACTGGGAGATGCAACTGGAGATGTGACCAACGAGTGACTGGGGGATGCAACCGGAGATGTGCCCAACGAGTGACTGGGAGATGCAACTGGAGATGTGGCCAACGAGTGACCGGGAGATGCAACTGGAGATGTGACCAACGAGTGACTGGGAGATGCAACTGGAGATCGGTCGATGCCGCGGTCTTCAACTGTGATGAAATCATCATGTACTTGATCTTCGGATTCTGGTTCTACATTGTCGTATCGTCGGCGCTTCTGTGGTCCGCGTATTTCGTCTTCCAGTTGCTGTAAAAGCTCATCGATATGCCGACGATCCCAGCTGATAATCAATGCTTGGAATGAAGGAGCTTTCTTTTTGGACGGTTCCTTCAGGGATCCATCTATATCGTACCACCGTTTTCTTCTCGACAAGTGCAAAACGCGCTTCTTATGGACCCCGGGCAAGTCATTGGACTTTCTGATCTGCACGCAGATAGATGGGACCGATGATGAATTAATCTTGCCAATAGTCGAAGCGCCCCACTTCTCAAACGAACTTCTATCTTCGAATAGCGTCAACGATAGAGTCTTCAATTCGTCGCCTGCGCGTACGCCTGCGCGCCATGCTGGGCCACCTTCATGCACATTGTTCACGAAGAATTTTGAATCTGCCGTAATGGCATCGAACCCATATGTCTGTTCATCTTCTTCCTTGGCAATGTACATCTGAAAAAAATATTAGAAGGCATGGAATAGGCTACATATTCGCCAAGTCTTACCCAATGCATGCCGGCGTTCGGAGACTTGATATTCTGCCCCGTGCGCATGTTGGCTCTTGGTGGCAAAATCGGAAATGGCATCCATAGGTTAACTACTGTATGGGAAAGGGATCGAAATGTCGCATATGCGCAACTGCCGCATCCAAACTTTGGCATACGCAAGTTCACTTGCGCAAGCATTTGCGAACATAGACGCGGCATTTCATATTTATGCATGCCTAAGTTAACTTGCGCATACATGCGTTAACATAGCCCGGGCAATCCTGCGTACCCTTACACTAGTCTACTTGCGCAATCACAGGTTATAATAGCCGTGGCAACACTAACTTGGATATCCACCAATCGAATCGCGAATTCACGTTCGACATAGCCGAGGCAATTTTGCATATCCTTACACAAGTTCACTTGCGCAAGCATTGGATAACATAGATGCGGCATTTCATACTTACGCCAGCCTAAGTTAACTTGCGTAAGCGTAATTCTACGTCGCTGGACATGGTGAACGTTGGCATTCACACGTTAACTTATGCCACCCTGAGTCGACGTAGCCGGGCAATGTTGCTTTTTCAAATGTTGTCTTAGACTGAATCAACTTTTTTAATATTGCCCTGAAGCATCAGTAACATCTTCAGTGTCATATCGGATGTACGCACTTGTGCCTTAAGACTGCTAATCTTTAGTTGAGCTGCAACTAAACTGCAGATCAAGAACACTAAGAATACATAAAATACAAATGTCGCCCAATCCCATCCATCGTAATACGTACCATTTCCGTCGCAGTACGATTCTTTAGGAGGACCTGATCGAAGAATGTTAAATAATGGAGGTCTACCTACTGGATGACCATCCAAGAATGTCGAATCTGGTTTCACTTCAAATGTGTTTTTTGTGGTATTTACAATAGGCGCAGTGGGGGCTTCCACCTGAGTAACTACAGTTGGTTTTGATTCGGTTGCCGTAACCTTGGCCGTTGTTCTAGGTTGGTAGTATACACTTGAACTAGGCGCCGCTTTAATGTCCCGCATCAGCCCGTCGAGGTCTTGATAATAGTTGTCAATATCAAACGGATCCGTCCATTCAGAAAACATGGTTATGCCTCACAGTTATATCAATGAGGAGATAGTTAACTCTGCTATACGCAAGTTGACTCGTTCATTCGACGAATCAAAAAAATATATTAATTTGATTAATCGAACGACAGATCTCTACCTATCTGAACAATACGCCCGCGCAAAGGCACGCCATCCTTACTGAGATCGTCATAGGCAACCTTTGCAAGTTTCCCCTCAAACGACGCATCAAACGACCTCTGTGCCTGTGCAAAGAGCGCCTTTCGGTAGTCATAGGAACCATTTGGTACACAGTTGAATGTTTTGCCGTTCGGACCTTGAAGCTCGAATACGATGCATCCCAAGTCTTTGCCCTTTCCTTGACTATACCCAATGATCGCATACTCGCCGTCTTCTTGTTTCTTACGTTTGAGGTACCATGATGATCGACGCTCTTTGTTGAAGTCGAATTCGTACGGTCGATCACCTGACTTGTAAATCACCCCTTCGTACCCGTTACCGATCAATTGGGTGTAGTATCGATTGGCGATCTCTTCTGAGTCCACATGAATTGTATCATTGAGCACGACCAACGGCGATGATGATGAGCTCACGAAACGTTCAAGGACTTTGATACGATCACCAAATGGTAAGTCTGACTGATCCACGTCAAAGCAGTCGAACACATGATACTGGATGGTTTCCTTGACCGATTCTTCCATTGCAACATTACGCACGATACCGCTGATGGTTTGAAGGCTTATGCCGTGCGCGTAAAGTTCTCCATCGATGACAAACGACTTGAGCCCCGATGCAACGAACTTTGTTTCCAAAGCATTCTTGACAGATTCAAATCCAGAGATGGAATGGAGCCGACGGGTCAGCAGCTCCACTTGCCCGTTGGCGTACTTTGCAATCATCCGCACCCCGTCTAGCTTCGGCTGAATGTACAATGGGTACTGGAGCTTGGCACCGTGGTCTTTCCATGCTTTGACCGCCATGGGGAACGGTACACGGTGCCGAGGAGGAGATTCATTTCTGGTTTCCGTATATCCCGCTTTCAGTTTAGCTGAATACTTACTCATACATTCTCGATGCGCCTGCGTAAGTACATTTGTTTCATTCTTCTTCCCGATGTTCTTCCCAACAGAGATAATGGTTGGAGACGATTGCGTCATCTTCATACCTGAGTATCCTGAAATGGTCGCATACGAAGCACGGTATCCCTGCTTGACTTCAGTCCCGACGAGCCCATCCGCAATGTCGACTTCCACGCCGCCCTTGTCATAGAGCGCAATTTCGATGCGCCACTCGCGCACCTTTCCGTTTTGCGAATTGAAGATTGGCCCAAGCGTCAGCGGCATGGTTGACTATATATATTTTACGTTAAAAGCCATCAATTTTGCATCTTTTACATATCTAACATATTGTCCATTTTACGTAGCCGTTTTTTTCGAAACTGCGCAGCTGCGTTTATGGAAGAAAGCAGTGGTGCACGCGCCAAGTACCGCGCCAAGGGCATACTTAAGCCATGGAGGGAAGATATGCGCATCGCATGTGGCCACTAGAGTGTAGTCTAATCCAATAATTGCATAGAACGTCAAGATCGCGACTACTAATCCGGCGATTGCGATACCGAATAATCGACCCGCAGCTTCTGCGTAATTACCCATGCTTATATTGTTTCAAATAAACATTGAGTGAATGCGGAAAATGGCATAACTCTGATATTGCTCAACCTGTCTATGATGGTACACGCAGTCTCTCATGCGATGTCGGAGTCGTCATGGTTGGTAGGGTCTGTATGTGATACGTTAGTATCCTAGTGATCAGTGATGCTAACGCAAGTTGAGACCTTCTAGATATCCGTAAAAAAACAGCTTTACGTTCGTAATAACGTAAAGCGGCAGATGCGCCAGTTCAAGCCCCTCTCTTGATCTCAGCGATCTTGGAGGACGTACATAGAGGACACACCTGGTCTCGGCAGAAAAGGCAAACAACGCGGGGAGTCTAACTGCATACTATAGAGCATTGATGTGCCTTGCGTGCTCACTGAGTGCCCCTCTTTTACTCGTATGAATGCTTTCTCATGGTCGTACTTATGAGGACAAACGTACTTTAGCCATCACGTAAAATTTGTAGTTTACCACTCTGAGTCATCGCTGTCATACGTACATTCGACCACACCTAGTCGAGAGGCAATGGTATATGCGGCCGCGACTGGATCATACGCGTCTGTTGCAGTGGTCACCAAGTCTCTACCATTACGTTCGAGAATGTTGCCACTCTTATCGATAAATACTAACGCAGGAATGGTAGAGACATTAAAAACATCACGTAATGACGATCGTGTCGGATCATCAAATAACATATGTGGCCATGGATGTTCGGAAGCATATGCATTATATGCATTCTTAGTCTTATCGGACCCAATTAACACAATATCGATATTATATCCGTTAAGGTGCGGATAAACGTTTCTTAACAGTGGTAAGAACGTTTTGCACCATTTACAATATTGTGCAGAGAATAGTAACCCAACTACATTAGTAGTCGACTCGCAATAGTTAATTACCTTTTGTGTATCCATGATATATAGAAATATACACAAACGTCAAACATGGATGTTCTTGCCGTGATTGACTAATACTAAAATATAGTTACTATGTCAAACATCATTTACAGTCATGGCATTCCTGTACCACGCGTAGATGATGATAGATTATACTTTTTGAACCGATTAACTATCTTATATGGTCCGAGTGGTAGTGGTAAATCTTCATTGATTCAACATATCTTAAATTCATTAAAAGATAGTATTCCATTAGCGATTGTTGCATGTCCAACCGCGTCACTAAATGGGGATTATCATAATATCATTCCAGATCAGTGCATATATGAAGATGTTACAAAGCCGCTTATGCAACGCATCTTCCAACGACAAAGCAATGTCATGGCAATGTATGAGTTGGTCCGCAATGTGGAACATTTAAAAGAATTGCATACATTGGCAGCAGACAATGAATCATGTGCAAAGATTGAAAAACTATCAAATATATACCGAAAGGGATGTATTGATATCAAAAGTTCATACGATGAAGAAGAAGCCGAAGCGGCTGTAGATGAGCTGACTACTAAATATAATAAAAAAATGGTAAAGATCATGCGTAGTGCCATTAATAATAATATTCGCAGAATTCAATCATTCACATTGACTGATACGCAAAAAGCGATTATATCGAACTTCAATATCAATCCTAGCATATTATTGCTTATCGACGATTGCATGGCAAGCATTAAGGAATGGAAAGACATGGAAGAAACTAAAAAATTGTTTTATCAAGGACGGCACTATTCAGTCACTACTTTATTAACTGCCCAAAACGAAACGTTAATACCTCCGCAATTGCGGTCTAACGCACATATTAGTATCTTTACTACGCAGACAATAGTAAATACATTTATTAATAAGGCATCATCTGGCATTGCTCCGGATGAAAGAAAGATGATTTCTAAGATAGCGGAAACCGTGTTTGCACAAAGTGAAGATCGATCAAGGCCAAACTACAAGAAATTGGTAATATTTGGTCAGATTATCAAGACCGAACACAAGGTTCAGTACATCATTGGTACTATTAAAAAAAAGAAATTCGGGTCCGCCGCCATGTGGGAACTTTGTAATCAGGTACGCAGGGAACAACCGTCATCGCTCACTAGTAACTCGTTCTCCAAAATGTTTGCATTGAAACCAAAGCCAAGTATTGAACAAATTAATTAATTTGTTTGTTTATGAATACTGGCCAGTCGCATTTGCATATAGTCATAAATGCGAGTCATTTCATCCTCCACTGAATCTAACGTAGGTGGCATTGGTTCTTCACTACTTGTATCGAGTAAATACCCGCGATATCGTTTATTAATCTTGTCCCATCCAAGAAAGATCTTGTTAGATAGCCCAAAATGAACTAAAATATCCTTATAATCAGTCCAAAGAATCATTGAATCATATGGTGCAAATAGTTTAATTTCCGATACGAAACGCGCTTTGTCCGCATTGTACCGAACACGATTAAACCGATAAATTGAAAACGCAACTGGATTAAGTGGCGATGGGATAGATGCATTTAGCGTTGATACAAATGCTTGAATGGACTCCTTTGTCACAATACCTTGCACTAAAGGTAGCGCTTTGATAGTTTCAAATGATTGGATTAATTGATTTGGCAATGACATAATTGATCTATATGTTAGATGTACATTGGTTAGATTTACACCTGCAATAGATGTAACTCATATGTTTACGTGAACTCAAACAAAATTTCAATTAATAAAAAAATTCATTTCATTTATCAGAAACAATCGCTGCATGTATATAGAATATATCGATTATAGATAGATATGGTCGCGATCGATGGAGGTAAACCAAAGCGCAAGGTAGTTGCCAAGAAGCCTGCTGCCAAGAAGCCTGCTGCCAAGAAGCCAGCCGCTAAGAAGCCAGCCGCTAAGAAGCCTGCTGCCAAGAAGCCTGCCGCTAAGAAGCCAGCCGCTAAGAAGCCTGCTGCTAAGAAGCCTGCCGCTAAGAAGACTACTTCGCGTAAGTAAATAACTAATAATGCGACTAGTCCAATAATAAAAAAAAATATTTTTTTGTGCATTAGTGTCGGAATGAACAATCTTCATCGTTGCAGCGCTTGCCTTTGCGACACGCGCGAATAACGATTAACTCACAATCGTTAACATCGCAATAACTGCCTTTTGTTACATGTGGGCAAATGTATTCTTGATCGACATGGAAGTTATTGCATGTATGATCCGTACATGAAGCATATCGAGGGCAAATCTTAATTCCGTTATTTAAAGCTGAGCAAAACTCTCTACGTGTTCGAACTTGAATAGGTATGTGAAAATCATCATCTGCGCTAGACGCGGAAGAAGGCGACGAAGGTAATGTCGGTAACATTCCTAAATCATCGATTTCTTGTTGAATTGGCGATTCGTATTTACCCAACGCGGCTTCTTCGGGCAGTGTTAAGATGTATTCATATCGACTCTGAACTTGCGCCGGATTGAGATTATATGAAACCATTAAGCCAGTGATCACACCAAGGATGTGTGATTGAATTGTGTCAATGTTCTTAAGCTCGTACATTATCAAATGATCAATTGGTATACTAATACCGCCTTTCGCTTAAATACAAAAAAATGTATTTCATGTACATTTACGACTCAGACGTAGTCTGCGCGCGCTTAACCCATTCGCTGAATAGGATGGATCCTGGTTCGACAGTCTCATGCTTATCGTCGATAGTGTAAAGGTTATCTAGCATATGAATACCACCTTCTTCAATGATGTGCGGTTGAAGAGTTGAATTGCGGAAGATATGAATTAAGTTTGCGGTCAACTCATTGATCTTTGATCCATTTTCTACCAAGCAATAATTGCGAAAGTTGTTAACCATCTGCTCCAAGTGCTGTTGGCGCCCTTGGTAGTAGTACACTTTTTGCATAATGTATCGTTGATAGATATCTTCTGATTGGCGGTACTCTTCTGTCTCTCTCTCAATCGTAGGATGAGGTACCTTTAGGATACGACCTCCATAGTCTGAGTAAAGCTTTGATCGATAGTGAACAAGGATTGACAAGAATGCCTCATGATAACGCTTGTTAGTCTTAATGCGGTCGGTAAACTCAGTGTCTCTTGCGCGTTCATTGGGCTTGGTAGGCTCACCTTTGACGAAGCATAGCTTGAAACGATAAGACATGAATCGTCTCCATACAGCATGATCGGTCGTCTGGATAGAGAATCGATAGTTGGTCGTGACGATATGGTTACAGTTCACATTGAAGTTCTTCTGTTCTCCATACAATTGACGACCGGAAATGGTCTCACCTCCGGTAAGTTCCTTGATCTTTGCGACATTAACGCGTTCGTTCTTCTCACTCTCTGAGTAGTAGACCAATCGCGCGTATTGAAGGTCCATCACAGACGGATCGGCTGAACTTGACTTGGATGTAGTTAGATCGGTAATGAAACTCAATTGCATCTTACGGGCGTATTTGTTGCCAAGTGTAGCTCTAAACAGCTCCATTAACACCGATTTACCATTGGAGTTGTGATGAACGATGAAGTCCCCAGTTAAGTAACGGTGATTGCCATCAAGTTCAAATCCATAGTAATTGCCACGCCCCACGGGTTCAAGAATGAAATTACTAACTCGCGCATCTTTCAATTTGTTGTGCGGTGCTGCTTGCTTACGTGCAAGGCGACATGGGATTTGTTCCAATCCTTCGCCATAGATATGCGTTCGATAGTATGTCCCTGTCACAGGACCATTAGCTCCATTTGTTGCAGTTTTCTGTACAGCAGTTTTGTAAGCCGCTAAGCCCAGTGATCGAGCGATTTCAATGAAATCATCGATCAAACCTTCAAGCTTTAGAGTTAATTCATAGTTTCGCATAGTAGGATTATAATACCCATCAGCATCGAGCATGCCTGCAAGTAATTCCAAACGTTGCTTCTTTGAAGATGTCTTAAATTCTTCGGGAACATGCTTGTTCCCGATCAGGTTCAGATCTTTCATTTCATCAAGGAAACTATTATGACGTGTACCACGCTGGTTGATGCGATACGTCGATGCCTTGCACCCACTTGTAGTAGCGTACTTGGTAATCGTTAAACTGGAATCGAGCTTCTCCGAGATGGCATCTACAACTTCATCATCCATAGTAGTGAATTGACTAGTACGTGTAGTGCCGTCGCCAAGCCAGTAACCAATCACATATGGATCGATCGCGAGGTTCTTAGTCGAATATTCTACTGTAGACGGTCTATAGAGAGATACGTTGCCTTTCTTCAACCACCAAGGAGACCATTTCATTAGATTCTTTACCTTGATATCAATGATGTCTCCCTTCTTAATCGCATTCTCAGCAGTAGCTGTAAGATAATCTGATGCTTCCTTCTTAGTCGAGAATATCTTTGACCGTCTCTTGGGTTCATTTTCTCCATTAAGAACATGCCAAACTGCCCGATACTTAGGGCAATCGGCGTAAACACCATCAGTACGTTTTTCAATGTGAGACATATTCGTAAACTTGAGAGAGAGAACGTGATCTTTGTTAACTACAAACGATTCTCCCTTGATTGGAGAGACACGGAACATCTCATCTTCGCCACGGAAAAGCTCTTGAACTACCCGTGGGGTGTTATCATCGCCCATCAACTTATCCCCAACAGTAACATCTTGGACCATCTTGATGGATCCATCGAACATGCGAATTGGAGTATTAATTGCGTGGCACCCACCACCATGTACAATCAAGAATAGACTTTCTTTCGGAAGCCAATCAAGCGACGTGCTGAAGTAGTACAGCAAGAAGTCCATAGCATCTTCTTCTCCCTTGATGAAGAGCGAACGTAAGAATCGATACACTTCTTGGATATAGAAATTGTCTTCATCGTACTCGATGTAGTTAGTATCGGTGTATAGAGAGATCGGATAAGTATGATAATGATCTAATAGCTTCACATCTGGACCGTTAAACTCGATGACGCCGTTACCTACTCCCATAATATGAGATACTCGATCTAAGTCTTCCATGAATGCATTACGTCTAAACTTGCTCATTGCTTCTTTGATGGAAGAATCCTTGAATCCAATTGTATTTACTCCACGAATTGATTTTTTAAAGTTGTTCAATAGCTTGGATACACGTTGGATATCCGATTTGGAGTCGTCTTCAGAGTCGCTTTTGTTGCTTTTCATCACAATCAATTGGTTGTGAAGATCCTTGTGTACAGCTTTTGCGATATTTGTAAAGTCCGAAGACATAAACTCAATCATTGCATCTGGGCGTTCTCCAAGGCTACGCCATTTGTAGATTTGACCATGAGATACGTCTGATGTATCGGGAGTTACGAACTCGAACCATGTCATGTTTCTGCCATCAGGCTTGCACGTTAAGTAATCGTTACCATACATGAAGTATAGATATTCGGCAACTTGGCTATGATTGATGAATCCTTCTAAGATAGGATCACGGATATCGCGAACAATCATCTTCTGAATCGTGTTATTAATGTAGCATTGCATCTTACTTGGGGAACTACTTGATGCCCAGAATCGTAATGTATTGATAGAATACTTCTTCCGGTTAGCGTTATTGATGGCCGATTCCCAGTATTCCACGAATTCATCCCATTCAACAAGTCGCTTGTTTCGTTCCATTGTCGCAACAATTGCTAAGCACTTGTATTTCGGCCCAACTGACGCCAGTGACTTAATCACTTCATACCACTTATCGATGTCGGTAAAGTATACCTTATCAAGTAGCTTGAGGTAATCATGGACGTATGTGACACGTTTATCATAAACTGACAATTTCACATAGTCTGACATCGCAACATCGTATTCCAACTGAAATCGCTCTTCAGGTTTCTCAAGGATACGATGCAGTTCATCAAAACACTCTTTGTAAACGTCATATGCTTTTTTTTGTACAATACTGTCCGGCGACGTCGGATGACTGATCGATAGATCGGCAACCAAGTTAGGAAAGGTTTTGAAGATATCATTCACAAGGAACGAATCTCCGTCAGTCTTTCCTTCTTCGACATACACTGCATATACCGATACAATATTTAATGGCTCTTCTTGATCAGGAGTACAAGACCCTAATAAGGTTACTGGAGAAGACCGCATTGATCGCTGAAAGCTTTTACGCACTGTGCGTCCATTTAACCGTTGCTTGAACAGTGCCTGAATGCGCGTTGAGCGATATACTGCAACGTTGATATAGAATCGAACATCAGGGGTCAGCATAATACTAGGGATCACAACCCGGAAGTATGATCGGTACTTGAGAGTACGGGGATCAAAGACTGGTTTAGGCGATGCCAAGTAGAAGCAGTAATGCGTTTCTTTCTCTTTAGAGAACTTGACACATTGTTGAAGAATGTCATGAAATAGACGTTTGATAAATGCCTGAACGACGGTATCGAACGCCACTCGATTTTCATCGGTGTCGAATTTGAACTCGAATACTAAGCCACTTACTGGCTCGCCATTTGAGTTCTTATTCACATCTTGAACCTCATAGAAATGATTCCATAGGTTCTTATTGTAGCATTTGTTCAACAGATCCATCACTTGTGGGATACATTCGGCCGGTACCTCAGAGCATGTTCTGTAATGCGGAGACATACTAATAAAGTTAGGTTTCGCATTTGTGTCCTTTTCGGAAACAATGAACTTGTCCGTGTAGTGAGCCAATGCCATCTTCACAGGGTTGCTGTCATTGAAGACAGTTGCAAAATCGGACGTCATTTCCATGTTTGAGGTAACTTTGATTGAAAGAAACTGAGGTTTTGGGAATGTGGCCAAACTTGCTTGATCGGTATATATATGCTATATATTCTTCAATTTTACATCATCGTCAATGCGACAAATGGCCAATAAGGCCTCTAGAGTGCTATTTTAAGGTAGAACGTACAATTTGTTATTGAACAGCGGTTTCTCAATTCTTCTTCCTAATATAAAGAAGAATGTCAAAGCCGATCCAATACTCGAAGGTAGTTCCTGAACTTACAAGTTATGGGTTCGTGGCGATCCCATTGAAAGGTAAACGTCCCTTCTTTTCACAATGGAATAAGCTAACACGGACCCCTGATAAGCTAACTGTATTTGATGGTTATAATATTGGAATATTAACCGGTGAAGCATCTGGCATTACCGTGCTTGATGTTGATAAAAAAGATCATGGGATGAAGATCTGGAATAGCATCTCTTCTGCGTATCCAGAAATTATTACACCAATGGCATATACCGCTAGTGGAGGGCTGCATATTTACTTTAGATATAATAAGAAGCTACGGTCATTCTCTAGATACGATCTAAGAGGAAAAGCAATCGGGTGGGACCTTATGAATAACGATCGGCTAGTAGTGGTGCCTCCATCAACGATTACTGCTAAAAACAAATATAAATGGAAGGCGTCTCCTGCCAAGGTCGATTTCGCAAAAATGCCCAAGTGGTTAGAAGAATACCTTCTTTCAGTTCGCTCATATCATTAGGCATGATTTAACTATAAGCAATATTATATACTAGTTAATTACGCTACAATAAATGTTATGGATTACTCTCCGCGATTTGGGATGAATGATCTTCCATCGCCGGGGCGGCTTAGTAGCCCTGACTACAATAAGTACACTTTACCTACAACAGGTACAATCAATCATATGCTAAATGACGATTTGATGAACGATAGTCCCATCTTCATTGAGCCTGAAGAATTAAATTACCCAACTCCAATGCTTGGAAGTTATTCTATTCATGGTATAGATGAGTTTTACCATGCCGATTCTAGCAATTATGCAAATATCGAAGTTCAATCACATGTTGCAAATCCTTACCTTTTACTAGAAGCGTTCGCTTGCATATGCTTCAATATCGTATTATTTAGCAATGCGTTTATGTTTGCACTGGTGAATAATACCGTAGGTATTAGCACCGATGTCGTACTCCGATACATTATTGCAAAGGCCACCAATCTATCATGCCTAGGTCTTATAACATATATATTCACGACTCCTGATACCTACAAGTCAATTAATTTGACAATAGAATTCCTGTCTATTAATTTAGTAATTTACGAATACCAATTCATCAATATTCTTAAATATTTATGCATTCACCTAGGAGTGGCGATTGTGGCAGCGTTTGTAACGATAGGGATGTACTATGATATTATTAAAAATATCCCAACGGCAACATTGCTTGCGACTATACTTCCTGCATCTAAAACGTATTCATTTACGTATTCATATGTTCTCATAGCCATAGTTATGCACTTAACCACTTCAATTGGCATAACTATTGTAGTAAATTCATCTACATCTATCAATGCTAAGCAAAAGGCCATACATAAAGCTCTATTACTCTTCTTTGTCAACCTAACATTTGGGGTAGTTATTGGGCCCGTTGGTTACATATGGCAGAATTTGGTACTATACATTATAATGATTCTAGTTCGAGCTGAATACTCTCTACTCAACATAGATATGTTTATCACATATGCGGTAATGATTATTTCAATTATTGTCTTCTACCCTTTGATCGCGATACAAATTAAGTTCCTGTGGAGAAACCGCTATCGACGCTACATAGAGTATGGCATAAAAAAATGATAGCCACTAACGGCTTAATCAAGCAGAGTAAGTAGATATTGCATGTTGCGCTTAGAGTACATTGCATCCTTGATCAAGCCTGGAGTTACATCTGGCTCATTCTTAAACTGCGTGATGAGTTCATTGATGAATACATCGTCAATTAAAGGTAAATCACGATCAATGATGCGTTGTGTTACTTCAACTGCGATTGAATCAATCGTTGCTTCCAATTGCTTGAAGCGCGGGGAGAGCTGCTGAAATAGAATTCGGAATTGTTCATAACGATCATGATTCATCGACATCTGTACAACTAGCTTGTTATGGTCAAGAGTACGAAGAGCCTCATTGTTCTTGTAAAGGCCTACTTTGAGTACACGATAGAGCTCACTTTCAATGTAGATAGTGGAGTAGTCGTCCGGTACTGAACGATGCTTTGCGCGAAGAATGTAACCATACAGTGGCTTGTACTTAAACATCTGTAGACGATACGCCTTATCATACTTTGCATATGCAGATCGCGCGTAGTTAGTCAATGCATGCACATTGTTGTCCTTAGTACGTGCAGGGTTTTGATATGGCAATCCCGGAACATGTTTAGTTACATAAACCATTTGAGCAACATTTGCAACTGAGATAACCATCAAATATGAGTTCATATCGACTCCCTCGCGTGGAACATTCTTCGTGCGATTGGACAAATGTTTTGTCTCATCAAAGATATGGTACTTTGAATGCCGAAGCGCGATTGTATACGAAAAGTCGGTATTTAACGTATCGAACTTGAAAGAGCGATACTTTGTGGACATTAGGTCTTCAATAGCTTGCATGAATGTCATACCTGTAACCATCTCCGTGGACCCAATGTCGTATCCTTTGGTCGATGATACTTGCCAATTACCTTTGTAGTAATACAAAGTTAAGATAGTTGCATCGAGTACTTCATATACTTCATATGCACCCGAGGTATGGAGGTCATTTAGTTTCTTCATTGAAATCTTATTAGTGCAAAATGCACGTGGAGGCATTGCAAGTAGCTTCCATCCTGAGTTATACTCTAGTACAAGCCCATTGCATTCTTTGACCATTGGATTCTTGAAATCAATATTGTCCTTTCGCGTAAATAGAATTACGCGAAAAGGCGTCTTGGGGTCAAAGTTGCCCTGAACATCATCTGTCCAACAGACGCCTGCATTGTATAGCTTAGAACGAATGTTGGACATGTGAGATCGGAAGTTGTTAACATCGATATCAAAGCTGTTCAGAAAGGTGAACGTGTTCATGGTTGAAGAGAACGAAGGATGTCTGATCTGTGTGCTGTTGGTATATATTGGTATTGCAATTGTCAATTTTAACTACTTTTCAGCTGAGGTATATTGGGAGATATAATTCTGTTTTAACGCATCGGCGTATCTACGGCGAGAGGAGATAAATTCAGGTTTATCGTTACTGAGCTGGGGCGATATTTTAATCGATTGGACCTTATCCGAGCCGCGCGTTGTCGATATTTTAATATTTGAGTTATATAACTGCACAATAATCCACTCAACACTATTGTGCGTGCCAGTCATCTTGAATGGGAACTTCGCAGTGGGTTCATAAATCTTCATAAGTATGCTTGTAGCTTGTTTGATCATCTTATTAAGAAAGTCAAAGTGATTCTTCAATGCATCTTTAGGTAATAATTCACCAAGATTCTCTTCAACGTCACGCAATAGTCGAGACATTATCATTCCAAAACGAACAATATCGTACATTACGTAACAGTTGAATAGCTGCTGATAGTCACTTACTACGGACTTCTTCACAAAGTCAAATACTATTGCCATTTCTTCATTGATTGCATGCGCAGTATCAGCAAATTCATTATGGTGATAATGTGAAAGAATGGATTTATCATAATCTATAATGGTTAAGGCGATCGGGCAATAACCAAATGAGATAATATCATCAGTACCCATTTGATATTTGTATTTTTCATTATCATCATTCTTTGTAAGGAGAATATTATTCAAGTGTGGGTCATTGTGGATAATTCCTTGGCGCGCTAGTAGGTATACAGCATAGAGATACTGAAATATCACTTGTTTGAACATGTCAAAGTTAGAAATAATTGGTGCGGCGAGGCAAGTATTTGCCAGCTTATTTGCATTTTTCGATTCTTCATAAAGAGTAGTTATCTCTTTGAAGAATGTATTACCCATGTTTGGATAAAACATAATTACTAGAAGATCATCTAATGCATAATCAATATCATTAGTCACTTCCTTAAGCTGCGATGTTAGTTGCTTGATATCACGCAATTCATGGCTATTTCCAAATAACTTTGATGCCAGTTTATATTGTTGCTCTGCAGACGAACGGATATAATGAAGACTCTCGCCCAACGTTACCTTCGATACCAAGTTAGTATTAGAGAAAATATGTTTTGTTGAACATCTAAGCAGCCCCCAATCTAGTGCAGGGGAGAAGAACTTACGCCGCAAATGATGTGGAATATTGCGGACAATCCGATTAATGTACATTGCCTTCCAAATGGATTGAGAAAGATCACTACTGTTCTTTACTTGATATCTAGTTAAACTCAAGATCTTGCTACCAATGGTACAGTCAATATGATCAAACTTAAATATATAATTAAAGAATTGCTTCATGTCATCGTTAGCAAGTTTGATCTTTTTTTCATCGAGTATAGAGCTAATGATTGAAATGGCTGGCATAATCACCGCAAATGAATTCATCATCACAAATTGATCCTCGTTAAAGTTCAAATATTTCAAAATCATATAGTACGCAATCATGTAGTCGATGCC
>JACCDX010468352.1_pt1 | contig 33687 bp, 34 predicted proteins | sample 7449681 | NCBI WGS metagenome assembly JACCDX01 (sample SAMN15323450, study PRJNA562643) | freshwater metagenome | isolation source: river surface water | place: USA:Blue River Watershed | collected 2017-08-18
AATAAAGATAACCTTCGGAGGTGGCGATGCACTGGTATCTCGTTCATACCAAGCCCAGACAGGAAAACTGCGCCCTCGACAACCTCCATCGGCAGGGGTATCAGTGCTACCTCCCGACACTTCCATCTGAGAAACTTCGCCAAGGGCTGCTAACCGTTGCGGATGAGCCGCTGTTTCCGCGTTACCTCTTTATCCGCTTGGGCCAGGGCGATTCGGCCAAGAGCTGGGCGCCGATCCGTTCGACCAAGGGCGTTAGTCGTCTGGTCAGCTTTGGGATCGAACCGGCGCGGGTCGATGATGGTCTGATCGAACTGCTGCGAACACAAGAAGCATCAATACAAACTCAGCCGGAGCGACTGTTCAAGACCGGGGAGCGTGTGCGACTGACGGAGGCGCCATTTGCCGGCATCGAAGGCGTCTACCAAATGGCCGATGGCGAGCGCCGGGTCATGGTGCTGATCGAGATTCTGAGCAAGCCTGTCGCAGTGCGCGTGGCGCCGGCCAGTTTGCGCAAGGCGAGCTGAGAAGCCTGCCCTGGTTATTGCCGGTTTGGCAAAAAACCTTTCTCAAAGTCATGACGGTGTGGCACAATCGCGTTCGTCCGTCGAACTTTCTGCAGTACCTTTTGCTGCACTTTATCGCTCCGGACTCCTGTTAGATCCCGCTGACCGCGCTTGCTGATCGTGAAACGGCATGGCGGTAGCGTGCCAAAATCACCTTGAGTCTCGTATCCCCACTACAGAAATTGGCTGGATTCCAAGAGGAAATCCAGTTTGAAGTCCTGCGTCGTTTGCATCAGACACCTCAGGTCAGTCAGCGTGCGCTGGCCAAGGATCTGGGGGTGGGGCTTGGCACGATCAATCTCTGCTTCCAGGCGCTGGTTGAAAAAGGCTTGGTCAAGATGCAAAACTTTAGCCAAAGCAAAAATAAATTGCGCTATGCCTATTTGCTCACACCAGCTGGGGTGGCTGAAAAGTCAAAGCTGACGGCGGAATTTCTGAAGCGCAAAGTGGCCGAGTATGAAACGCTTCAAGCCGAAATCCAGACCTTGAAAGCCGAGATGAATTCTGAGAAGGGCGGCGCCCAGTGAAAATCGCTATTGCTGGAACCGGCTACGTGGGGCTCTCCAACGCCATCCTGCTCGCCCAGCATCACGAGGTCGTCTGCCTTGATATCGTGGCCGAGAAAGTGGCCATGCTTAACCGCAAGGAATCACCGATCGAAGATGCCGAGATCGAGGAGTTCCTAAAAAATAAGCCGCTCCAGTTCCGTGCAACGCTCGATAAACAGGAGGCCTATGACCGTGCCGACTACGTCATCATTGCTACGCCGACGGACTACGATGCCGAGACGAACTACTTCAATACCAAGTCTATAGAGGCGGTCATCCGCGATGTGACAGCCATCAACCCGCAAGCGGCAATAGTCATCAAGTCAACTATCCCGGTCGGCTATACCGAGCGTACTCGCGAAGCCCTCGGTACGCAGAATCTGATCTTCTCGCCCGAATTCCTGCGCGAAGGCCGAGCCCTCTACGACAACCTGCACCCCTCGCGCATCATCGTGGGGGAGCGTTCCGCCAGGGCCGAGACCTTTGCACAGCTGCTGCAGGAAGGTGCGATCAAGCAGGATATCCCAACACTGTTCACCGACAGTACCGAGGCCGAGGCGATCAAGCTCTTCGCCAACACCTATCTGGCCATGCGCGTGGCCTACTTCAACGAACTCGATACCTACGCCGCCACCCATGGCCTGGACACGCGCCAGATCATCGACGGCGTCTGCCTCGACCCGCGCATCGGCAGCCACTACAACAACCCCAGCTTCGGATATGGCGGTTACTGTCTGCCCAAGGACACTAAGCAACTCCTGGCCAACTATTGCGACGTGCCGCAAAACCTTATCCACGCGATCGTAGAGGCCAATACCACGCGCAAGGACTTCATTGCGAATGAAGTGGTCCGTTTGTGTCAAGTTGACGGATCGGACAAAGTGCCCGTGGTGGGCATTTACCGATTGGTGATGAAACAAGGTAGTGACAACTTTCGCGCCTCTGCCATTCAGGGAGTGATGAAACGAATCAAGGCTAAAGGCGTCGAGGTTATCGTCTACGAGCCGTCTTTGAAGGAGTCTAGGTTTTTTCATTCCCGTGTTGTCAACGACTTGGCTGTATTTAAGCAAGAGGCGGATGTGATTATTTCCAATCGGCGATCATCTGATCTGGACGATGTCTCCGAAAAAATCTACACACGAGATCTGTTTGGGAATGGCTGACTTCGTTCAACCCGTAATCCTCTGCGGAGGGTCTGGCACTCGCCTCTGGCCGCTTTCTCGCGCGGGTTTTCCCAAGCAGTTTCTTTGTCTGACAGGTGCTGAAAGTCTGTTTCAACAAGCAGCTCAGCGGTTGGTGAGTCTGGGTTCAACGAACATACAAGTAGCTAAGCCAATCATCGTTACTGGTGAAGAACACCGTTTCCTCGCTATCGAGCAATTACGCGAGGTGGGCATTGAATTGAGTGCGGCTCTCTTGGAGCCTGTGGGGCGGAACACTGCTCCGGCGCTCACCTTGGCTGCTCTGGCGGCACAATCTGACGGTCTTGATCCGGTGTTGGTGGTAACGCCTGCAGATCAAACTGTTGCCGACACTGCTGCCTTCACTCAGGCAATGCAAGCTGCTATTCGCGAAGCTGCCGTTGGTAGTATCGTCATACTAGGCATCACGCCAGACTCACCCGAAACCGGCTACGGCTACATTCAGGTGGCTGTGGAAGCCAAAGAGCCCGCCATGCAGGTTCAGCGCTTTGTGGAAAAGCCGAACTCGGCTACTGCCCAGCAGTACTTGGCCGAGGGTGGCTACTACTGGAACGCTGGCATGTTTGTCCTCAAAGCGTCCGTATGGCTCAAGGCCCTAGAGCAGTTCCGCCCAGATATACTTCGCGCGACCACTTTCGCTTGGGAACAGCGGGGCGCTGACCTTAACACTCTTACACCCTTCGTGCGTCCAGGCAAGGTCGAGTTCAAGGCCATTCCGTCGGACTCCATCGACTACGCCGTCATGGAACGTTGCCCCGGCAGCCAATATCCCATCAAGATGGTTCCGCTCGACGCTGGCTGGAGTGACTTAGGTGTGTGGGATGCCGTTTGGAAGGTCCTTCCAAAAGACGAAGATGGCAACGCTCACCTGGGCGATGTTCTTGTGACCGAAAGTCACAACACACTGGTACACGCGGCCAGTCGCTTGGTGGGATTAGTCGGTGTCCAAAACCTCATTGTGGTGGAAACACCCGACGCAGTGCTGGTCGCAGATAGGTCTCGCAGCCAGGACGTGAAACATATCGTCAGCGCCCTGCAGCAGCAAAAGCGCGAAGAGCACACCCTGCACCGCAAGGTTCATCGCCCCTGGGGCTGGTACGACAGCATCGACGAAGGTGGGCGCTTCAAGGTGAAGCGAATTCAGGTCAGGCCAGGCGCGAGTCTCAGCCTTCAAAAGCACCATCACCGTGCTGAGCACTGGATTGTCGTCAAGGGCACTGCGGAAATCACCTGCGGCGACAAAAAGCTCCTACTCACTGAAAACCAGTCCACTTACATCCCTTTGGGCGAGGTGCACCGCCTCGCCAACCCGGGATCCATCCCGTTGGAAATCATCGAAGTGCAATCCGGCAGTTACTTGGGCGAAGACGACATCGTCCGGCTCGAGGACACCTACGGCAGAACCAGCACATGATCATGCATCCCAAAATTTTCGTCGCTGGCCACCGCGGGATGGTGGGTTCGGCCATCGTGCGCCAGCTGCTGGCTCAGGGTCATCCGGCCGAGCGCATCGTCACCCACACGCATGCGGAACTCGACCTCACCGACCAGGCCGCCGTGCGCGCCTTTTTTGCTGCCGAGCGTCCCGATCAGGTCTACCTGGCTGCTGCCAAGGTGGGTGGCATCCACGCCAATAACACCTACCCGGCCGAATTCATCTATCAGAACCTGATGATTGAGGCCAACATCGTCGACGCGGCCTTCCGCAACGGCGTAAAAAAGCTGTTGTTCCTGGGCTCCAGCTGCATCTACCCCAAGCTGGCGCCACAGCCCATGCGGGAAGACGCCCTGCTCACTGGAGCGCTAGAACCCACCAACGAGCCCTACGCCATTGCCAAGATCGCCGGCATCAAGCTCTGCGAAAGCTACAACCGGCAGTATGGCCAAAGCCACGGGGTGGACTACCGCAGCGTCATGCCAACCAACCTCTACGGCCCCGGCGACAACTACCACCCAGAAAATTCCCACGTCATCCCGGCGCTCATCCGCCGCTTCCACGAAGCCAAGGTTAGCCAAGCGCCCAGCGTTACCATTTGGGGTACGGGGACACCGAAGCGGGAATTCCTTTATGTTGACGACATGGCTGCCGCCAGTGTCCATGTCATGAACCTGCCGCAGGCCACCTACCTTCAGCACACTCAGCCCATGCTCACCCACATAAACGTGGGATGTGGGCACGACCTTACCATCAAGGAACTGGCCGAAACTATCGCGCGTGTTGTCCAATATTCCGGCGAGATCACCTTCGACGCTAGCAAGCCAGACGGTGCCCCACGCAAACTCATGGACGGCAGCCGACTTAACGCCCTGGGTTACCAATATCAGGTGGGTTTGGTGGCAGGCCTTGAAGCCGCCTACCAGGACTTTCTTAAAAACTACGCCGCACAGTCGTGAAGGACCACCGCATGCCTCAAAAACCCAAAGTCGCCCTCATCACCGGCATCACCGGCCAGGATGGCGCTTACCTTGCTGAGTTCCTGCTTGAAAAGGGCTATATCGTCCATGGCATCAAACGTCGTACATCGCTATTCAATACCGATCGCATCGACCATCTCTATCAAGATCGCCACGAAAGGGGAGTCCGTTTCTTCCTTCACCATGGTGACATGACGGACAGCTCCAGTCTCATCCGTATCATCCAGCAAACGCAGCCAGACGAAATCTATAACCTTGCCGCGCAAAGCCATGTCGCGGTGAGTTTCGAAGAGCCAGAATACACTGCCAACTCCGATGCACTCGGGGTGCTGCGCCTTCTCGAAGCCATTCGCATACTGGGTCTAGAGAAGAAAACCCGCTTCTACCAAGCGAGTACCAGCGAACTCTATGGCCTAGTTCAGGAAATCCCACAAAAGGAAACGACACCTTTTTATCCACGCAGCCCCTACGCAGTTGCCAAACTCTACGGCTACTGGATTGTCGTGAATTACCGAGAAGCATACGGCATGTATGCCTGCAATGGCATTCTCTTCAATCACGAGTCGCCCATCCGCGGCGAAACCTTCGTAACGCGCAAAATCACCCGCGCTATGGCGCGCATCAAGCTGGGTCTACAGGATTGTGTCTATCTCGGCAACCTTGACGCTAAGCGCGACTGGGGGCATGCCCGCGATTACGTCGAAATGCAGTGGCTGATGCTGCAGCAGGATCAGCCTGAGGATTTTGTTATTGCCACAGGCGTGCAATACAGCGTGCGTGATTTCATAGATGTCACTGCTTGCGAGCTTGGTATCAAGATTCGCTGGGAAGGTCAGGGTGTGGATGAGAAGGGCTACGACGAGCAAGGCAAATGCATCGTTGCAGTCGACCCTCGCTACTTCCGCCCCACCGAAGTCGAGACTCTGCTCGGCGATGCAAGCAAGGCCAAACAGAAACTGGGCTGGACGCCGCGCACTTCATTTGATGAGCTGGTAACGGAAATGGTGCGCGAAGATCTACGCGCTGCGGAGCGCGACGAACTCGTAAAGCGGCACGGTTACAAGGCGATGGACTACAAGGAGTAAAGCATGTCGCACTTCACGATGCTTAACCTGCCCACGTTCACTGATCCGCGCGGTTCTTTGACAGTGCTCGAAAAAGCTTTGCCCTTTGAGGTCGTCCGGACTTATTGGATTTATGGTGCCGATGGACAAACGCGTGGCGGACATCGGCACACATACACACGTCAAGCACTGGTTGCACTGAGTGGCAAAGTGTCGATGTATATGAACGATGGAGTCACGGAAGAGACTATCGATCTGGACCACCCTAGCCAATGCCTCCTCGTCGAGCCAAAAGACTGGCACACCATGACGTTCCGTGAAAGTGCTGTTTTGCTGGTCATGTCCTCTCACTCGTACGACCGCAGTGAATACATCGACACCCCATATGAGCGAGCATCGCATGATTGAGTACGAAAGTCTGGCACGTTCAAACAGAGCGTACATGGCCGAGCTAGAAGAGGCGGCGACCCGTGTCATTCGGAGTGGCTGGTATGTTCTGGGCCAGGAGGTTGCCGCCTTTGAGTCCGAGTTTGGGCAGTATGTGGGCGCGAAGCACTGCATCGGGGTGGCCAACGGCCTGGACGCGCTCATCCTGTCCATCGAGGCGCTGGACCTGCCGCGCGGCAGCGAGATCCTGGTGGCATCCAACACCTACATCGCGACCATCCTGGCCATCGTGCGCTCCGGGCACAAGCCGGTGCTGGTAGAGCCCGAGCTGGATACCTTCAACATGGACCCGGCCCGCCTGGCTGCCGCTCTCACGCCCGGTACACGCGCTGTGTGCGTCACGCACCTCTTCGGCAAGGCCTGCCGCATGGATGCCATTAGCGCATTTGCGCGCGCGCACGGGCTGAAGGTGGTGGAGGACTGCGCGCAGTCGCACGGTGCGCGTCTGGGCAAACAGATGACGGGCACCTTCGGCGACGCGGGCTGCTTCAGCTTCTACCCGACCAAGAACCTGGGTGCCATCGGCGACGCTGGGGCCGTCGTCACCAACGACGATGCGCTGGCAGACCGGCTGCGCCACATCCGCAATTACGGTTCCAAGCAAAAGTACGTCAACCGGTACGTCGGTATCAACTCCCGCCTGGACGAACTGCAGGCGGCCATGTTGCGTGTGAAGCTACGGCACTTGGACGAGATGACCGCGCACAAACGCGCCTTGGCCGAAATCTATTTTGCCGAGCTGCCTAGCTGGGTGGCAAGGCCGGTGCGCCGCCCAGATGAGTTTGACGTGTTCCACATCTTTGGCGTCCGTCACCCACAGCGCGATGCCCTGCGGCAACATCTGCTGGAGCAGGGGGTCAAGACCGAGGTGCATTACCCCATTCCGCCGCATTGCCAGGAAGCCATGAAAGGCATCCTGTCCGGCAACTATCCGGTGGCGGACGAATTGCATGCGTCTGAACTAAGCCTGCCGATTTCCGTCGGTCACACAGCGGCCGATGTCCAGCGGGTATGCGAGGCCATGCACCGCTTTCAGCCGGCCGCTCGTTGACTCTCCATGAAAAGTGATACTGCAAATGTCGTGACGATCGAAGCCGGTCGTGCCGACGCCCACTACTGGCGGGATCTCTGGAGCTTCCGAGAGCTCCTATGGTTTCTTGCGTGGCGGGACATCCTCGTTCGCTATAAACAGACGGTCATCGGTGTGGCCTGGAGCCTGATCCGGCCTCTGCTGACCATGATCGTGTTCACGGTCGTCTTTGGCAAGTTGGCCGGCTTGCCGTCCAATGGCGTGCCGTATCCCATCCTCGTGTTCGCGGCGTTGTTGCCATGGCAGCTTTTTGCGAACTCTCTCTCAGACAGCAGCAACTCGCTGCTCAGCAACGCCGGGATGATCTCAAAAGTGTATTTCCCGCGGCTGATCGTGCCGGCTAGCTCGATAGTGGTCAGTGTCGTTGACTTCATGATCACCTTGTTCTTGATGTTTGGCTTCATGGTTTGGTTTCAGGTCATGCCGACATGGCGTCTGTTGCTATTGCCGGCGTTCTTGTTCCTCGCCTTGGCCTCGGCATTTGGGGTCGGGCTGTGGTTTGCGGCGCTGAACATCAAGTTCCGTGATTTTCGGTACATCGTGCCGTTCGTGGTGCAGTTTGGTCTCTATGTATCGCCGGTTGGCTTCAGTAGTGACTTGGTACCTGAGCGCTGGCGTGTGCTCTATTCGCTGAATCCGATGGTGGCCGTCATTGATGGGTTCCGCTGGGCCATTATCGGTGGTGAAGCCCGAATCTATTGGCCTGGATTCATTGCTTCTTGCCTGCTGATTTCACTGATCTTGGTCACTGGCGTGATGTACTTCCGTAAGACCGAAAAGACATTTGCAGACGTGATTTGAAATGACCGCAGCGATCGAAATTCAAGGTTTGTCCAAGAAATATGTGCTTCGGCACAAGAATCAGCCGCGCTACACGTCACTGCGCGATGTGATCTCTGCAAACTTGGGGCGCCTAGGGCACATGATCAGGCACCCTTTAGGAGGGTTTGATACAAACAACCCTGATTTTGAGGAGTTCTGGGCGCTCGATGATATTGCCCTGTCGATCAATCCAGGGGAGAGGGTTGGGATCATTGGGCGAAATGGTGCAGGCAAGTCCACGCTCCTAAAGATCTTGTCCCGCATTACTGAACCGACGCGCGGTTCAGTTCGACTTTTGGGTCGTGTGGCGAGTTTGCTTGAGGTCGGCACCGGATTTCATCCCGAGCTCACAGGGCGAGAGAACATCTTTCTCAATGGGGCGATTCTTGGCATGAGCAAGACCGAGATCAGGCGTAAGTTTGACGCGATTGTCGAGTTTGCAGAGGTGGAGAAGTTTCTTGATACACCTGTCAAGCGCTATTCCAGCGGCATGTACGTCAGGTTGGCCTTCTCTGTCGCGGCGCATCTAGAATCGGATATCTTGATCGTCGATGAGGTACTGGCCGTAGGCGATGCAGGCTTCCAGAGGAAGTGCATGGGCAAGATGGAATCAGTTGCCAGCGAGGGACGGACGATTCTCTTTGTCAGTCACAACATGGGGGCGGTATCTGAGCTCTGCAGTCGAGCAGTCCTTCTGAATCAGGGACGCAAGGTGATGGAGGGTAGTCCTGTAGAGGTCATTGAGGCTTACATGGGGCAGGCTACCGGCGGCACTCTGAAGATGGAGTTAGTAAGAGATGCCCCAATTTTTGTGACGGAGATCGTCTTGCGCGATGTCGCCGGCAATGCAACTTCCACCATACCAATGGGGGAGAACGGTGAACTCGAAATCCACTATCGCGTCACGGAACCTCTCTCCGAGGTGACAATGGCGATGCTGCTGACCCGACACGGAAGTCCGCTCCTATATTCCTACGACAATGACCTCGGCGATGCCTTGGCAGGGAAGCGGGCTGTCGGCGACTACATTGCACGGCTTACCCTTCCTCTGTCTCGATTCAAAGAGGGGCAGTATTCGGTTGAGGCGAAGATTGGTGTGGGGCAGACAAATATGACCGATGACAATGCGGTTCTGGTTTTTGAGGTGTGCAATCACTCTATTGACGCAACACACAAGAGCTTTCGATCGGATCGGCCGGGCCACGTTTACTGGCCGTTGGCGTGGACAACGAGCAGGCTGGCGACAGAAAAATGACTGAAGGACTCTCGATCACCTCCTGTTCGGGAACATGCTGTGGGGATTGAATATCAAGATGCGCATGCCTTGCTGCGCCTGCTGAAGCGTGAAATGCCGGTTCCGTCAGGCAGGCTCTTGATCCTGGGGGACGCTGTGATTCATTTCACCCCAAAAGCATTTCAGGAACTGGCAGATCAAATGGGGTTCAGGCTCACTGGGTCGCCTAAGGTGTTGACGCCGTATACGTTAGGTGCGGCCCTTGGCTTCTCGTCGGTCGATACGCTAGACGTCAACGGAAAAGCGTCGATTAATCGCGATCTTCAGGAGCCATTGCCAGAGGAATTGATCGGCAAGTACGACATGGTTGTCGATGCCGGTGTCTTGTTCTGGTGCTTTGAGCCAGGCGTTGTATTGAAGAACATCTTCCGATTAGCCACCTCGGGAGGGTTGATATTCCACATCACCGCGCTGACGGGATATTTTGGGCGGGGCTACTACAACATCCATCCGCGTCTGTTTGAAGATTTCTATCTGGCAAATCAGTGTGCCTTCATCGAGTCATCCTACAGAACCAAACCAAGACTCAATTGGTATCAGAGCACTGTTCGGTCTTTGAGGGGAAAGCTTGGTTTGACTGAGCGCGGCGTCTGCGGAGTCACCTACGTGGAATCGCCCGGATCTGTGTATCTCGGTAACGCGAGCCGGGAACTAGTTGAGTTCAAGGAGTCGCTGTCAAAGCCGGAATCGGACATGATTCCCAATAACGTGGTGAGCACTTTCTCCTGCCGTAAAACCTCCGCTGTCGAGCCATCCGCCCCCTTGCAAGTATGCTGAGCGAACCAATAAGCAAGCGCTACCGCGACGATGGTAGAGAGAATTTCGATCTGACACCGATTCAGATGGCCGCGCGTGACCGCATTGCTGCCAAGTTGCATGGCCAGATTTATCCGGTGGAAGAGGTGGATTGCCCTTTATGCGGCTGCAAAGACAGGACCTGTCTCTCCGAGAAGGATACCTACGGGCTGCAGGTAAGAGTCGTTGCCTGCAGACAGTGCGGGCTTGTGTACAACAGCCCGCGACTTGCGCAGGGTTGCCTGCCTGCTTTCTACAGCGAGGACTACAGAGAACTTGACCGCGTACTTCCAAGTATTGAAGCCTACTTTCAGCTTGAAAGCATGAAGGGACAACGGATTTACCGGTTTCTTGAAAACAATGGGCTCTTATCTGATCTGGAGGGGAAGCTGATAATCGACATCGGGTGCGGCGCGGGCGGCGTGCTTGGGCATTTCAAGCAGGCGGGCTACGCAGTGCTTGGATGCGATCTCGTGCCCGACCATCTCGAATATGGCAAACATGAAAAACAGCTGGATCTGCATTACGGTAGTTTGCGGGAGATTCAGCGGATTGTTTCCGAAAGACGCGCGGATGTAGGCTTGGTTATCTACGAGCAGGTGTTTGAGCATATTCCCGATCCCTCTGCCGAACTGAAGATGTTGCGCAGCCTGCTTGGGCCGGATTCGCTGCTCTTCATCGGAGTTCCAGGGTTGCGGAACATCGACGAGCAGTATGGCTCTGATTTCCTCAGATATCTGCAGTTGCCGCATCTCGTTCATTTTGATTTGGAACACCTTGTCGCACTGCTTGAATCGAATCGATTTGAATTCATGGCCGGCAATGAAATCGCACAAGCTGTTTTCAAGAAATCGAATCGGAATGTTCCTTGCTCAATCCCAAGTTTTGATTCTACGGCCAATTTTCTTGTCGGTCTTGAGCATCGCAGAAAGCGACAGGCCGTGACGTCCTGGGCTCGTCATCTTCCGCGTAATCTGGCCCGTCGCACAAGGCAGGCGATTGAAAACTCGCCTCTGCCCGCTCCATTTAGGAATCGGGTGATTCAAGCCTTGCGGCGCATCAAGCGACTTGTGCAATTCTGACAATCGCGGAAATTGAAGAATATGCCTTGCACCAACATCCTGTTTGTTGTTTGCCACCCAGATGACGAGGCGCTTTGGGTGGGCGGGCTGTTGCATGGTTTGAGCCGTTTCCCCGAGGTTGCCGTCCACGTTATCTGCCTGTCAGGCGCAGACGAGACCTCTCCTCGCCAGGCGGAATTTGAGGCCGCAAAAGCTGTTGCTGGATATCGCTCGGGCGTGGTGATGGGCGGGAGGCTTCGGCCTGCTGGCCAGCCACTGCCACCAGTGAGCGACACGGTAGTTTCCGGCCTGAAAAGGATTGGACTCTCAATCTCGGATATCAATGTCTTGATCACGCACTCACCATATGGCGAAGAGCACATGCACCCGCATCATATCCAAGCGTGCGAGGAACTCTACGAGTGGGCAACACGACAGAATATTCCGTTCGGCTATTTTTCCTGTCTGCCATTGCCCAATTGCCACCTGAGGCCTCTGCTTAGAAACATGAGGCGCTTTGGTTCCCTTCAGGCGTTGAACTATGCCCGCTGCGGACATGGCTTACTCCGCCGCGTTATACGCTTGTATGAACGAAGGCCTTGGCGCTATCCAAGTCTCTACACGCAGTGGCTGGTGGATGCGAGGGTCAAGAACGAGATGCTGAACTGCTATTGTTCAATTGATCTGTCTATGCATAAACAAGGTTACGCAATGTTTAGCAACAACGTTGAGAGTATCTATCTCTTCGATCAGCGCGGGGCGGATCTTTTTGGTCGTCTCTTGATGACGATGGAGGCGCCGGGAAGTCCGGACTATTTCCCCGGGGAGTGGACCGACGACGGGTTCATGGGGCGAGTTGTTAAGAAAATCTGCTTCTGGAGACGCTGAATGCCATGCCTGCTGAAACAACCAGCGCCTGGTAGCCCTGGAATCATCACCTTTACGCATAACGAGGCATTGAACGGCGTCCCCGCCAAGTCTGGAAAGGTGCAAGATTTGCTGATGCGGGCCTCTGCGGAGCGACGCTGGATGTTTGGAGTACACATCCAGGGGGATTGCTCGCACTTGCCGGCTTGGCCAACACAAGAGTGGCGGTCGTTCCTGATGTGGTCGGATCCGAGTGCCGCCTTTCTCTCGAACGTGCCGAGGACGGACATTACTCCGATCACGTGTGTCAATTTTCTGCCCAAGTCGTCGTCATCGGAGCAATCCAAAGCTTGGGACATCTGTGTGGTTTCCCGCCCTTCGAAAATCAAACGGATTACAGAGACGCTCCTAATTGTGCAGCAGTTGTTTGCGTTGAAGGACGACTTAAGTGTTGTGTTTGTCGTTCCAGATCCCCGTGATCAAGCGTTGGGGGACAAGGCATATCGACTTCAAGGTGTCGATCGGAACTATTTCGAGCTACCTAGGAAGCTCTTTAGCTGCAAGCAGCTAAAGCGAATTTCCTTCATCAGCAGTTCCCAGCGATCATTCGGGACATTTCCAGTTTCTGATGAACTCATAGCAGACATCATCGGGCGCTCCCGCTTTCTGTTGCTGACTTCACATAAGGAAGGGGTGCCTCGAGTAATCGCCGAGGCCTTCACTCTTGGAACACCATGCATCGTGTCAAAGCGGCTTGTTTCGGGATTGGATGATTACCTGAATGACGAGAACGCCGTATTCATTGACGACGCGATAGAGCCTGCAGCTAGACAGATAAAGGACGCGTTTGATGCGTATGATCGGTTCAACATCGATCGGGCGGCAATGCAAGAGGTGTTTTGCGAGTCACGGAATATCCCGAAGTTGCGAGCGTTTCTGTCTGAAAAGCTCTTGGCGATTGGCGGCGGGATAGCCGGGGATTGGTACTTGGATGAGCTTGATTTTCGTCTTGCATGTCATGGTCGCAAGCACAACATGCAATTTATGAACGATGAACGGCTGTTCTTTGACTGGATGGCAAAGGTTGAAGACTGCAAAGATTCCGAGCCGGACGAAGACTATCTGTTTGGCAGCGATCCCTTGCAGGACAGAAAGCGGTTCAACCGTGTCGAGGTGTCGGAGTATTTCAAGTTTAAAGTGTGGCACCCCGCGCTTCGGTGCCTGAAATCTGCGCTCCGTCCTTGAGTTTTTTTCGATGAATAGTACATACGCGATGAAAGTCAATCCCAAAGTCTTGGTAACCGGAGCCGATGGATTCATCGGCTCGCATCTGGTTGAGCGGCTGGTATCGGCCGGATTTGATGTGAGGGCGTTAGTCCAATACAACTCGTTTTCAAGTTGGGGCTGGCTCGATGACTCTCCGGTCCGGGAGAATATTGAGGTGGAGATGGGAGACGTCCGCGATCCCGGGCAGATGCGCAAGCTGGCTCAAGGCGTTGACACGGTCTTTCACCTTGCCGCCCTGATTGCCATCCCATACTCTTACAAGGCGCCGTCAAGCTACATCGATACCAATGTCAACGGCACGCTGAACGTGATGCAGGCCTCGTTGGATGCCGGTGTGCGACGGGTTATTCATACCTCGACCAGCGAGGTGTACGGAACTGCGCGTTTTGTTCCAATCAGTGAGGAGCATCCTCTGCAAGCCCAGTCGCCATATTCCGCAACAAAGATCGGGGCGGACGCCATTGCCTTTAGCTACTACAGCAGCTTTGGCTTGCCGGTGACAATTGCACGGCCGTTCAACACGTATGGCCCACGGCAATCAGCCCGAGCCGTTATCCCAACGGTGATCGCTCAATTGCTGACCGGGAAGAGAAATCTCAAGCTGGGAAGTTTGCACCCGACAAGGGACTTTAATTACGTTTTGGATACCTGCAAAGGATTCATGGATCTTGCCGGTTGCGATAAGGCGGTGGGGGAAACGGTCAATATTGGTTCGGGGCACGAGATATCTATTGCCGATTCTGTGCGGTTGATATGCGAACTTGTCGGCGTCGAGGCGACCATTGAATGTGATGATCAAAGATTAAGGCCGGCAGCGAGCGAGGTGGAGCGCCTTTGCTGTGATAACAGCAAGATTGCCTCCCTGACAGGGTTCAAGCCGGATTACAGTTTGGAGGATGGATTGCGAAATACAGTCGAATGGCTGAGGCGCCCTGAGAATCTAAGGCGCTACAAGGCGGATATCTACAATGTCTAGGCGAGCTGTCATTCTGGCGGGGGGGATGGGCACACGGTTGCGTCCATATACCGTCGTGCTGCCCAAGCCCCTGATGCCGATTGGTGAGTATCCAATACTTGAGGTAATCATTCGGCAGTTGATTGCCGGGGGATTTGACCATATCACCCTTGCGGTAAACCATCAGGCAGAAATAATCAAGGCCTTCTTTCAAGACGGGAAGCGGTGGGGCATCCGAATCGACTATTCGCTCGAGGACAAGCCACTGGGAACAATGGGCCCGCTGACACTAATCGATGATCTTCCCGAGAATTTTCTGGTTACAAATGGTGATGTCCTGACTGATCTTGATTTCGCGGCCTTTCATGATGAGCACGTGGATCGGGAGAGTATCTTCACGATCTCGTCTATGCGCAGGCAGCATCGGATTGATTATGGTGTGCTGGACACGGACGGGAGTGGCGTGCTGACCGGCTTTAGAGAGAAGCCGAGTGTGGAATATGAGGTGAGCATGGGTGTCTATATGGTCAGCGCAGAGGCCCTGTCGTTTATTCCCAAGAATCGTCTCTATGGATTCGACAACCTTATGCTGGATTTACTCGCGGCGGGCAGGCCTGCGCGGGTCCGTCCGTTTGAAGGTTATTGGCTGGACATCGGCCGCCCTGACGACTACGTGAAGGCAATTGAAGAATTCGAGGCAATGAAGTCGCGGTTCATTCATGATTGACGCGGTCGTTACAGGAGGCTCCGGATTTATCGGGGCCAGACTTGTCAGCCGTTTGCGGGCTAACGGTGCAGATGTGCATGCCCTATCGTCGCGGGATGGCGACATCGCCTCCTTGGCAACCTGGGAGAGGATTCCCGCAGCTCGGGTCCTGTTCCACTTGGCCGGTCGAAGCTACGTGCCAGATAGCTGGCGGGATAGTGCGGCGTTCATGCAGACGAATGTGGTTGGAGCCGAGCAGGCGTTGGCGTATTGTCGACGTGCTGGTGCGCGGATGGTGATGGCCAGCGCCTATGTTTATGGCATTCCGCAGCGGCTGCCTATCAGTGAGAACGATCGCGTGAATCCCAACAATCCGTACGCTTTATCTAAATGGCTGGCGGAGGAACTGGGAAGCTTTGCCAGCAGCTACCATGGCATACCGGTCACAGCGTTGAGGATATTCAATGTTTACGGACGAGGTCAACGCGAAGAGTTTCTTATTCCCAGCATCATCAGGCAGGTCAAGGAAGCGCGCGCTATTCAGGTGCAAGACTTGATGCCCAGGAGGGACTACATCCATGTCGAGGACGTGGTCGATGCAATGCTTCTGGCGGGACAAGAATGCAGGGGATTTCGTCGATTTAACATCGGTAGCGGCGTGTCGCTTTCCGTCTCCGAGATAGTCGATACGATCCAGCAGGTGGCTGGGACTGATCTACCTGTGAATTCGGCCAATCAGCCGCGCATGAATGAGATCCCCGATGTTCGAGCTGGCATCGACGCCGCCTCGCAGGCGCTGGGTTGGGGGCCTAATCGAACATTCGAGGAGGGTATCCGGGAGATTATGTCGGGCAATTCGGACGTGACGACGATAGGCAAGTAAGGTGGCAAGAGATGGCTGTTTCCCTGTATTCAAAAATCAGCTCAAAGATCGCTCACATTGGTACGAAATTGCGCCCACGCGTCCGATTGATAGTTGATAAAGAGCGGGTTCTCGGTAACTTTGAGGCTTCGGTGACGGGGATTCGCACGAACATCAACAAGGAAGAAATTTCTCGTGAATACGTCTTGTCCAGAGCCGGAAAGGGGATGGCGTTTCTCGATGTCGGCGCCCGCGATGGGGAGCTCACCTATCTTTTGGGCATACGTGGAAACCTAGATTTCGATCAAGATTTTTATCGGCAGAACATGGCCGCTTTTCAAGCCAAGTACACCTACTTCGGTATGGATATACAGCCGGCTGCCGATTCAAGGGTGATTTCAGGTCACTACTGTCCGGTAGATTGAATGATTAACACGCCCGACATCAAGCCAGGCAAAGGATTGCCGGAGATTTTGGATTCCGGCGATTTGATTTTGACCTTGCCGTATCGTCAATCCATCTCATGGATGACGAGGCAGGCATATGAACCGGGGCAAGGCCATCTTTGCGCAACTTCTGGCGCAAGTACCGTTCAGTCACTTCGAGCATCTGGTCGATGTGTTTCAGGCCAACAAGGGCATTCAGCACTTCTCGGCCTGGAATCACTTCCTGTGCCTCATGTACGCCCAGATGACCCGTCGTTCGGGTCTGCGCGATCTGGTGGCCTGCCTGAATGCCCAACGCTCCCGGCTGTATCACATTGGATTGCGTGGTCCGGTCACCCGTTCGACGCTGGCCGATGCCAACGAGCGGCGGGATTACCGGCTGTTCGAAGCATTGGGACAGCGACTCATCGCCAATGCGCTGGCCTTGTACCAGGACGAGGATCTGGGGCTGGGTCTGAAGGGGCCAGTGTACGCTTTGGATTCGACCACCATCGATCTGTGTCTGTCGCTCTTTCCCTGGGCCGACTTCCGGCAAACCAAGGCCGCAGTCAAAGCCCATGTCTTGCTGGATCTTCGAGCCGCCATTCCGGTGTTTGTCAGTCTGACGACGGGCAAGGTACACGATGTGCGGATTCTGGATCAGCTGTCGCTGCCCAAGGGGTCGATGCTGGTCGCGGACCGGGCTTATCTGGATTTCAAACGTCTCTTTCGGTTGAATGCCCACGAAGTGGGCTTTGTGCTGCGGGCCAAGGCCAATACCAAGACAGCAGTTTATGGAAACAGGCCGGTCGAGGGCCAAACTGGTGTGGTGTCTGATCAGATGGTGATGCTGGTGACACCGGTGTCTCTGGCTGCCTACCCGGAGCCGTTGCGCCAGGTTGCGTTTGTGGATCCGCTTACAGAGAAGGAACTGGTGTTCCTGACTAACCGCTTTGATCTGGCGGCAACGACGATTGCCAGCCTGTACAAGCATCGCTGGCAGATAGAGCTGTTCTTCAAGTGGTTGAAGCAGAACCTGGCGGTGAAGCATTTCTTTGGTAACTCAGTGAATGCGGTGAAGTCTCAGATCTGGTGCGCCATCTGCGCCTATCTGGTGGTGCTGATTACGATCAAACGCCTGCAGTTGCCGGTCTCACCGCAGATCTTGCTGCATCTGATTGAGACCAATATCTTTGAAAAGATCTCGCTGGATCAACTGGTCAATAATGCAATGTCGGGCGATTTTGAACCGGACGTCGCTAACCAATTGATCCTCCTTTAAAATCTACCGGACAGTAGTGATTTCAGGTGATGCGTGCGCATCTGACTATATCGGCCAGCACGAAGAGTTTAAAGAGTTCTTTGACGTTATTTACAGTAACAATGTCTTTGAGCATTTCGAGCGGCCTTGGGTCGCGGCGTCGAATCTTACGCAGCTTCTCAAGCCTGGTGGAATCATCATCACGATTGTCCCCTTTGCGCAGCGGTATCACGAATCACCTGGAGACTACTTCCGGTACACCCACAAGGGGGTGTGGGCGCTGTTCAGTCACGCGGGCGATTTCGAAGTGCTGGAGAGCGGCTACGACATTCTTGGTCGGCGCATTAACTGGCAAGGGTCGGGGAGAGCAAACGATATTGTTCCGGTCGATGCTTTCGGGGCATGGCGGGAAACCTGGTTTACCGTTTCGGTGTTGCGGAAGATCAAATCGACAGCAGCATCAATATGATGCGATAAATACCATTTTCTAGTTTATTGCGGCTGGGGTGTGAATATATGTTAAACGTAGTTGGTCATTTCGCTAGGAAGCAGGCTCGAAATAGCGGGCCGGGCCTCGCGGCACTCATCGCAACTTGGGCGGATTATCGCGAGCATGAGTCGCGGTTGCGCGGCGTGCAGTCTCCTCCGTTTGCGAAAGGTGATGGCCTGGACTATCTGGCCAAGGTGGAGACCGATGGGATCTGCATTGTCGAAAACTTCTGGTCTGAAGATACGTGTGCGCGCGCGCGCGATGAGGTGGACCGCATCATTGCGCAGTATCCCAAGTACGTGAACGGCAACGCGAAAGCCGACCAGCGTGTGTATGGTGCGAACAATGCGTCAGAGCTGATCGCAACATTTGCGAACGACCCGGTACTGGCTTCTGTGGCGTCGGCATATAACCATGATTCCACGCGCACGGCCTTCACCCTTGCCGCTCGCATGCCTGCCTCACGGGACAATCAAGGTTCGGGGGAGGGCTGGCATCGCGACGCTTTTCTTCGGCAATTCAAGGCGATTCTGTACCTGTCCGACGTAGGACCAAGCAATGGGCCGTTCCAGATGATTCGGGATTCGCATCGCCGTCAGAAGGTGTTGAGCGACATGCGCGCCGGGCACCTCAAGTACATGCAATACCGTCTGACAAATCAGGAGATCGAACAGATCATCGCCAATGAGCCGGCACGAAAAATTACTTACACCGCCGGTGCCGGGACACTGATCCTTGTGGATACGAGCACGTTGCACCGGGGGCAGCCTATTGAGGATGGCACCCGGTACGCGTTGACGAACTACTATTTCCCGGAAGGTCGGATAGACGACAGCCTTTACGAGAAGTTTGATGTTCTGCCTCCGTCAGCCTTAATCTAGTCATTCATGTACAGCGACATCATCCAACAATCTTTGCAACGCTTTCACGAGTATGCGGCGAATAATATTCCCGCCTGTCGGAATCATCGAGCTGCCAGAGTCTCGCAGTTCTGGGTCGAGCATTTCAGCGACCGTAAGAACTTCCCAGACACCCAGGATTTTCTTGCCTTCCGCCGTGGAGACTTTCTATACGGAGTCGGGGATACCAAGCCATCCAGTACAGAGCAGAAGCAGCGGGAATTTAAGAGCGTCTGCAAGAGCATGGAGCTGTTCACCCCATCCTCCTTCATTGAGGGTCTGCGGGAGCCCTTCCTGGGCGCCCCTCTGGTCTTTCCGTATGGTAACAACAGCCTGAGCACGAGTTACGTGCTGAACGCTGGCACGACTTGGCGTATCAAGGAACTCTTACGGCAGCATGGCCCTCAGGGGCGAGCTTTGAACGTCTGTGAGATTGGTGCGGGCTGGGGCGCCTGCGCCAGTCAGCTACACCAGGTGTGCGACGTCACCAGCTACACGATCATCGACCTGCCCGAAAATCTCTGCCTCTCGAGTACCTACTTGCGGAATACGGTGACTGGGCGTCAGCCTTATTTCATCGACTGCACTCCGAACGCGATTATTAAGCCTGTACTGGCCGCGTTGTGCTTCGGTCTACCTGCAGCTGTCGACAATTTGCCGGGCCCGTATGACCTAATCATCAATACGGTCAGCTTTCAGGAGATGGACCGGGAGACTGTGGAGGCTTATTTATCCTGGGCGTCCAAAGTGCTTGCCCCGGACGGCATTCTTGTCTCCTTTAACGCCCACGACAAGGCTGGTATTGTGCGGCCGTCACAATACCTAACCGAAGGTCTGGCGCTAGTTCACATGGCTCCCTTCCGACGGGTGCCCGCCGGCTACTTTAATACCATACCCTATGAGATGGTCTTCCGACGCTCCAACGGCCCACTGAGGGATGGTCAGGCCGTGGCCGTGGATGCTCTGGGAGAAATGATCCAACTGGGCCTGGATGGTCAGCTTATGTCTCTTGCTGAAGTGGTAACGGGCGCGCGGCAATATCCGTCTCCGGAAGCTGCACCACCCTTCGCCGAGCTTCAGAATTTTTTCTACGCCGAGACAGAGACACAGCGGTTGGCAACCCTGAAAACTTTGCTGAGCGTTTTTCCTGGTGGTATCAGCGAGTATCTGGCTGGCAGCTATCACTTTGCGCGTAATGACTTCGGCCGTGCACGACCCCATCTTGAGTGCGCGCTTGAAAATTCACTGGACGGGTATGCCGAAATCCGCGCCCTCGTTCTCCTTGCCGCGATGGGTGGCCGTACAGGCGGGGACAAACACCGCTGGACAGCGGAGACGCTGCGGTTGCTGGAGCCAAAGGCCGGCGGGCTGCTTCCGGAAATTGAAGAGATCCTTGAAAAGCAGGCTGTTTCCGCACTGCAGGATCATATCGCCCGCGTACTTGACTGCACGTTCGAGAAGCCGCTGACAGTCAGGGCTCTCCTCGGAAAGGTTCGCAGAGAGCTTATGAAGCCCTAAATTGCGGCTGACGTCGAATCCCAACAAAGTCGTTTCCCGCCAGCGGCCAGGCTGGTACCTCGTAACGTGCAGAACACTTCACAGATGTCCCATACTAGAGAATCGCATGCAAAGCCCCGCTCCGTAGTCGCGGTGATCCCCGCACGGGGCGGGTCTAAGGGCATCCCGCGAAAAAACATCCGGCTGCTGGCGGGTAAACCGCTGATTGGTCACACCATCGAGCAGGCGATGCAATCGAACTGCGTGACCGAGACCGTGGTGTCGACCGACGACGACGAGATCGCCTCAGTCAGCGAGGCTGCCGGCGCGACAGTGGTACGCCGTCCGGCTGACATCAGTGGCGATCAGGCGAGTTCAGAATCGGCGCTGATTCATGCGATCCGAAGTCTCCTGCAGCAGGGGCGGCCGCTCCCCGATCTGACGGTCTTCCTTCAATGCACGTCACCGGTCCGTCGACCGGGCGACATAGACGCGGCGGTGGTCACGCTGCTGCAAAAGGGCGCGGACTCCCTGCTTTCGGTGTCGCCCAGCCACCGTTTTCTTTGGACTGAGGAGGGAGGCGAGGCGCGGTCCATCAACTACGACTTCCGCAATCGTCCCCGCCGGCAGGACATGGCGCCGCAATACGTGGAGAACGGCTCTATCTATGTCTTTCGCACCCAGGCCTTGCTGGACAGCGGCAACCGGCTTTCGGGCAAGGTGGCGCTCTATCCCATGGATGAGGAGGCGGCGGTGGATATCGACTCGATGCTCGACATGAAGCTGGCGGAGCTGATCCTGCTCGAGCGTGCTGGGGCATCGCGGTGACCCATTCCCCGTCGGCGGACTCGAAGCGCACCTTGCTCATTGTGGGCAGCGGCTTTATCGCGGCGGAACTCGCCCGTACCGCGCAGCGTGAGTGGGGGTGGACGGTTGAGGTGTTGTTTCGCAACTACCGCAACCCTGCCTTGGAGGGGGTGCCGAACTGCCCCCTGCCGTCTGGCTTGGACGAGCTGGTTCGCCTACTGGATCAGGTGCGGCCTACGGATGTGGTGATTGCCACCGGCTCTTCCTTTGTGCCCGAGATCAACCGTAACGTGGAAAAGGCCTTGGACCAGCACCTCAACGGCACGTTGATGATCCTCGACGCCTTGACGCGGCTGATGCAGCCTCTGCGCGGTCGTGTGCTTGTGATCGGTTCCGCCTCGGAGTACGGTGAGTTTTCCGAAAGCCCGGTGGACGAGCGGCATCCAACCTTGCCCCGCGATCACTATGGATTGATCAAACTCTCCTTGCGTCATCTCGGCCTGCATTTCCAACGCGCCCACGGCTTGCCCGTTATACACCTGCGGCAGTTCAATGTCACTGGTCCTGGCCAAGACGGCCGTTTCGTGTTGCCGTCCATATGTCGCCAGATTGCGCAGGGGGCGCTGGCGTCCGGCGATGTTGGGGTCGTGCGTGTTGTCGCCGGGAACACATCGGTCAGGCGAGACTTTCTCGCGATTGCCGATGTGTGTCGGGCCTACCGCACGCTGATGCTGCACGGTGAGCCAGGGGAGGTCTACAACATCTGCTCCGGCGAGGCGCACCGGATCAGTGAGCTGATTTCGATGGCGGCCGAGGTGGCAGGTGTCCGCGCCGAGGTCGAGGTCAGCTCCCAGCTTCTGCGGGAAAACGACAAGGCGCAGGCGGTCATCTGGGGTGATCCGTCCCGGCTTCGCTTGCTCGGCTGGGCCCCCCAGGTGCCCATGCGTGGCCTGCTGGCTCAGATGATTGAACAATGCACTTCGGTGGCAGGCGAAGGCGCCATGCAGGCCGGAAAACAACGTTAGCTGGAGAAGTTATGTCCCGTATCGCAGCGCTCAAGAATGACGGTTTGTATGTCATTGCGGAGATTGGCATCAACCACAATGGATCTGTCGAGGAAGCGCTCTTTCTCATGAATGAGGCTGCAAAGGCGGGAGCAGATGCCGTCAAATTCCAGAAACGGACGCTCTCGGAGATCTACGTTGCGTCGCTCCTTGAAGATCCCAACAGTGCGGAATGGTCGTTCCAGTACCTGATTCCGCAGCTGAAGGCGCTGGAATTGAGCGAGGGGGCTTTTCACACCCTGCGGGCGGAAGCCCGTCGCCTAGGTGTCGATTTCATCGTCACGCCCTTCGATCAGGTGTCGGCTGACTTTGTCGCGACCCTGGATCTGGATGCGGTGAAGTTTGCGTCGGCCGATCTGACCAATTGGCCCCTGATTTCGCACACCCTGGGCAGGTTTGACTGTCCGGCCAGTTTCAGCACCGGCATGTGGGACGATGCAGTGATCCGGAAGTCGGCCAAGTTCATCGCCGAGAATTTCACCAACCGCTACGCGATGCTGCTGTGCCAATCCACCTACCCTGCACCGCCAGAGTCGCTGAACCTGCGCTATCTGGACACCCTGGCGTCGATGGCGCCGATGGTGGGATACTCCGGCCACGAGCTGGGCGTGCAGGCATCACTGCTGGCGCATGCTCTGGGCGCGACGATCATCGAGAAGCACATCACGCGCGATATCCACCAGTTGGGGCCTGATCACAAGGCTTCATTGACGCCGGAGCAGTTCCGGGACCTGGTGCGCCAACTGCAGCTGACTAGGACGATGCTGGGCGAGGATCGCAAGGTCATAACGATGGCAGAGCAACTCAACCGGGAGGTGTTTGCCAAGTCGCTGGTCGCTAAGCGGGATCTCGCAGCGGGCGAGACGATACGCCTGGAGGACCTGAAGTTCATGAGCCCCGGCAAGGGCATCACCCCCGACCGCTTGCCGGAATTTCTGGGCAAGACATTGATGCGCGCCAAGAGCGCCAACGACTACATTACGGAACAGGATTTCGAAAAAGCGCTGACTGTCGCCGAATGGCCGCGTTTCACCTTCTCCAAGGAATGGGGCGTGAAGTGCCGTTTCCACGATTTTGAAACCTACAAGCAGCTCAAGACCCCGGTGGTCGAGTTTCACTGCTCGGACCGCGATGTGATCGATGAGGTGCGCGCGACGAGTGAAAGCTCGGCCCTGATCATGCATGCGCCGGAGATCATCGGCCGCGACCTTTTCGACCTCTGCTCGGATAACGCGGAGGTGGTCCGAAAGTCGGTCGGCATCCTCGAGCAGACCATCGTCCGTACGCGGGAGCTGGCACCGGGTTTCCGGCAGGGGGCCAAACCCAAGATCGTTCTGCACGTGGGTGGCATGAGTCTGCTGGATGGGAACTACGACTGTGCCGAGATCACCTCAAAGGCCGAGAGGATACTTCGCGATATCAATCTCGATGGTGTCGATCTCCTGCCGGAGAATCTTCCGCCCCGCCCATGGTATCTCGGGGGGCAGTGGCATCAATACGGTTACATGCGACCCGAGGACATGGCGGCCTTCTGCAAGTCGCTATCCCTGGGCATGACCTTCGATATCTGCCACGCCCAGCTTTACTGCAAGTACGCCGGCATCGATCTGGTCGACTACGCCAAGATCATCCTGCCCTATATCCGTCACGTGCATATTTCCGATGCCCACGGGATCGACGGGGAGGGAGTACAGATTGGCGAAGGCGAGTTGGACTTCGACGCCTTGTTCAGACACCTTGAGAAGGTCCGGTTCAGCTGGGTACCCGAGATTTGGAGCGGACACGTCAATCATGGCGCGGGTACGCACCATGCGCTCTGCTGCCTTGAAAAGTACGGGCACATAGGTGCTCTGTAAGCTGCTCCCAGATGGCTATTGACTTCGGCAGTCACGGGCTTGACTACACGCGCGAACTCTGTTCCGCTATCGAGCGTTACACCGCCAGTGCAGTGAGGCGTGACTCACAAGCCTACGTTTACCGGGGTATGCAACTGCGGTATGCCGTGGAGCGCAGGCTCTATATCCAAGGCATTAACTCTGAGGCGCTCTTCCGCCATTACCTCGCGCGGGTGAGCATCGCGCCCGCCACGGCGCTGCCCGCATTGAACCCGGTCGAGAGCGATATCGCTTTTTTCCTGTGCAACCAGCGTGAGGCCGACGACCATCCGCAACGTCGGATGGGGCAGCGGTTGCTGGAAGCGGCAAGGCGTGCATATGGCTGGCTGCGTCGCCAGCGGCCACGGGTACAGCTGGCGCAGATGCCCGAGCAGGGACATGACATCCTGATCCATGTGGTCAACGCAAAGTTCGCCAACTACTTGGCGCCGGTGACGCGCGAGCTGGAGCCAGGCTCATACGCCTACCTGGTCACCAGCGATGTGGGGTTGGGTGAGCAGCTTGCGCAGAGAGGGTTCCCCGTGGTCGGTGGGCCGACCACGGGCTCTTTGCACCAGCATGTCTTCTGTTCCTATGCCTTATCCGATTTTCTTCAGCTGATGCACGATGCCGACGCCACGCTGGCCGCGCTGCGTGTGCTCCATCCCAGGTGTGTGCTCGTCGTCGAAGGGAATGCTCCAATGGATGTCATCACGGCGGAGGCCTCCCGCCTGCTGGGAATCCCCTGCTACTGTGTACAGCAGGGTTGGTCGCCCTATGTGCACAGCGGCTTCCGCAACATGAGCTATACGGAGATGTTTGTCTGGGGCGCGCGCTTTGCCGAGCTGCTCCGCCCCTACAACGCCGGGCAGGTCTTCCGGGTGACCGGGAGTCATGCGCTGGGGACTGCGGGTGCTTCGTCGGCCCGAGACAGTGTCAATACCCTGAGTTTCTTCCTGCAGGCGCCCTGTGCCTTGCTGGGGGTTCAGGCCTACGAGGATTTCGTGGACCTGATTGTCAGCGTTGCACAGGCATACCCGCGTGTTCGTGTCATCGTGCGCGCGCATCCCGGCTATCCACTTCCCGACGAATCGCGGCAGAAGCTTCAGAGCTGCCCAAATGTTCAATTTTCTATTCCGGCGGTTGAGCCGCTGGCCGAGGTCATTGCTGCCTCGGATCTTGTGGTCAGTATCTTTTCGACCGTGTTGCTCGAGGCCATGGCCATGAATGTGGTGCCGCTGATCTGCAGCATAGGCGCGATGCGGCACTATGAGCCGGCCATCGCGGCGGCGGGTGCAGCCATTGAAGTACAGTCCATGGAGGATGCCCGTCGCGCGATCGACCAGGTGGTCGCCGAACCGGCGCGGCTGGCGTCCATACGAAATTCAATGTCCGAGATTTCAGCGGAATTCTTCAGTCCTGAGAATGCCGCCAAGACAATTGCGGCCCGGCTCAGCAGAGCGGGCTGAAAAAATAGAGCAGGGGACTATAGCCATGAATTTCGATCAATCGCCGGGCGAGAGTACCCCGATGGAGTGTCCGGTTTGTAGCGAGGCAGGCGCTGCCGTCCTCCGGCAAGCGTACGATGACCGCTACGGTCAGCCTGACCTTTTAAGCCTGGTTCAATGTATACACTGCGGGCATGTGATGACCTCGCCGAGGCTGAGGGAGTCGGACCTCGGGGCACTCTACAGCACCTATTACCCGCGCAAGCAGGTGAACGTGGAGGGCCTGAAGCGTGAGGCGGCGCATTCTGTAAGGCCATGGGCGCGCCTGCGGCGCTGGTGGGCAGGCACCGACAACCAGGGGCAGTATGGGGTGCGGCCGGGCGAGCTGATGCTCGATATCGGGTGTGGTAGCGGCTTGTCACTGCTGGAGGCGCGAGCCCTGGGGGCCGAGGTAAGAGGGATCGAGGCCGACCCGAATATACGGCGCATTGCCGATGAGCTTGGCCTGAGGATCCATATCGGCAGCCTTCTGGACGAGCCGTTTGCGGGTGAACAGTTCGATCTCGTGGTGCTCAACCAGGTGATCGAGCACGTGCCCGATCCGGCATTGACGCTTGATCGCCTGCGCTCGCGGCTAAGGCGAGGGGGGCGCATCGTCCTGGTATTTCCAAACGTCGAATCATTCTGGCGCAGGCTCTCCGGCGACAGGTGGATCAACTGGCACGTGCCCTATCACCTGCATCATTTCAGTCGCAGTGGCTTCGAGCGCATGGCCGCGCGTCTAGGCTATGAGGTGCGGTCGGTCCGTACGATCACGCCGAATCTCTGGACGATCCTGCAGTTCCGTGCGAGCCGGATCTGGGTTGAGCCGGGCAAGCCTTCTCCGATCTGGGCCGTGTCCGCGCCACCCGTGCAGAGCCGGACGGTCGCGCCGCCGATGCGGCGTGGCCAAGGCCGTGTGTTGCGTGGGCTCGCCCGCCGTTCCGTGCGGGTGGGGCTGATGCTTCCGATCGCCTTGGTGAACCGTCTCGTGGATGCGATGGGCTGGGGTGACAGTGTGATGGTCGAGATCGTGCCTGCGGAGATGCCATGACCGTCCACGTATTGATGCCGGTCTTTAACCGGCTGGCACTGACGCAGTCCATGCTCGAGTGCCTGCGCGCCCAGCGCGCGGATGAGCCGCTCTCAATCGTGGTGGTGAATGACGGGTCCGCCGACGGCACGGCTGAGTTTCTGAACGCCCAGAAGGATATAACGGTTCTGCAGGGGGATGGCTCGCTCTGGTGGGGCGGGGCGATCGACCTGGCCTTGCGTCGCGTGCTTGACTCCGCGTCCGAACGGGATTGGGTTCTGCTTGTCAACAACGACACGAGAATCGAGAGCGGCTTTGTCCAGACGTTGCTCGACACGGCGCGTCGCCATGCGCCCGCGGCGGTGGGTAGCGTCATTCGGGACATGGAGCCGCCGCACCGGCTGCTTTCTATCGGTCCCCGGATCAATCCGTGGCGCTTCCGCGTTAAGGATGCCATCGAGGATCCGCCTCATGGTGCTGGTGCGGACGTCGTGTCTGTGGATGCGCTCAGCGGGCGAGGCGTGCTCTATCCCGTGTCTGCCTTGCGCCATGTGGGGGGTATGCGGGCCCGCTACCTGCCGCATTACCTAGCTGACTATGAGCTCGCGCTCCGCGTCCGGTCGGCGGGTTGGCGACTGCTCGTCAGCACAAAGGCCTTGGTGTATTCGGCGGATGAGTATGGCAACGCCTACCGCGCTTCCGGTTTGTGGGATCGCCTGTTTTCGGTGCGCTCGCCGGCGTTCTTGCCGGCCCACCTGGGCTTTTGGTGGAGCGCGAGTAGCCCTGTCCAACGCCTTACCCTGCCTTTACGTGCGGCAGTCCACACGGTGATTTCCCTGAGACGCAGAAAAGCATGAAGATCGCGATCGTCGATACCTACTACGCGGCGTTCCTTGCGTCGCACTACGCGGATCGTCCGCATCTGAAGTCCGCGCCCTATGCGCAGCAGCGGGATGAGTTGCTCGATCAGTGCTTCGGCACCTCGGACTTCTATTCCCGTCATCTCAAGGCACTCGGGCATGAGGTTCAGGACCTGATCGTCAACTGTGTGCCGCTGCAGGAGGCCTGGGCGCGGGAACATGGGGCACGCTACAGCGCTCTGGCCTTGCGGGTGCCGCACCGCCTGTTTCGGCTGCCGTTCATTGGGCGCCGGCTGGCCGCGCTGCCGGGTCTGGTGGAGATCGCCGTTGCACAGGTGGAGGCGTTTGCGCCCGACGTGCTGTATTGCCAAGACCTGAGCTTCCTCACACCCGAGGTGCTCGGCCGGTTGCGCAAGCATGTGCGCCTAATCGTGGGGCAGATCGCCTGCCCATTGCCGCCCGAGTCCTTCCTCAAGGGCTACGACCTGATCCTGACGTCCTTTCCACACTTCGTGCCGCGGCTGCGCGCGATGGGTGTGGCGTCGGAGTACTTCCGCATTGGTTTTGACCCTCGCGTGCTGGAGAAGCAGGGGGACGTGCCCAAGGACGTGGAGGCCAGCTTCGTGGGCGGCATCAGCCGCCATCACGGCAAGGCCATTCCGGTGCTGGAGTATCTGGCCCGCAATACGCCCATCCAGTTCTTTGGCTACGGTGCGGACAGCCTGGATGCGGATTCGCCCATCCGCGCCCGCCACCATGGCGAGGTCTGGGGCCTGGATATGTACCGGGCACTGGCGCGCAGCCGCATCACGCTCAACCGCCACATCAACGTGGCGGAGAACTATGCCAACAACATGCGCCTCTACGAAGCCACCGGGGTGGGCGCGTTGTTGCTGACCGATCGCAAGGACAACCTGGGCGAGCTGTTTGAGATCGGCAAGGAGGTTGTGGGCTATTCCAGTTCAGAGGAGGCGGCGGAGCTGATCCGTTATTACCTGGCCCATCCGGATGAAGCCCAGGCTATTGCGCGTGCTGGCCAGGCCCGCACCCTGCGGGAGCACACCTATCGCCACCGCATGGAAGAGCTAGTCCCGATCCTACAACGTCATCTGCAAGGGCTGGCAGCATGAGGTCCTCAGTGCGTTCCGTACTGAACCGTTTTCCGCGCCTGAAGCGTCTGCTCAAGAGGGTGGCACAGAGCCTGCCCGCGGGCGCAGGGGTCTCTTCACACTATGTCCAGATTCAGGGGAAGGAGGCTGAGCAGGAGTCCAGTCGCTTGCGCGGGGCCTGGCAGTCACAGGATCTGCCGGCGCGGCAGCGGGAACTGGTTGACACCCAGCTGGCGGCCTTGCGGCGCGGTGAGCCGGTGGATGTCTTTGACGTCATGACGCGGGCATTGCGTGCCCTGCCATCGGACGTGCGCGGCATGTCGGTGCTTGAGGTGGGATGCTCAAGTGGCTTCTACTCGGAAGTGTTTGAGATTGCAGGTCTGGATGTGAGCTACGCCGGCTGCGACTATTCCGACGCCTTCATCGGGCTGGCGCGTCAGAAGTATCCCGCATTGCGCTTCGACGTCGAAGACGCCACGGCCTTGAAGTATGGAGACAACGCATTCGATATTGTCATATCCGGCTGCTGCCTGCTGCATATTCCGGAATATGAGGCCGCCGTGGCGGAGACGGCACGGGTGGCGTGTCGCTACGCCATCTTCCATCGCACGCCCGTGGTCTTGGGGCAACCCAATGTGTACTACCGCAAGCAGGCCTACGGCGTGGAGACGGTGGAGATCCATTTCAATGAGCCGCAGTTCCTGAAGCTGTTGGATAGGCAAGGCCTGGAACTGATAGCAAATTATACCTTGGACGAATTTGTTCAAGATGGTGTCGGCTCGGCCAATCGCACCTATGTGTGCAAGAAGATAGATTCATGATCACACGATATTTCTGCACCCTGTTTGACAGCAACTACTTGCTCAAAGGGCTGGCGATGATACGAAGCCTGGAGCGCAACTGCCGAGGGGCACGAATCCATGTGCTATGCATGGATGATCAGACAAAATACATCCTCGAACGACTGGATATGCACTTCGTTAAGTGCATCACCCTGGCCGAGGTTGAGAACGAAGAGCTGCTCAAGGCCAAAACTGATCGTGGGGTGGCCGAGTATTGCTGGACGCTTTCATCCTGCTTCACCTGGTATGTGATGCAGAACTATCCGGAAATCGACTTTCTGACCTATGTCGATGCTGATCTGTTGTTCTATTCGGATGTACAGCCGCTGTTCGATGAAATCGGCGACGCCTCGATTGCTATCATCGAGCATCGCTTCTCCGAGAGGTTGAAAGACCGCGAGGTCAATGGCCGCTTCTGCGTCGAATGGGACAGTTTCCGTCGAGATGAGCAAGGCTTGGTTTGCCTTTCTCGCTGGCAGGAGCAGTGCATCGAATGGTGCTACTACCGTCTCGAGGATGGCAAGATGGGCGACCAGAAATACCTGGACGAATGGCCCGACCGCTTTTCCTCCTGCCATATCCTCATGCATCCGGGCGCTGGAATCGCCCCCTGGAACTATGCGCAATATCGTTTCGACAAAGATCCTGCTGGCCGGATTACCGTCGAAGGCGCACCTTTAATTTTCTACCACTTTCACCAGTTTCAGCTGCTGGAAAACGGTAAGTTCGACCGCCTTTCCACCTTTTATACCTCGGAGTGTGCGGAGCCGGCCGCGGTATACGAAGTCTATGAAGCTGAGTTGAAAAAGTGTCTGGCCGACGTTCGAACCGTGGTTCCCGATTTCAAAGGAGGATTGAAGCCGGTCTCAAGCGTGCGTGGCCGCCGGTTCATACAACAGTTTGTACCTATGTGGGCCAAGGAAATAGCACGCCGTTTTTTGCGGTATTAATCCTTGCTAACCGAACCACTTATTTCAGTCATTACGGTCTGCTACAACAGTGCAGCGACGCTTACGCGAGCGCTGCAGTCCGTGGCGGATCAGGATTGGCCGTTCGTAGAGCACATCGTCATCGATGGAGCGTCCAAAGACGAGACAGCAGAGATCATCGATCGGTTCCGTGCAAAACTAGCCCACATCGTCAGCGAACCGGACAAAGGCATCTACGATGCAATGAACAAAGGGCTTGATCGGGCCGCTGGTGACATCGTATGTTTTCTGAATGCCGACGATCATTACGCTTCAAATTCGGTGTTGTCACGAGTCGCGATGCTGATGTATGAGCACCAACTTGATGCGCTGATGGGTGATGTAGGTTTCTTTCACGAAGCAGATCCACAGCGCATGGTGCGGCGCTACCGTTCCAATCATTTCACACCAAATCGATTGGCCTGGGGCTGGATGCCTGCCCATCCGGCGCTGTTCCTAAGCCGCGCGGTGGTAGAGCGTGTTGGGCTCTTCAAGACGGATTACCGCATCGCTGGCGACTACGAGTTTATTGTGCGTGCCTTCCATGGCCATGAAGTGCGCTACCGCCACCTGCCAGAGGTGCTAGTGAATATGCAGACCGGGGGTGCAAGTACTGCTGGTTTTGGAGCCAAACTGCGTCTCAATCGCGAAGTGCTGCGAGCTTGCCGTGAGAATGGCTTACAGACCAATATTGTGAAGATACTCTCGAAATACCCGGCCAAAATACTGGAGTTTTTGCGAAGATGAAGGTACTCGTTACCGGCGCTAACGGCTTCGTGGGCAGTGCCTTGTGCCCTCGCCTGGCTGAGCTTGGGTATGAAGTGATTCCTGTAGTTCGCCGCCAGAGTAATATTGCCAACGAGGTCATCGTTCACGACGCGGCGTCTTGGAAAGCCGCTCTAAATGGGTGTGACAGCGTGATCCATTTGGCTGCGCGTGCCCACGTTATGCAGGATCAAGAACGAAATCCGTTGCAAGCGTTTCGTGTAAGCAATGTTGATACGACTATTGAGCTCGCCAAACGTGCCGTTGAGGCTGGCGTACGTCGATTTGTTTTCATGAGCACGATCAAAGTGAACGGCGAAGAGACCGCCCCAGGATGCAGTTTCAGCCCAGAAGATTTAACTGAACCAAAAGACCCTTATGCGATTTCTAAGTGGGAGGCTGAGCAGGGACTTTTTGAAATCGCAAAAAAAATAGGGCTTGAGCTAGTCATCATTCGCCCCCCGCTTGTTTATGGTCCCGGGGTTAAAGGAAATCTCGCAACCTTGATCAAGTGGGTAAAGAATGGAGTTCCGTTGCCGTTTGGCGCTCTTCGCAATCGTCGCTCGATGATAGGCCTGGACAATTTATTGAGTTTCACGGTGCTTTGTGCAGATGTTGCCCGATCAGCGAATGCTAAGGGCCAGGTCTTTTTGATATCGGATGGCGAAGACGTTTCGACAGCAGAATTGTTGCGTCGTGTGGCAAAAGCATATGGGTGCAAAAGTCGGATGTTTTCAGTTCCGGTGGACTTGATGCGCCTAGCAGCGCGATGCACTGGGAAGTCCTCGCTTGCTGACCGACTCTTTGGATCATTGGTTGTCGATGATTCTAAAGCTCGACAGATGCTTGGCTGGCTCCCTCCATCAAGCATGGATGAGCAATTACAAAAAATGGCGCGTCATGACTCGTTTGTTTGATGTCGTTCTTTCCCTTGCTGGACTGGTTGTTTCAGCTCCTGCTTTCCTTCTGTTGTATGTGCTGGTTTGGTTTGATACCAAGTCGCCGCTGTTTCGGCAAGAACGTGTTGGTCGTCACCAAAAGCAATTCACCTTGGTGAAGTTCCGAACCATGCGGCCGGATACAGCATCGGTCGCTACTCACCTTGCTGACATATCAGCTGTGACCAAGTTGGGACATTTTTTACGCCGCAGCAAACTGGATGAACTGCCTCAATTGTGGAACGTGATCAAGGGCGAAATGAGTCTGGTGGGACCTCGGCCTTGTTTGTTCAATCAGACGGAGCTTATTGAAGCGCGTGCTGCGCGAGGGGTCTTTGCAGCCCGCCCTGGCATCACTGGACTGGCCCAAATCAATGGAATTGATATGTCCACCCCGAAACTGCTCGCCGAGACGGATGCGCAGATGTTGAAGGGTTTGGGCGTGGCGGCGTACTTTACCTACATCATCAAGACGGTCACTGGCGCAGGCCGTGGCGACCGCATTCGGCAGGAGTGACGATGAAAATGCCGCTCTCCACGCTAGCAGTTCCGGTACTGGCTCTGCCAAGGCCAGCGAAGCGCTTCGTAGCCTTGACGGTCGATTTGAGTTTGTGCGTGTTGACGGTCTGGCTGGCCTACTACCTGCGCCTGGGGGAGTTCATCGGCTTTGCCGGGTCAAGCGAGTGGGCACAAGGGGCTGTTTGGGCTGGCGCCGCGTCCATTGGCATAGCACTACCCATCTTTGTTGTGTCGGGCCTGTACCGCGCTATCTTCCGCTACAGCGGCTGGCCGGCCTTGCTCGCAGTGGCGCGCGCGGTGGGCATCTACGGGCTGCTGTACGCCTCCATCTTTACCGCAATTGGCGTGCCCGGTGTGCCGCGCACGGTGGGCATCATCCAACCCATTCTGCTGCTGTTGTTCGTAGGGGCTTCACGCGCGTTGGCGCGTGTCTGGCTGGGAGACCAGTACCTGAACATTCTTAAGCGAGCATCTCGCCCAAAGGTTTTGATCTATGGCGCCGGGAGCACTGGGCGTCAATTGGTAGCTGCGATGGCCAATAGCCATGAAATGCAAGTTGTCGGGTTCCTCGACGATGACGATCGTCTGCACGGTCATGTGCTAAACGGCCAGCCCATCTACAACCCGGCAGACCTCGTCAACTTAGCGCCCACATTGACTATCAGCGACGTGCTGCTGGCCATGCCTAGCCTGAGTCGGAAGCGCCGGAACGAGATCTTGGCCCAGATTCGAACATCGCGGGTGGCTGTTCGCACCTTGCCTAGTGTGAATGATTTGGCGCAAGGCAAAGTTAGTGTCTCCGATCTACGTGATCTGGACATTGACGACCTGCTCGGCCGCGAACCGGTTATGCCCAACCACATCCTGCTGG
>JACCDX010121082.1_pt1 | contig 33672 bp, 44 predicted proteins | sample 7449681 | NCBI WGS metagenome assembly JACCDX01 (sample SAMN15323450, study PRJNA562643) | freshwater metagenome | isolation source: river surface water | place: USA:Blue River Watershed | collected 2017-08-18
TAATTTTCTTACAGCCAATGAGCGTTCAGAAATTATAGAATATGTTAATACGATAAATCATAAGAGTCAAGCAGAGAATGTGCATTTGAGCCATCTGATTAAAAAGATTAATGGAAATTCTCATATGTATGATATTTCAAAAACTGACTCAACAAAAAATATAACATCATTTCAGTCTGGGGGTAATGATGTGATGAAAGAAGAATTACCTGATATTTTCTATAATCTCATAGATAGAATAACAACTACCGTAAATATTCCAAAGGAAAATATGTTTCTTCAAATTGTTGATATGGATGAAGGAGGAACAATCGGTGGGCATTATGATGCAGCGATAGATGGTTATATTAATTATAAATGTAATATCAGTGTACTTTCTGATGATTACATTTTTGTTGTAGATGGTGAAGAGCTTACAATTAAGGAAAATGATCTATATTGCTTTGAGGCTTCGCTGTATAAGCATTGGACACTCAATCCATTTCATTCAAGAAGAATCCTTTTAAGTTTTGGATTTATCTTACCATATTCTGTATTGGGTAGAAATGAGAATGATCCTAGAGTAAGATTAAGTAAAAGAATTGAAAAAATATTCCAAAAGGATAAATAAATATGATTTATTACACTTCAGATTGGCATTTAGGAGAAACGAGACTAGGGATTGGAAATAAACCCAATGTATTTTATAGGCCATTTGCATCAACGATTGAGAATGATAACACTATAATGAATAATTTCTATCAGGTATTTAAGGATGGTGATATATTATGGCATCTTGGAGATGTTATTTCAGGCGATATAAAGGCTTCTGAGAGGTATTTGGAAGAAATGCGGAGAATGTACCCAAATTCAAAATTTAACTTGATAGTGGGCAATTATGACACCGATAAATTGGATTTACTCTCTAACTATTTCGATACCTTGCATGATGAATTTAGTTTGGTTGATTTTAATGATAATATGCTGATATATCTCAATCATTATCCCACTAAATGTAAAAAGAAATTAACTGAAGAATCCGCTGATTATACATTTGCTATTACTGGTCATATACACAGTCTATGGAAGGTTAAACCTAACATAATAAATGTTGGGGTTGATGCTTGGCATTTTAAACCTGTTTCTCATAATGAAATAATGTTTTGCTGGAACGCTATGCAAAATCATTACGATGATGATGTATTCCTTTAATTATTTTAAAATTACATTTTGAAATTACATTTATTTTTCTTATTTTTGTTTCAATTAATTATGTGTATTAATAATAAAGAGAAACAATATGGGACATGATATAACTGCCTATATTAAAACAAAAAATAGTTCAGAACGATCTGAGGTAGCATATTTTAGAATAAGTGCATTCGATGCTTTACGTAGAAAATTATTTTATGGAACTTTAAATGGTTCTGAAGATGCCAATGGTGGTGTATCTGGAACTGCTATAACTATTAAATTTACCCGAAAAGAAATAGATACTGCAAAAGAAGGTTGCAAATACTTCTTAAATGATATAGATGCGCTCAAGGAATTCGTATTGAATACATACAATGAAAAGTCCGAACAGACGGTAAAGAAGTTTGAAGAAATAATTACATTAGTTTTTGGTGATCAGAGTGAACCCTCTGAAATGGAGTCTGAAGATTCAATCGAAGAGATAAAAGAAAATTTGGTAGATATCGTCATTTTCCACCATAAGATTATACAGGCTTATGATGATGCTGCAAGAGTAAGTAATATAGAAATCGAAATAGACTTTTATTGATCTGAGTTTCGATATTTTATTTCAGAGAAGATTGTATTTTTGTGCCACCTCAAACAAATACATAAAACTTCTCGTTATTCGTATGTAATATGCTGAGTCGTATTTAGGCGAAATACTAAATTCTTCAAAAGAAAATAAAGATAACCCATGGCTATTCCTCTCGCATGAAAGGATTTCCCCATGGGTTTTCTTATTTAATTCAACTTCTTTGAGTTCTATATCAATGTAATTTAAACGTATCTTCATATATTATCGGTGGGGATAACCATAAACAAAATCCTTCAGATAATTCAACGGCTTCCATCAGTTCTAAACTTAAATCCTCGTTACTTAAACTAATATACAACTTACCAGTATGCGCATACTTTTTAAAAAAATACCAGTATGATATAAAGTGATCCGCTGGGTTTTTATTTACGGAATCTTCGTAAAAGAGTTTCCAAGAATTATAAATATTCTTCCTATACTGCATCGACCTAATATCATGAGCAGTGCAAAATTCAGATGGAAAATGTTTATCTACATATATCATTTGTATTATGCTCTATAACCTTTTATGGCTTCACTAAATGCAATAGAAAAATAGTAAAGTACAAATTCGTAAATGAATTCATTAATATAATACAATAAATTCCAGCCGATAGTTTTAGGTGTAGTTTCTGGTCTTTTTTGTTTCATTTGCATAAAACCATTACAACTCGCTAAAGCTTCTGAATAGTCCTCTAATCCAAATGCTGGATTCTTAATTACACCTTCAGAAGTTTGTTTCATATATGCATTGATACATTCTTCTTTATTATTTATAAATCTCAAGAAGTCATATGTTGTGAGAATTTCATCTTCCATTTTTAATGCATCTCTTAGCTTCCCTTCTCGTGCTAGTTTCCTTACATTCTTAGGATTTTCTAAGTTATATTGCTTTGCTTCTTTTCTTAATGTAAATTCTGAATCATAATACTTATTCATAAGATTTACCACTTTCTCAACAAAATCCCCTAAGTATCCAGAAGTAAAATAACCAGCGTTTATCCCTTGTTCTTGATACATTTGTTGATACCATTCAGAGTTCTTGTAATCTCTAGTAGCACCATCAGAAAGGTATTCCATCCTTCCTTCAAGATCTTGCCTATCTATATTAGTATCACTTGTATATTGATCTATATTTGCCCAAAGAATATAAAACAACTCTGAGGCTTTCATTTCCCCATCTCCGTATTTAATAACAACATTGTTATTAAGAGGATCTCCTTGATAACCCTTTCCGTAGATTATATCTTTTGCTACTCTCCACATTCTATCGTGGATATTGTTATACAAATCTTTGTATGTTATAGAGTTCAGACGTAGATTTTTGTATTTATAGACTTCATTTAAAGAAGAAGATGCATTTCTTACCTCTTCATGTTCCTTTAAAAATTGAGCAAAGTTTGATATTTTCATGGTTTTAAAATTTATTTAATATTTCTATATATCAAAATAATGAGCATTCGCGCAAGCGTTCACCCAATAAATATATTTAACCGAAAGAAAATGCAATATCTACAACTGAATAAGGTAAAGTACCATGATGTACAAATACAGTTTCATTCAGGTTTTCATTTTGATTATAAATGAATACATTATTTACATTAAGAGTACTGGAATCAATTTGAAGTAAAAATACTGATTCCTTAAGATTTGCATTTACCTTATTGGATGATAATGCGAGATTACCAGCATATTCTCTATCGCTTGTTAAAAATATGAAATCTTTTAAGTTCTCGTTCCAGCTAAGGTTTGAAATTTCAGGAGTTAAACCATTTTCTTTAATTTCTTTGAGGTTCCTAACATAGATGGGTGCATATAGATATTTAGGTAGGTCTAATTGATCTTGGAATTCATTAATGTCCGCTTCTTCAATAAGTTCGATATGTTCCATAAAATGCCTAATTTAAAAAACAAAATTTTTTACAAAAGTAGTAATTTTTTTCCAAGATTACTACAAATAAAAAAGGGGGCAATTGCCCCCAAATTCCGAACAGACCGAATTTACGCTTTTTTCTCTTCTGATGGAAATACATTTGCAGCAAGATTATCCTTTGTTCCAGCATCTGCTTTATCGAGCATTGAAACATCAGAAAATTTTGAAGCTGCAATAGCTAAAAGTTGACCGAAATTAGTAACCTTTGATTTACCACCAAATACAATTACAATTGGAAGTTCAACTAATAATCCTTCTGGATTTACCTTTGTATATCCTTCATTAGGGAAAAATACTAATGATGCAGCTTGAGTAGAAAGTCCATTTTTAACATCGCCAGCTTCCCAGGAGATTTTGTTTTCTGGTGTATCTGATGTATGAATGAAAAATCCTTTAGGTGCACTGTCACCAATACCTTTCGCATCAAGAGCGATTTCATCTAAAGCTTTGATAAAATCAGCTTCTTTAGGCAACTTCATAGTTTCTAGATTTGAACCAGGTGCTGTACCTTTTAAAAGTGCTTTACCACCACCTACTTCCTCAACAGCAAGAACTCTAACATTTACTGCTGTAGAATCTTTTGAGTCTGTTGATTTCTTCTCAACACCTCTACCTACAATACTAGTTAAAAGTTTTCTCATTTCATCTGGATTTTTAGCGGAATAAAAATCTTTTTGCAAAATGTCTAAAACTGGTGTTGCAAATGATTTTGAAGGACTAAATTCTACTTTTGGGGCAGCCGCAGCTTGATCTTGTTCATTAAGCCAAGATTCAAAAAGTTTAAGGTATTTCATAGAAAAATAAAATAATGTTTAATAATTTTAGTTTATATATCAGATTTTAAATTTGTTTTTTGGATCTATAACGATTAAGGCATATTAGACTATGTAAAGAGACCATCTATTCATTAGTTTTGATTAAATCAAACATAAGATAAGTAAAAAAATTTGCATAGTTCAATTCTTTTTATTATCTTTGTAGTAGAAATCGATAGCAAAGGAATTATGTTATGAAAAAATTAATTTTACTCGTGCTCTTAAGCACATCTATGTTGGCTCAAAGTCAGTTCAATACTGGTGATACCATCACAGCCATAGACAAGCTACGCTTCTTGGATTCCTTAAATAAATATAGAACCCTTGCAGGTGTAAAACCTTTACAATACTCTTTTCGCCAAGATAGTTTGGCTAAAATAAGAACAGAAACAATATTTAATCGTATCGATAGCATTACGGAAGATGATTATAAATCAGAAATCCTTAGTCACATGCATTTCAATTTAAGAAAAGACATCAAAAGATTTGATAAATCCCATATTCCAGTTGATAGTTTTATTCAAATGTATGGTGAATGCTCGGCAAGATTGAATAAACTAAATGTTTGTAAAGACCTAATATCTGAACTTTTTAATGGATGGAAAAATAGTAAAGAACACTGGGAAATTATGTTAGATCCCAATTATGAATATATCTCTTTGAACTGGTTTATAGATAACCATAGACATATTAGACTACGTAAAGGAACTATTGCTTCATTAGTTTTAATTAAATATGATATTGTAAAAAAATAAAAATGGGGAAGTCAAATGACTTCCCCTTAATAGAATCATATATTAATTTTTCTCAACTTCTACACCTTTACCTGGAGCATAGTTTTCAGGAATTTCATAACCTAGTGCTTTAGCAAGATTTTTTGGATTACCAGCATTTGCATCTTTCAACATTGCAATATTTGCAAATTTGGTTGTCGCGAATGCTGCAATATTACCAAGGGTCGATTCAATAATCGTTTCTTTAGCACCTTTAGTGTGATCATATACAATCCAATCAGAACTTAAAACAAAATCTTCAGGTTTTCCAGCTTTGTCTGAACTTACCAAAACAATCTTTTTCTTTTCGGGATTATTCGTTTGCTCAATGGTGTCTTTATGTGAACCACCTAAAATATCTTCACCACCCATTGAAACAACATAAATAGATTTTGCATCTTGAATCTTACCTGCATTTATACAAGTTATGAATGCCGCATTACCATCTTTGTCTTTTAAAGTGAATCTAACATTATCAGTTTTGTCCTGACCTGGAACTGTTTTAAAATCAGTTACTGTGAAAAATGAAACTCTGATTTTTGAATCTGTTACTTTTTCACTTTTATCAAAGCATTTGGCTAAAATACTACCTATAATTACTCTTTTTTGCTCGTCATCTGCTTTAGTGAAATCTTCATTACTAATATCTACAATGCGAGTGTCAAATGGTTTGCTGGGGTCAAAAGGTTTTACCTCTGATGTTGCTCCCTCTGCTTCATTCAACCAATTTTCAAAAAGTTTAAGATATTTCATAAAAATTTAAAATAATGTTTAATAATTTTAGTTTATATATCAGCTTTAAGCTATATTTTTTTAGATTTGGAAAATTCATCTTTTTTTATTATGTTTGTACCAGACTATTTAAAAATTTAAATTAAAGGAAACTTATGAAAGCGATTATCTATCTCTTAATTATTTTGACATTTCAGACTATCACAGTAGCTCAAGATACTGAAGATTCTGGTTCTGATACTAATACATACAAGACTGAAGAAATATTTGTAAGTAGTGATTTCGATGTACTTGAAATCAAACAATTATTTTTAGATTCTTTAAATGCCGTAAGAAAAAGAAATAAATTCCCAGAACTAAAGTATAATTATGAACTTGAAGGATTAGTTAAATTAAGAACTAAAACTATTATAGATCATGTAGATCATATTGAAGATAAACTATATTACTCTAATTATATTAAGTTTAATCAATATAAGAATATCAGGGACTACAAATACTACTTTAATAATAATCTCTTTTTGGATCCAGCCCCGATGATTATCCACGAAGGTAATTTGTCAGTACCATCATATTACAAAGTTAAAGAAGTAATATTGCATACAATTCAATCGATGAAAGATAATAAAAAATCATGGAAAGAATTTTATGATCTTAAATATACCCATGTTGCCTTTGATTTTAGAAAAGGCGTAAGGCGAACAGTAGTATCAGTTATCTTCTCTAAAAGAAGGTTTAATCCTGTCCCTAATAAATAATTCAATAAGGCTACAATGTATAATCTAATGAATATATCGCTTATCATTTTGTTTGGAACTATGTCTTTAATGGCTCAAAGCCAATATAAGACTGGTGATATTATTACTAGCCAAGACAAACTACGATTCTTGGATTCTTTGAATAAGTATAGGGCTATTGCAGGTGTAGAACCCTTGGAATATTCATTCCAAGAAGATAGTTTGGCAAAATTAAGAACGGAAACTATTTTTAAACATATTGATAGTATCTCTGAAGAAGAATATAGATTAAATCCTTTAGAAAATCTTCATTTCAATTTCGTAGAAGATATTAAGAAATACATAACCGAAAATATTCATCAGGATAGCGTTCTCTACTGGAGTGCAGAATGCTCTGCAAGAATTAGCAAATTGAATAATCCAGATGATTTGATTAATGAACTGTTTAACGGATGGAAAAATAGTAAAGACCACTGGAAAGTTATGTTAGACGGCAGATATACATCTATATCACTCTCATGGCATATAGATAATTATAGGAATATTAGAAAAAGAAAAGGAACTATCGCGTCTCTGGTACTTTTTAAAAAAGATATGACAAAAAAAGAAAAAGAAAGACGAAGTAAATTATAATCAGGTTACCTATTTATGAAAGAACTTATCATCTTCTTGTTTACAGTTACATCTGTATTTGCTCAGGATTCAAATAATGTTAAAATTATTAAAAAAATTAATGAACTCCGTGTATCTAAAGGTTTAGATACTTTAAAATATGATGAAAGCTTATTTTTAGTAGGTAAAGACTGGAGTAAGTATATTCTCCATAAAATTAATAATTTTTCTGTAAATAAATTATCTTCAAATCATTATAAAAATCCAATGTTTCTTCATATCAATTATAATTCACGATTTGACCAAGTTTTAAAAAGAAAAGATGTATTTTCTATTGGAGAAAATATTAACCTTTCACTTGATATTGAAGATACCAATAATATTATAGATCATGCATTTGATTGCTGGAAGAAAAGCTCAAACCATTATAATCTCATGGTCAAAAAAGAACAAACTAATGTAGCATTTAGCTTTTCTTATAGTAAAAAAACAAAAAGAATGTTATGTATATTAGTTATATCTGAAAATATAAAATAAAAAAGGGACACTTACATATACTAATGAATTTAAAATATTTTTCTTACATGATCCAATGTATTTTTTATTATCTTTGTCTTAGAAATTAAATAAGGATATATGTCATGAAACGACTCATCATCTTTTTATTTGCAGCTACGTCTGTATTTGCACAGACTCAGTTCAAAACTGGCGATATGATCACTACTCAGGATAAACTACGTTTCTTGGATTCTTTGAATAAATACAGAAATATGTATGGAATACCTGAATTAAAATATTCATTCAAGTATGAAAGTATTTCTGTAAATAGAATAGAGACCATTAGAACTCATATTAAAAAGATAGGTTATGAAGAATGTAGGAAGGACATCAGAAAACATTTACATATTAATTTTATGGAAGATTTCTGCAAATTTAATATCAATACTCTACCAGAAGACACTACATTTACTTGGAAGGGCGAATGCACTCTTTCTGTAAATAATGGCTATGTCCTTGAAAAAAAACTTGATATTATTACTGAAATTTTTACAGCTTGGAAAGAAAGCCAAGACCATTGGTGCAATATGCTTGATCCAGATTTTAAATATATTGCTTTGGCTTTTGAATACAAAGACGGAATAATCATTTCGGTACTTAATTCCTTTGATTTAGAATGTACCGATGTTGAAAAGAAATCTTGTAATAAATAATTAATAAAATAAATTTGCATAATTCAATATTTTTTATTATCTTTGTCTTAGAAATTAAATCAATAAGGAATTATGTTATGAAACAACTCGTCATCTTCTTGTTTGCGGTTACATCTGTATTTGCACAGACTCAGTTCAAAACTGGTGATACCATCACTACTGAAGACAAACTACGATTTTTGGATTCTCTAAATAAGTATAGGATTATTGCAGGTGTAGAACCATTAGAATATTCATTCCAAGAAGATAGTTTGGCTAAATTAAGAACGGAAACTATTTTTAAACATGTTGATAGTATTTCTGAAGAAGAATACAAATCAGATTGGATGGAACATCAGCATCATAGATTCATCGAAGATGTTAGAAAATACGACAAATCAAATGTTCATAAAGATACTGTTATCAATTGGAGCGCAGAATGCTCCGCTCGAATCAGCAAATTAAATAATCCAGATGATTTAGTTAATGAATTGTTTCAAGGATGGAAGAATAGTAAAGAACATTGGAAAATGATGCTTGAACCGAAATTTAAATATATTGTATTAGATTGGTTCATCGATAATCAAAGGCACATAAAATTACGCAAAGGAACTATTGCATCTCTTGTACTTTTTAGTAAAAGGTTTAATGAAAATTCAAGGGGTAACTAATGTTACCCCTTTGATATTTTTGTATTATTTAGTTGTAACTTCTATACCACCATCTTTTGGTGCATAATTATCAGGAATCTCATATCCTAATGCTTTAGCAATATTTTGAGGAGTACCCGCTTGCTTATCTGATAATGTTGCGATATTTTCAAATTTAGTTGTCGCAAATGCACAAATTGTCCCTAAAGTAGTTTTAGATGCAAAACTCATTTTTTCATCTAAAGTTATAACCGTAGATTCTAGATTTAAAGCAAAATCTTTTACATCTGAACTCCAAAAACCGAAAATCAAAAAGCTTTTAGGCTTCTTTTGAATATATTTTTTATCATTAATCCAGTCATCCCCTTCATACAAAGATACATAAAATACTTCTGAATTTTCATAATCTTTCATTAAATCACCAGATAATCTGCTCAATTTTTGATTTAATTCGACATAATTCATATTACCATCTTTTGCTTTTAATCCTATAGTAGCAATACTACCTTTCCAAGAATTTCCATATAATGTATATGATTGAATAAATAAATTAGAATTTTTATTATCCTTTTTTTCAGTTTTATCTATACATTTAGATAATAAAATTCCAAGATTTTTTTGAATATTCTCCTCCGTAAAATCATTTACACTAATATCCACTACAAGAGTTTCTCCTGGTTTTTTAGGATCAAATGGTTTTACTTCTGATTTTCCTTCTTCTGCTTCGTTGAGCCAATTCTCAAACAATTTTACATATTTCATATTTACTATATTATTTTTATATGTTGAGTGTATATATCAAAACTTAAATACAGTTTTAAAAATATTTTCCTTACATTATAATATAGACTACTTCAATCAAAAGAATATAAAACACTCGTAGATTCGATATATACACTAAAATAACCAATTCATTATGGAGTTAGAACCAATCAAAAAATTTGATGTATTCATTGGAAGTGATTCTGAGCACAAATCAGAACACAAGCCTGAGCACAAGCCTGAACATACATCTAAACTTCACCACCATGAAATTGAACCAGAATTTGAAATGATCATGGGACAATTGAAGAACATTATTGACAATGCAAATGACTTAATGAAGATGCTTGACGGAAAGGAAGAAGTTGAGGACTGGGTACAAAGTAAAATCACTATTGCTGATGATTACCTCCTGAAACTCAGAAACTATTTTAAATACAATCAATAACAATATAATATGGCAAATGGTGTACACAAAATAACAGAAGAGTTTGAGAATAAACTTTCGGATTATACGGGTGCACCATTTACCATATGTGTTGATAATCAAAGTAATGCCTTATTTTTATCGTTAACTTATTACAAATTAAAGCATAATCTTAAAGATTTAGTTGTAAATATACCTCAAAGAACATACCCTTCAGTACCCTGTGAAATAATACATACAGGATCAAAAGTAAAGTTTATAGAATCCGAGGGTAAAACATTAAAGGGAGCATATCAACTAGCCCCCACGAATGTTTGGGATTCTGCCCTACGCTTCACATCAAATATGTATATTCCAAATTCCTTTATGTGTTTATCATTTACAGGACCCTACAAGCACCTGAAGTTATCTAAAGGCGGAGCAATATTGACAGACGATTTTCAGGCTTACAAATGGTTTAAAAAAGCAAGATTCTCAGGGCGTGATGAATGTAGTTATCATGATGATGATTTTGATAACAATCCAGTTATCGGATGGAATTTTTATATGATGCCAGAAATAGCTACTAGGGGTCTTTTACTATTGCAACAATTCTATAATGCAGATGGAACAAAGAAAACTAACGAAGATATTGAATTGCCATATCCAGATCTAAGTAAGTATAAATTATATCAACAATAATATGTTTTACAATTCTTCAGAGTTATCAAAGTTAGGGTTTAAATCAGTAGGTAAAAATGTTTTATTATCTGATAAATGTTCAATATACAATCCAAGTAATATATCAATTGGTGATAATGTAAGAATAGATGATTTTTGCGTTCTCAGCGCAGGAATTGGGGGTATACATATAGGAAACTATATTCATATTGCAGTTTACTGTAGTTTAATAGGAAATGGTAAAATAACACTTGAAGATTTTTCAGCATTATCGTCAAGAGTGTCTGTATATAGTTCAACTGATGATTTTAGCGGTGAGTTTTTGACCAACCCAATAATTGATAAACAATACACAAACGTTATCAATGGAGATGTTAGAATTGGTAAGCATTCAGTCATTGGAGCTGGCTCAATAATATTACCGAATGTAGACGTAGGAAACTTTTCTTCTGTTGGAGCAATGTCCCTTTTAAATAAAAATGTTGAAGAATATAAAATAGTCGCTGGAATACCAGCAAAGGTAATAAAAAATAGAAGTGCCAAACTAAATGAACTTGAGCGTGAGTTTCTGAAAAATAAAAAGTCCTGATTTAAGCAAGTTTAAAATTACACCAGAAATAATATGATTACAAAAAAACACCTTATTGTATTTTTGGCATTTAAAGAAGTCGATATTATTAAAAAAAGTTTTGAGAGTATAAAGGATGTCTCTTCAGATATATTCGTTATCGAAAATAAATCTGAGAACTCTCAAGAAATAGAAGAATACTTTAAGTCTAAATCAGAATCTTTAATTGGATATATTCAGTTTAATGAAAATACTGAAAATAGCTCGATTCCTCTTTTCAATAAAGCATTCAAGGATTTAGTTACAAGTTATGAATACATAACATATACAGATGGTGATTTATATGCTTATGATGCAGAAGAAATGTTCAGAGAAATACTTGAAGCATTTAAAAACCCCAGAGTTATGGTATCTTCAAGTGCAGTATGGGAAGGAAACTATTCTTTTATTAATTCAAAAGAATATATCGATATAATCAAAAAAAATAAAAATAATTTAAAGCCTTTAGAATTAAGAAAAGGATTCGAAGATTTTTTAAACGAACAAAAAGATAATAATCGTGATTTTGGAAGTAAAAATTCTCCTGTCAGTTTATCCACTGGTCATTTTTTTGTTACTGTTAGAAATCAAGACTTAAAACATATTTTTGATATAGAAATCTATATGGATGCATATATTCATAGGAAGGTAATAGAGATGAAAAGGGAATGGCATATTACAAATAGAAATATATCATATCATATGTCTTGGGATTTATATTATCAAGGGAGTCCTTATTATGAATGGAAAAGAGAGATCAAAGATACTCTTTGGAAGATTGTAAAAGAATCTGATTTTAGGGTTATAGTATGAGAGAAAATATACTTATAGGCCCTGGAGGATTTTCTAGATAAAGCTATAAAAAAACCCAATCGGAATTGATTGGGTTTGTTTTTCATTTTACCATTTGAGAATTATTGTAAGCCATTTCATAATTTATTCTCTTAATGACTTTATTCCAATATTTCTTTGTCGCTTTCTTCTTATGTCCATTTGGACCGCCATTCCATTTTCTCGCTATCAATTCCATTTCCTGTTCAGAAATATTATTGACATTAATATTTGGGTTATAGAATTTCTGATATATCCAGAACATTTCTTCTGATTTTTCTTTGTTATTACGATCAGCAAGTGTGAACTTCTTTTCAATTCCTTTAATCTCACAAATTCTATTAACTTCTTTAACCATGACTGATTTAATCTGGACGATGCCTACTGATCCATCTCTAGAAATAGCTTTGGGGTTATGAGTAGATTCGATCCAAGCAATAGATGAGAATAAAACATCCTTCATCTTTAAATCTTTTTTCAACGGTGCGGTCGCAGTTGCACAAATAGCTAGGAATATAAATCCTATAAGTGTGCATTTAACATAATGTTTAATCATTCATCCTTCCTTTTTATTTTTGGTAAAGAGGTCGTATATAGCTGATAAAGATACTGAATTTAACGGATTTTACAAAATTTTTATTATTCTTGGTATCCCCAAATGGACTAAAAGTATGAAATAATACTAATAAATTACCATTTATTAAAAGTTTGTAATAAATAGCATTTTAGGAGTTGAGTGGGTTAACTTGAAATTTTATTAAATAGATCGGAGAGGATATGAGACTATGTTCAATTTGAGATGTAAGACCATGTGTAAATACATGAATTACATCATTATTTAATAAAATTTTCTGGAAAAATTCAAAGTTTAGATTATATTTAAAATTAAACATAATCTGTATATTAAATGAAAAACTCTTACTTTCTTGAATCTTAATGAAATCAATAAGTTCAAGACACCTCATGGAACTGAGATAATTCTTATTCACTTTATTAATGTCTAATTCCCTTACTTCAAGATCCTTCTCAAATGCTCTATAAATAAGAGTTATAGCCTTTTTATTATATCTAATGTCATCTTTATGCATAATACAATTATATATTGAGAGCATTCAATACTTAATGATACTTATGTGAAAATATCTTTTTAAATCTAGATATATAATGCAATAAACAAACAATACAAGAATTATTATGATCCCTAATTTTAATAATTTTCAGAAATTTAATTCTGAAAATCAAAAACTAAACGAAGGAAATTTTATTTCATCGGATATTACAGGACTTGTTGATACTGATGCCGCAGCTAAACTGTCAGCTCTTACAATAGACAAGCTGTTTGAAGGTTTAGATTTAGAAAAAAGTGACCAGATGCATAGATTTATTGCTACAAATGCTCCGTCACTACAAGAAGTTATGGGACTTAATATAGCAGATGATACATTTTCATTTGAGATTATTAAGCAACAACTAAATTATATTGCAGAAAAAATTGCCTTTGTTGAAAAGGATTTTGCGAAATATTATAATTATATCATAAGTGCTTACAAAACTACAGCTGATGATAAAGTAGAGGGAGCAGTAGCAGGATTTACTTCACCAGAAGGTTTTTCATCAATAATCCCACAAATAGAAGAATTAGTACAAGAAGCAAAAAAATCTGGGATGGACTTTACAAATCCTAGAATTTTAGAAACATTTAATGCTTTACATAGAATTAATATCTCTAATATAATAGGTGAAATATCTAAAGTATTAGAACAATCTTCATTTACATATGGACTTGTAAATATCTATAAGAAAGTTGACGCTATGGAATTGGAAGAAATAGAATCTAATTCTGCGATTTCAAATCCTGATATCTATATTGCTGAATACTTGAATTTAGACGAATTATATAAATCAGAAGATCCAGTTGCTCGAATGGCAGCATTCTTTGAAGAAGTTTTAAATGTTTATCCTTATATCAAACAACTTAAGAGAAATTTCAATGAAACTTATGATATAATTGAGAGTGATTTAGTTGAAGCTTCTATTCATCAATTTATTCCTTCTATGGATTATTCAGCATTTGATCAAATGTCTGAATTATTAAATAAAGTATGCGGATTACTTGTTAATAGAGTTTATGTAAATAACCCAGTTGAAGATAATAAAAACATTTTCGTACCAGCATTACAAGCTATTTATATTGGTCTTTTGGCTATTGTTTCAACAAAATTAATTAACTTTAATATTCAAGTTCAAACGACTATAACTCAAAAAGAAGAAGAGAAAAAACAGATGTTAGCGAAAACTGCTGAAGATAGAGTTCGTAATGTCTATAACTCTTACAAACTTCTTATTGAACAAGGATTCTTTACACCTGGTAGCGGTGTCTATAAAGAAGGTGCTTTAGGTATGAATCCAGAGATTATTAAAAATATCCATTATTTCCTCAATAGTTTAAAATTATTACCAGATACAAAAGTAGATTCAGATGTATATGACAGAGCTACTGCTGATGCTGTTATTAAGTTTCAAACTATAAATAAGGCTCAAAAGATTGATGGTAAAATTGGATCAGAAACAAAAGCCATAATGGACAAAACTGCTAACTTTTTAGCTAATAAATATAATATAATATAAGATATGAAAAGAAGAATTTTAAACTTTGAAAGTTTCTTATTAGAAAATACAAAGCCTACAGTTATTAATGAAGATTTAAACTTAAGTGCTATTCCTTCATCAGAACTTCAGGCAATCATTGATACTGATATGAAATCATATCTTAAAAAAGCAATGTGGAATAAGAGCATTGAGGTTTTTTACGGTAAAGACTACAAAGGTAATCCAACAGAAGATAAGAGAGAAGTATTTGTTGGAGATTGGTTTGAAAGTCATGATAGAATAACGATGGGTGAATTCTTTCAAGATGCATGGGCCGAAACTGATCAATTCTGTGATAGAGTTGTAGAATATGTTGAAACTGGTAAAATTTCCGATACATGGGGTGACATAGCTACTGTAGTAGGATGGTCTGGGATAGCAGCAGCATCAGTAGCAGCCATTTTAGCAACAGGTGGTTTGATTATACCAGGTCTTACAGCATCAAGTGCTTTTGTTGTAGCATCAGGTGCAGCAGCTGGTACAGCAGCATGGGGGGTTACAGCTGTTAATGTTGCAGCAGCTATGGGATTAGCTTCAGCAGTAACTAATGAGATTAATAAAGCAGAAAATCAAAATTTAAACCCAGAATTAATTAATATTGCAAACATGATAAATGATAAAGATGCAACTATAAAAAATTTCAAAAGTTCTATCGAGGGACATTGGACAGATTTTGAAGCTGATTGGGGATTAGATAGATGGCTTCCAGCTGTTCAAGGTATGCCAGGTTGGAATAATAGTTCTTGGGCTAAAGCTGGTGCAGAAAATATAGGATATTCTTTTACATATTGGATTTCTTATTATGCTTATCAATATTTAAAAGTAAAATTTGGTGCAACTATAGCACAAGCTATAAAAGAAACGCCTGTAACAAAACCAGAAACCACTCCCTCTAAAACAGTTACTAAATCCGTTCAGGCTAATGCTGACACTACCACAGCACCAACAACAACTCCAACAACTTCTGCTCCATCTGGCGGAGTTATGGGTGCTTCGCAGCCAAAACAATACAATATAACTGTAGATGATTCAACAGTAGCAAATTACGACCTTTAATTGATTCAGACATATCAAAAAGAAAAGGAGACTTTTAGTCTCCTTTTTATTTTGTATTAGAACTTTTCCAGATTAAAACATTCGGATACCTATTCCCTTTATTTGAAGAATATTCTTCAACTCCATTCTGATAATAAAATGTCGATGAACCTCCATCAAAATTAAGAGCTGAAACGCATCCTAATTCTAACATTTTATCCTGTAAACTTTTTAAAGTAGAAGCAGAACTTATAAATACAAGTACAGTACCATCTTTTAATATACCCACAGCAGTTCTTGGGCAGTTTCGTCTCGCAAAATGACTGTTAATTACCCTTTGTTTCTCTCCATCTTGAATTAATAATGGAAACCCACTAGCCATATAATTATATTCAAAATCAGGAGATTCATTCCATTTTAATATCTTTATACTCGTATTAGAAAGATATAATACAGGCCAGCGTTTTGAATTCTTGTGAGAAACTATAGAAGTATCTTTATAGGGTCCTACAAAGGTTTTTGTTGTGAAGAAAGAAAGATTGCACATTGACATAGCCCCTCTCTTTTCTTTGAACCAAAGAGAAGTTTTTCTGACCGATGATGATTCCATTCTGATTTCATGTGTCTTTACGAAAAATGTCCAATCTTTAGAATTTAATGGAATATAACTCGATACTAATAGGGTTAGTATTATTGTTAATATTTTCATTACTTTTCTATATATCCGAAAAGTAACTTAAAAATAGGATTTTTAGGTTTTTACATTCTAAAATAACTGAGGAGAGAACTCACAGCATCAATATTAGTAAGCATGTGATTCATTCCTTTTTTCGAGGTAAATACGCTGTTTACTATTAAATTTTGAGCATTTAAATTTCTTGATCCGCCTGCTGAAGTTGAGGTTCCAGTATAGTAGTATTCTACCTTGGATGGGTATTTTTTAGCTAAATCTACATAAAAATCAGCAACACTTTGATTTTTACCAATATAAATATCAACTAAATATATTTTTTCAAATTGTTCAGGACTAACTGATTTTAGGAGAGTGATACCAGGTCTGAAACCACCTGAAAATAGATATAATATCTTTTTATCAGGATAAATATTTTGACTCTGTACATAATCAGATACCTTCTGATAAGCATCTAAACCATTTATTTTATGATTTTTAGCTACAAACAAATTAAACTTTGTACCTGCTTCCTTAAAATAATCGTACATGTAATCGCCACTTTCTCTTCCATTTACATTTATACCACCATATACAAATATTAAAGGGGCTTTATCGTACATAGAAGGTGTAAAGTTACCCAAATCTGAAATTTCCTCACTAGTAGTCTTTGGGTCATGCAATGCTTCTGGATTTTGGGTATATGTATTATTTATAGAGCTTAAACCTAATTTATCAAGTGTATCTTTATTTATTACGCCTTTGCTATCTTGTAACGAATTAGCACTTTGAAATTTTGAAAGTGCTTCACTTGTAGCTTGACCAAATTTACCGTCAATTGAATTTTTCCCATTATACAAAGTAGGAGCAAGAAAACCTTTATCTACTAGAATCTTTTGGATGTCCATAATTGTAGATTGAGCTTGACCTTGATTATCATAAAATCTAGATTCATTTAAATATTCGTAAAATGTTCTCATATCAACGGAATTTTTTATCACACCTATATATCTAGAATCACTACTTAAAGTTAAGTCTAAAGATACAACAATGAGTATAACGATCAATATTACTACTTTTTTTATATTCATACTTACTATTTTTTAATTATATGGCTTCTGTAAAAGAAATTCAAATAATTCACCATCTCGTTCCCATATTATATGAGAAATATTAGATTTGTTTTTTAATCTACTATCTGCTAAAGCATTTAAACTTGGAACTGGATATTCTTCTCTAAATTTCTTTATATCAAAATCTGGAGTGAAATCATCAAATAAGGGTAGCTCTATATTTTTATCAGGGATAACACCAATACCGTTCACTTTAACTTTCCCTAAAGGATAATATTCCTGTGAAGTTACAAAAACTCTCCCACCTTTTACATCAAATTGAGATTGTACTAATCCCTTTCCATAAGATGTATCTCCAATAATTATGGCGTTTTTGCCATATTTGAGAACTGCTGAAAGTAGTTCACTAGCAGATGCTGTATAATGGTTTTGCAATACAATTATAGTTTTTACATCAGACCATATACCTTTATCCTTTTGACTAAAATCAAATGCAGTATCAGTTCTAGAAATTCTAGTTAACATAAGTTCGTCTTTAGAGAAGAACTCTTCCGATATTCTCAAGCATTTGTACAAAAGACCACCCCCATTATATTGAAGATCTATTATGAGAGTATCTATCGTTTTTGGATTCAAAGCAACGGAATGCAAATAAAATTCAAAATCTACATTGTCAGTAAAACCTGTTATTTGCAAAATGGCTGTTTTATCTTTCTTTTGAGAAAAAACACTAGGTTCTTCTAATACGATTCTTTGTAAATTAAATTCTAATATTTTTTTACCTCGTGATACTTCTAGTTTTACTTTCGTCCCTATTCTACCTGTCATTAAATAAAAAATATCAGAATGGGTTTTAGGTTTTTTACCGTTTATTCTTTCTATTATATCTCCTCTAGTAACTCCCTGATTATAAGCACTCCCATCTTTAAAAACTTCTTCAATATAAAAACCATTTTCACTTGAATCAACACTTATTCCAACTACACCTTCCATCCTATTACCCATTCTTTTATCAAATTCTTCAGCCTCTTTGAAATCTAAAATACGGGTATATTTATCTAAGTGTTTTTGATATTCAGACCAAGGGAGATGTTTTATACTATCTGGTAGATTCTTATAATAGTTTTTGGAAATAACTTCTTTAACTTGAAGCATATTTATACTTGTTTCATGAGGCTTTGCGAACAGCAAACAAGAGAGGAGAATGTGAAGAAGCATATATGTGTTTATATTAAATTTATTGCTATATTTGCATACTTTGTATTTTAATCTATATAGTAATAATTTTATGAAAATCACGAAAAAAAGAAATTCTGAGTCCGATACTAATAAAATTGAAGAGCTAAAGAAAATTACTATGGATTTGATCCATAATGGCTATGGCTCAGATATGATAGGAATGGACCCTGAGAGTTTAGTAAAAATGGCTCTGAAACATGCAAAACATGTTTACAAATCTAAACAGATTTTAAACTCTTTTACTAATGAACACTTTTTAGACTGATTAATATTTATCAGTCTTTACTCTTCAATGAATGTGCAATAAAATCATAAAAAAGAGGATGTCCTTCTGGTACAACTGATTTCAGTTCTGGATGAAATTGTACACCAACGAACCATTTATGATCTCTCAATTCAATAGATTCAACTATATTTAGGTTTGGCTCTTTTCCAGAAATAACCAAACCATATTCCTGCAGAAGCTGTTCATAATTTGAATTAAATTCCCATCTATGACGATGGCGTTCTTTAATCAAGTCTTTTTTATATGCTTTATGAATTGCGGTATTAGATTCTAATAAACAATCATATGAACCTACTCGTAATGTCCCACCCATATCGGTAATCTCAAGCTGACTATCCATAAGGCAAATAACAGGATTTTTAGTATCTGGATTCATTTCAGTTGAATTTGCACCATCTAAATTAGCAATATTTCTTGCGAACTCAACTACAGCAGCTTGCATACCTAAGCATATACCTAAAAATGGTATATTATTTTCTCTAGCATATTTAACAGCCTCTACTTTACCTTCAAATCCTCTGACACCAAACCCACCAGCCACTACGATTCCATCATAATCTTTTAGAATATGGCTTCCGACTTCTTCTATTTGATCTGCTGAAACTAATGTAATTTTACAACCTGCTGAATTTAATGTAGAAGCATGATAAAGAGCTTCATAAAGAGATTTATACGAATCCTTTACATCAAAATATTTACCAACGATAGCAATATTTACATTGTGTTCTGGTCTATGGAATTTGCTAATATAACTTTTCCAGGATTCCATATTTGGTTTGGAATCATTTAGTTTTAATACTTTATTTAATGCTTCATTCATTCCATTATTGTATAAGTTCAAAGGAACTTCATATACCGTGGATACATCGGGAGCTTCAACTACCATAGATTCGTTTACTCCACCGAACAAAGCTAGTTTATGTATAGCTTCTCTACTTAACTTATGGTCAGATCTACAAACTAAAATATTAGGAACAAGACCATGTTCCATAAGAGTACGGACCGAAGCTTGGGCTGGTTTTGTTTTGGTTTCTCCTGCTGAATCTACCCAGGGTACCCAAACTAAGTGAACTATTGCACTCCTATCTTTCTTTTCCGTTATAATTTGGCGGATAGACTCCAAAAAAGGCATAGATTCAACATCACCTACAGTCCCTCCCAATTCTACAATAACCACATCATATTTAGATTCAAATCTTTCTAATCTAGATTTAATTTCATCTGTTATATGTGGAATAGTTTGAATAGTAGATCCTAAATAATCGCCTCTACGTTCTCTATGTAGAACTTCCCAATATACAGATCCAGAAGTTATTGAGTTTTGTTTTGAAAGATCAACCTGTGCAAATCTAGAATAATGTCCCAAATCTAGATCTGTTTCAGTTCCATCATCGAGCACAAAAACCTCACCATGTTGTGATGGTGACATTGTAGAAGTATCTACATTTAGATACGGATCCATTTTTACCATATTCACAGACAATCCGCGTGCTTTCATCAAAGCACCTATAGAAGCGGATGCAATACCTTTACCTAATGATGATAAAACTCCACCCGTTACGAATATCCAATTAGTTTCCATGCTTATAAAATCCTAAAAATTTTCTTTTCTATAAAAATTAAGAATTAAGTTTCTAATAATTTAAATTTATTTATTTAAAAATGTATAGACACTATTGATAAATGTATCTATAGTTTCATCAGTATAAATATCTCCAACATGCAGGTTTAAATTTGTGTCATTTGATGTATAAAGTAATCCTGAATACGAATTTAACCCTATTTCAATTTCCGACCAAATATTTTTACCTTGCAATAAAACTGAAATGGTTTTATGTGGATTCTTTTTACAAGTAATGAATACACTTTTACGTAATTCACTTGGTATTTTTCTGAGTAATGTAACGAGCTTTTTAAATACAATAAAGTGAGATTCTAAACCTTCTTGATTTAAATTTGAAGTCTCTATAAAATAATCATAAATACCTTTAAAACTCATGCCTAGAATAGATTCAGATTCTGAAATATCTAAGCCACCATACATAGGTCTGACTGCTTTTTGATTCATATCTTTGGTTGATATGGATTTCATATTTAAAGCTTCTGGATTTTTACCCATTGAAAGTGCTAGTACTTGTGCCAATTCCCATCTACTAATCCAATCTCTGCCACCAGTATGAACGATTCCTTTTATATCCTTTTCTATAACATTTATAACTGATTTTGCTAGGTCATTATAAGATGTTGGATTATTAAATTGATCATACACAATTGAAACTTCATTATCTATTTCTATCTGTTCTTTAAGCCACTTTACAAAATCTTGAGAACCACTATCAGTATCATATAATACATTGGTTCTAATCACACATCCATCGGATTCCAATACTCTAACCTCACTATCTTTTTTGGATAAAGCATACCAAGAAAGAAGAGAATCGGATGGAGTATCATTTAGTTTATAAAGACCATCTTTACCATCAAATACATAATCCGTTGAAATATGAATTAACTTTACTGGAGTATTTAAGCAGATTTTTGATAATAAACTAGGCAGTTCATAGTTAATCTGATGTGAATGAAACTTATCATCCTCACAACCATCTACATTCGTATAAGCCGCTAAATTAACTATAACATCAGGTTTATTATTTTTTATAACATCTTCTATAAAATTAGAATCCGTTATATCCCCTATAATCCATTCCTGATTGTGTATCCATTCTGGTTTTTCTTTAGAAGAAATGCATACCACAGAATATGATTCATGTTCATTTAATAACGTATTAAGAGCACGTGATGTTTTTGATCCAGCTCCAAATATTAAAATACTTTTGATGTCTTTCAATTCTGTTCCATTTTTGCTCATTTTAAAATATTTCCAATTAATTTGCTTTTCGTATTCTTGGTGGGTATCTTCTTCCAATTAATAATCTATTATTACCTTTACATAAAACTCTAAACGTACCTTTCTTTCCTAAATAAATTAAATCAATAGTATATCCATAAAATTCTTCATTAATTCCATGGGCTGCCATATTTTCAAGCATCATCAAAATATAAAATTCAAAATATCTTATTCTTCTAGTTTCTACAAATGAATCATTAGACATAGAGTAGTGTTTGAGATTTTTACTATATATGGACGACTTTTTATTATCTATTAATCAAAATCACTTTTAATTTTTCTTTTAATTCTATGCCAACGAACTTTCATTGAATTTTCATTTGTCCCAAAGGCATCAGCACATTCTTTTGTGCTATAACCTTCGATCTTCATTTTTATTAGTTTAGAAATTTCATCTGGGTAAGATTCCATAACTCTTTGTATATCAAATTCTACAAATGATACATTATAGCTATGAGCAAGACTATAGTCATCTTCTAAAATATTTATAGGTACTAAATTCTTCTGCTTTCTTTTTATATTTTTACAAATATTAAAAACAATTTGAGTAATATAAGAAGTCGGATCCATTTCAATTTCAGTTGAATTATCCGATTTGATCATTAATAATAATCTTAAAATAGATTCAGAAGCTATATCACATGCCTCATCATGAGACTTTACTATACCTTTTGCGGTCTTATAGCATTTATTGTAATGATACCAGATTTGGTTTTCTATTTCGTTCATATATGATTTTGAAATATTTTCTTTTAAAATGTAAGAAATATATTCTTTAGTTCTAATCTTTTTCTTATATTTGTAAAACTACGAATTTTATTCTAGAAATCATAGAACTTTTATTAATTTTAATCATTAAGGTTTATTTTATATGAATGAATCACTAAATGTATCCATACCCTGCTTGGATGGTTTTGTTCGTCTAGTTGATGTTATGGGTGATGACTCTTCTATTGTACAAGCAGCAAGGGTATCATATGGAGAAGGAACGAAAAAAATTCACGAAGATAGAGGTTTAATAAGATATCTCATACGCCATCAACATTGGACTCCCGTTGAGATGGTAGAATTTAAGTTTCATGTAAAAATACCTGTATTTGTCGCAAGACAGTGGATTAGACATAGAACTGCAAATGTGAATGAGATAAGTGCAAGATACTCAGAAATGAGGGATGAAATGTATCTACCACCTTTGGAGCACATTAGTGCCCAGTCTAAAGATAATAAACAAGGTAGAGATACAAATCCATTTCCTATTGAGGATGCTGAAGAAATTCAATCAATTATTTCTAAATCAAATGAAGCACAATATGAAGTATATCAAAAACTTCTTGAGAAGGGTGTTGCAAGAGAATTAGCAAGAACTGTTTTACCAGTTGGTCATTATACCGAATGGTACTGGAAGATTGATCTCCGTAATCTAATGAATTTTTTGGCTTTACGATTAGATCCTCATGCACAGTGGGAAATTAGAGTATATGCCGAAGCTATGGCTTCTTTAGTAAAGAAAGTTGTACCTGTTGCATGGGAAGCGTTTGAGGATTATATTTTGAATAGTGCTCATTTTTCTAAATATGAAGTTGATATCGTAAAAGAAGTTATACAAAATTCTGCTTTAAATATTGAAGAAATTGCGAAAGAAAAAGGTCTCAAAGGTAGAGAGTTAAATGAGTTTTTATCAAAAATCAATTTCAGTCATGAGTAATACATTTTTTCAAAAAGTGGTTAGACTCTTTAAAAAGACAGACCAACCAAACATAAGTAGTCCCAATATTTCTAAAAATGAATTTTGGACTGATGAAGAATTAAATGAGTTTAAAGAAAAACTTTTAATTGAAAAAGATATTACAATATCAGAGATTGAATCTTTAAAAGATAGAATTATTGACATTGATGAATATACTTCCAGTGGAAAGATTGAAAATTTTAATTCTGAATATAATACATTCGAAACTGAAAGGATTACCTCTGAGATCGAATTAAATAGATTGCAAAACTATTTAAATGAAATAAATAAAGCACTTATGAGGATTAAAGAAGGAAAATATGGTATTTGCTCTAAATGTAATTGTAAAATTAATAAAGAAAGACTGATAGCCGTACCAACTACAACATTAAGTGCTAGTTGGAAGATTCAAGGTAAATGTCCTGAAAATGGTTTAGATGTTTTAAAATCAAGAACTAAAAATGCCTAGGTATAGGATAATATCCGAATCAACTAGTAAAAAAACTCAGTTAGAAGAAATTCATTTAAATGATTATGAAGAAAGAAAATATAGATTATCACATGGTCTTTATGAATTTTTAGATTTAGATATAATGCCAACTGAAACCAACCTTTTGGTAGGAAAAGTGGGTTTAGCATTCATTAAAAGTTGGAAATTAAGAAAACGCAGAAAAGAAGTTTATTCCATGGCAACAATTAAAGTATAGTGAATATATACAAAAAAATTTAATATATTGACTAATAAACTTGAAAACTTAATAAAGAAGCTAATTAGTAAACCCTCAAGAACTCAGGTTTGGGAAGAAGAACACAATGATTCTATTGATTGTTATTCTCATGGGTTAATGATAGTTGATTCAAGTTTAAATTTTTATAGTTCCATAAAAACTTGGACATTCGATAAAACCAATTATAAGAGAGATCGTCATTTTAAAGATAACTTTTTAACACTCTTTGTCAATGTTTATTATTTCCAAAACAAAGAGGATTATAAACTCCAAGACGCTAGTTTTACAGAATTACGATTAAAGAGGACTGGTAAAAAACTTCAAGATTTTTCCGTAGAAATTAATAAAATTGAGAAATTTCTAAGAATAAATCGAGGTCATAGTCTCATTAAAGAAAATCGGAAAAATTCGTAAATTTACTTTTTATTATTAAATATATTTTTTTATATTTGAAAAAAAATTAGAGATATATAAGTTTAGGCTTAAAATGAGAAAAAGAAAAATTAAACGAGAAAAAATGTTATCTTTTGAACAATTTCAGAGTATATTCGAATCGAGAAATCCCGAAAGCGTTTATACAAAAAACAAAGACTTGATGTCTAAAGATGGAAAACCACTTGAACTTCAAGACGTAGAGAAAATATTTCAAGCTGATCCGTCAATACAGAAATCTTATGTAAACTGGTTAATTCAATTATATAGAAAAACTGATAAAAATTTGTTTTTTGAAGATTTATATAAAGCTACTAATTATCTTCAAATATATGATGACGCTAAGAAAAAGAATAAAATTGAAGATGAAAGAGCAAAGAATATCTCTAATATCAAAACTCTTCCAGAACTCTTTAATATCATTGAGCCTTTTAAAGAAGATGAAACTAAACTATTATCTAAAAAACAATTACGTGGTGACTCACCAGTTGAAGGTCAGTATGAAGTGATTTATTCTGATGACGATTGGGATATAGTTATACCTAAGACTCACAGTGCTTCTTGTTATTGGGGTAGCGGTACAGAATGGTGTACAGCAGTAGATGCAAGTCCAAGTTATTTCAATGGATATACTAAAGATGGCCCTCTTTATATTTTTAGACATAAATCTGATAAAAAACTACGCTATCAATTACATTTTGAAAGTTCTCAGTTTAAAGATGTAAAGGATAATGAATATCCACCAATTTCAGTATTTGAAAAATACCCAGTATTAAAAAATGCATTGGTTGAGTATTGGAGTGAAAATCCAAAAGTATTGGAGAATAGCACCAAGAATCCTTTAAGTATGGTTTTAGATAGAGATTCAAAAGAATGGTCAGTATTTATACCTATGATTATTGATTCTGGATATAATTTGAATAGCGAAGATGCTAACGGTAATACAGTTCTTATTAATTTGTGTAAGAAACTTAGAGTTGAATTAATTGATTTCGTTTGTTCAAGAGGTGCTGATCCTAAAAAGGCTAATCCAAAAGGTTTAACCCCACTTATGGCAGCAGTTTCAGCAACATCTTTAAATATAAGCGGTAGACCATCTGTAAGTGATTTAGATACCTTAACATTGAAAGTTGCAGAAATCTTGTTTAAGTATGGTGCTGATGCAAGTGGTATAAATCCTAATGGTGCCCAAAGCACAGTATTTGAAGCAATCCTTCAGAACAAAATTCAAACTGCTTTGTTCTTGGTAGATAAAGACGGTTACGATGTTAATGCTCCTGATAATAAAGGAGATGCTGGCAGAAACTTAGCATTGTACTTACCAGGTTTGAATGTTACACCTACAGGTGCTAACTATTCTCTTAATTTTGATCAAGCTAAATTCTTTATAGAAACTTTAATTAAAAAGGGATTAGATATTAATAAGATTAGCGAAAGTAATTTCTCTAATTCTCCACTTCATTTACTTTCACATTTTGCTGGTCTTCGTGCAAATGATAAAGCTGCTGTTGAAGTACTTTGTTTCATTGCTAAAATTCTCTTAGAGAATGGAGCAAATCCATGGTTAGAGGATAAGTCTAAAGGAATGAAAGTTAAATTAAGCGGAATGGAAGAACTTCCAAAATCTAATCTTTTAGCTATTGAAAAGCCAATTGGAAGACCAAAGAGTCCTGAAATGGTAGCATTATTAACAGAATATATGAAAAAGGCTAACCCAAGGAAGAAAATTCCTGCGGTTGATGTTTTAAGTTAATTTGTTTATTTATATTTTGTGAGTTTGATATGTCTTTTTCCATGGATCAATTAATTTATACTTTAAATTATATTGATAAAACAGATTGGCCAGATGGCCCTTGGAAACTCGAACCTGATAAAATGTTGTGGATAGATGATTCCACAGGTTATGAATGCTTAATAAAGAGAATTCGAAATATCAGTCATTTATGCGGTTATGTGGGTGTTACTAAAGAACACCCACTATACGGCACCTCCCTTTTACAGTTCAGAAGAGATGAAACGCTTGAAAAGTTTTTTGATGTCCATGGTAAAATTACAATGTCTTACCCTGGAAAGCTTTTCTCAGAAGAACCTGGTCCAGATAATAAGTTAGGTAGAGCATTTATTGAAAACAGAGTTCATCCACAGGAAATCTGGTGGATAGGTATGGACTTTGTTCAGAATGAAGATATTATACCAATAATATCTGATGATCCAAATGATAATAATGGCGAAAGAATCTACAGAGACATCGGATATGTAACAAAGGAAGTTACCAAACTAGCTTATCTTTTGAAAAAGTTTCATGAAGAATTCGATAGTGGTGAAATTAAATTTGAAAAATTAAATCATCCAATACCTAGTTGGGCATTATAATTTAAGCAAATTTATGACAAAGGAACAATTTATCAAATATCTAAATGGTTCGTCTCAAGAAACTTTAGACACCTTAGCTTTTAAATCTACTATGAAGCTAGAATATCTTCAGTTTCTTAAGCTTTTAATTTCAAAACGATTTATAAACAACCCTAAAAATCGAGTAGGGCAAAGTTTATTGCATACGTCAGTTATTCATAATAACATAGAAGCATTACGTTTCTTAATAGATTCTGGTCTTAATATTAATGAAACTGATGATGACTATAGAACGCCATTGCATCTATCAGTAATATATCCAGTAGATTCAGAAATAATTTCTCTTTTAATTTCCAATGAAGCTGATATAAATGCTAAGACTGAAAGATTAGAAACACCTTTGTTTTTAGCATGTCAATCTAATAATACAGATGCAGCAAGGATACTATTAGAAACAAATAAATGTGATATTTCTTTCCCTAATGATTTAGGACAAGAAGCGATGTTTTTAGCTTATAAAAATGATAATAAAGAGATACTAAGACTACTTAAAAAATTCAAAGAGGCAGTTTAATGTTTTCAGTTGTTATTCCAACACTCTGGCGTTCTCCATATTTATTAGATTTACTTAATTATTTAGATTCAATACATGAGATAGGTGAAATAATAATTATAGATAATGATCGAAATAAATCACAAAATTTGGATCAATTCTCAAAAGTAGTACACATTAAAAACCCTCAAAACAATTTTGTAAGTCCGAGTTGGAATCAAGGAGTAAAGATAGCCTCATTCGATAAGATATGTCTCTTAAATGACGATGTTATTATACATAAAGATGTATTCTTATTGATGGATAATTTCATAAGTGAATCAGTAGGTTTAGTTGGTCTCTCTTCAGATGTCTATGAAAACTGTAAAGAATTTTTTAATAGTCTGGAGAAGCCTAGTAATTTAAGAATTTATCCAACTACTCGAAGAAACTTTGGATATGGGTGTTGTATGTTTATACACAAAAGCAACTATAAGTATATACCCGATGAAATGAAAATTCAATACGGTGACGATTATATTTTTTACTCATTAGAGAAGATAAACTATGTTTTAGATGGTTTTACAATAGTAGGTAAAATCAGTGCGTCTTTATTAGATGAAAATTTACAAATCATAGATAAGGATTATGTAAATTCTATTTGTCAAAATGACCATAATGTATTCTGGAATGAAATGGAAAAAGGTGCCCTAACAAGAACACCTTTACACTCATACGACTCTGATAAACTCCAAGAATTATCTAATTATAAATGGAAATCTTCTAGTAACTATTATTTTGATTAATCTTCAGATTTACCATACATTTCTTCAAAACTTTTAATGTGCTTACTCGTTCTGTGCATTTTCTTACCCTTTGTATCACCAGGTAATTCTTTATATGCTTCTGGATCGTCATCAGGCATCTCTGCTTGTTTCTTCATCATTTCTTTCTTCTTCTCAATCGTAGATTTAGATAAACCTTTGAAATATTTATGTTCGCTTTCAGCTTCATTCGTTTTCTTTTTAATAAATTTCAATCCATCAGTATGTCCATTTCTAATGATGTCTTTAGCAACATCAGAATCTGATCCTCCTTTTGGATTTGATTTAGGACTACCCCACGTTGTCGATTTACCTGTCAAAAAACTTGCTAAACGAGCATAACCCCATTGTTGCTGACCAGCACCAGGTCTGTGTCCAGATTTCCAAGCAGCCATTCCTCTTCTCATTATTATCCTCAAATAAGAAATTGGAACACCAGTAGTTTCTGATTTTTTCTTTAATGCCTTTTCAATAGCGGGAGAATCTATTGGAGAACGGTCCCCTTTAGCTTTATTTTCATTTAATTCATAGTCATTAATGAATTCTTCAAATAGTTTTATATTACTCATTCTATCTATTATGTTATTAGTCTAATATATATTCAAAATCTTGGGATTATTATACCTTTAAAATGGCTTGCAGTTCTTTAGTTCCTGCGAGCTCGTAGGGAGTTTCACCATGATTATTTTGAATATCTCTGTTGGCACCTGCAGCTATAAGCATCTGAGCGATTTCTGGTCGATAATATTCAGCTGCATAATGTAATGCAGTATTACCAATTTCATCCTGTATATTCAGATCCGCCTTTGCATCTATCAGCATTTGAACTATTTCTATGCAGTTCCATTTTGTAGCAAAAATCAAAGCAGTCCTACCTTTTTCATTTTGTATATTGACATTTATACCTCCATCTATAAGCATTTTTGCAATAATCTGCCTAATTTCTGTTCTATGGTCACTTGCAACCCAATGTAATATCGTATTACCTTGATTAAAACCTTCTTCATCTTGCCAATCAAGGTTCGCACCTAATGTAATTAAGTCCTGTATAAGATTGATATTTGGTTTATAAGATTGAACTTCACGTTTAATCATCTCAGCCTTCTTATTCGGTGGGATAATCATTAGTTCATAGGGGTCATGAGAATCAAAATCTTCAAAGAGTCGTAGATATTTCATGGACTACATATATTTTGTAAGTATATATCTATACTACTATTTAATATCATCCATTACTATACTTTTCATTTCTTTTGCTAAATCTAATGGTGTTTTACCATAATTGTCTTTTTCATTAGCATCTAACCCCAAATTTATAAGTACCCTAGCCATATCAACTTTACCTAACATAAATGCAGAATGTAATGGGGTTCTACCCAAAAAATCTTTTACATGTATATTCATACCATTCTTTATCAAAAGCTCTAATACATTTATTTTACCAGTAGATGCTACCATATGAGCCAAATTTACAAAACCATCTTGAACATTCGTCATAGCACCATATTTCAATAACATCTTAATTAATTTAATAGATTCTTTTTCATCAGTAATATACACAGCTTTACAAATAGGAATACCAGAAACACAATCATTATCAATACCATCTACGTCTGCCCCATATGCTAAATATATTCTAGATAATGATGATTTACCTTTTTCTAAAGCATTTAAAAATGCCTTTTGATAAAAAGATAACTCAGGCTTTTTAATGAATTCATATTCATTGCGTTCTATGTAATCAACAAACGCATCTAAAACATCTGGATATTTAGCGAACATTCCTTCTGGATCTATAGGTCTATCTTCTAAATCCATATATTGAGAGGTCTCTATATGAAATTGAATATTATTCTTAATTTCTCCATTTTTATAGTATATGATTACAACAGGACCTTTTTCTGCATATCCCCAATATGTTCTATCATATCCTGAATGAGCAGTACACCAACGACTCCCAGAACCCCAAAAACATGCAGCACGATGTGTTTTGGGAACAACAACAGAATATCTATCATTGTCTAATAGTACATCAAATTCTCCATCAACTGCTGTATCTCCCTTTAATTGTTTTTTAGATAGTGTTTCTTCTTTATTATCTTTATATTCTTTGATCTTATCCCAAAGATCATTCAAATTCTTGTAGTTAAGAATGTTACGCTCATCTAAACTTAATTTATTCTGAACCTTTTCAAATAATTCAAGAGATTCTGTTATTTTGTACAAATCTTCTATAAAAATTTCATACGGTGTATGTTTAAAAAGATCTGTCATCCAACGCAAATACTTGCCCCTATTTGTTGGATCCGCATGGAACATTAAAAGAAGCGAGTCGGCATCCAATTCAATATTATTAATGTCTTTGATGTTTTGCTGTAAGATTCTTATAAATCTTTCTTTAACTTTATCATTTACATCAAATGATTTTATTTTACGTATTTGCTTATTTTCCATTATTATTTGAAAAGTTTATCTTGTTCTATTATAGATTTAATTCTATTAATACTATCTTCCAGCACATCATTTTCTACTACTATATCAAATAAATTAGATGCTTCCATTTCCATTTCATACCGTTCTAATCTTTTAGTAGCATCTTTTACTGATTCTGTAGATCTTTTCATTATTCTTTTCATCAATTCTTCTTTGCTAGGTGGTTTTAAAAAAATCAGGACTTTTTTATTTTTTAATAACCTTTGTATTCTTTTTGCACCAAGCACGTCTATAATTAAAAATGAAACTTCAGAATCAGAATTAAATTCGGATTTCAAGGTACCGTATAATTCACCATGTACATCTTGCCATTCTATGAATTCATTATTCTCAATTTTATTCAAAAATTCTTTTCTTGAAACATAATAATAACTAATACCATGCACCTCTCCTTCTCTTTTTCTTCGAGTGGTGCATGTTATTATTTTCTTTGAATTTGGTATTATTGATAATAAAGAGCGAACTATGGTATCTTTACCACAGCCACTTGGGGAAGATATAATAATTGTTTTGTTCATTATTATTATATGCTTAGTTGTAGATTAGTTTATATTTCTGTTAACTTCAAATATAAGAAATTTATAGCGAATTTAACATACTTATAAGTTCAGGTTGTGGATGACAATCAGTTTTATCCTTTCTATAGTTAACATGTGTCCATAAACCACTTGCGCCATTTAGAGCATCCTTAGAAACATTAAATGTATCTATGCTCCAAGGAGTCTCGCGTTTTAATGATATTCCAAATTCTTGAGAAATCCACCCTAATACATGACGCAATGATTCTAGTTGCTTTTCAGTATATTTATGGAAATATCTATATCCCCTCCAATTTACACCTAAATCATAAACATCAGTATCTGCCATTGGTTTTTTTACATAATTATAGAATTTACCATCTTTACCTAAAGTAAGTGGCCCATAATTACATATTTCTATGCCTATACTTTTCTTATCTAATCGACCATTGGTTCCCTTAACGCCCAAATGCCATGCCCAATATTTAGGTTCAAATGCCATTACAACCACGCCATCGTGAGTTGTATCTATTTTAGTAGTGCTTCTACCACCTATTGTAAATGCAGTTGCTACCCTACCTCTAGTATCATTACCCCAAGAGTTTACAGTCCAGACTGGATTATGACCTCCAGCCGTATGATGAATCACTATAGAATCCTTTTTGGATTCATTCTTAACGTATTCACTTTCTGCTAAAAAATGTTGTTGTATCACAGTCCAAGACATAATTTTAAATTAGGTTTCTAATTGTATTTCTATATATCCTTTCACAATATTTTTTAATAGATATATACTGAAACACATAAAGGATAATATACTTATGCCAAGCGTTTCTTTAAATAATTTAAGATTTTTTGATAAATCAGGTTCTGATATTAGCCCTATCATTTCAAATGATATTTGGACTGCTTCATTAAGAATACCTGATACTTCCGTTGGATTACATGAAGTTGCACATGTATTTATAGGTGAAGATGTAATAAACTCTTCAAATATAGTTACTAGAAGTGCTACAACTGTATTAAACTCCCCATTGGTCACTTTCACAAGCGGTACTACAAAAAATGTGAAAGCTGGTATGTGGATTCAAGGGAATAATATACCAACAGGTAGTTCTGTACAATCTGTAAAAAATCAAACACAAATATTTATAGATTCTGAACTAGGTGCAAGTGCTACAGGAAGCACTACATTAGAAATGCATCCCAAAAGATATGATTTGACATTTCCTAGAACTAATAATTCATCCAAGATCAGAGCAAGACTCGAACAAGAATCTGAAATTTTTTATTTATTTGATGTTGCTTACGAAGAAACTTTACCTGTAATCAATAAAGTCAATTCATTTACTTTTAATCTAGATGATGGAAGTTCTGATACAGAATTGTTTAATCATAGAGAATTAAGTTCATCTGATATTAGAAAAGAACTTATTCAAATTAATATTGCATCCACTTCAAAAGTTGAAGGTGCTTATACAAGTACTCTCATCATAGAAGAAATAGATACAAATGAAAATGTTACAACATTAGCTCAAATTTCTCTAATTTTTGAATCAATAGGAGAAGATGAAAGATTTAAGAGTATGTTGGAAAACTTCGGTAAATCTATAGATTCTAAAGAATATATCGCATTTAGAAATACTGATATAAAAGAAGATAAAGTTAATTATAAAGAACTCAATACTA
>JACCDX010489729.1_pt1 | contig 33645 bp, 29 predicted proteins | sample 7449681 | NCBI WGS metagenome assembly JACCDX01 (sample SAMN15323450, study PRJNA562643) | freshwater metagenome | isolation source: river surface water | place: USA:Blue River Watershed | collected 2017-08-18
CGCTGCACTTCCACTTCGAACAAATCGGGCACAAACAGGCGCGCGCTCATCTTGCTTTGCTTTACTCGGTCAGTCAATCAGTTAGTTGGTTGGGTAGTCAGTCAGTCAGTCAGTTATTTGATTAGTTAGTTAATGTGTGTGGGTGTGTGTATGTGTGTGTGAACATAACCACACGATGTCTCCCGTGCTGTTCACACTCACCGCCACACACACAAAACAGAAACACTGCCTTGGTGTGACAAAGAGGGGTGGTGAGTTGCCTGCGTCCTAGGCTCCTAGGCTCCTAGGACGCAACATTGACTACGAAACTTCGAAACTTCGAAAATGGTCGGTGTTTATCCGAGGTTGTATTTGCGTCCATTGAGTGCGTATTGCACGGGTTCGTTGAATCTGTACTCGCGACCGTAGTTGATCAAGATTTCTTGTCCATGGCGGATGGGTTTGGTGGCGCGGATGCGGGCAGTGCGACGCGCGCGATCCACGACGAACTCGGCATTCGCGCGATTGCGCGCCGTGTGGTTGATGAGCGAGCCTACCGTGCGCGACAAGGCACCATCGCGCACCGCGGCGTTGTTGGCCAACACTTGCAGGGCATAGGGTCCCGTGTACTCGCCGTAGCGCGCATCCAACTGATGATTGTTCAGCAATTCGCCGTCGTACGGAACGATGGGATCGCCTCGGCGAAAGACAATGGGATGTTCGCCGCCGCCCTCCGCGTGCGGATTCCAGGCAAACAATCCTTTGCCCGCATGCGGAATGTCAGAATCGGCGATGCGCACATGGTACGCGACTTGCAGATGCTGGTAGCAATAGGGCAACCCAATGCAGGCATTGCGGCGACACTGTGGACCTTCATTTCCATTGGCCAACGGTTTGCGATACGTGCAGCGTGCACATTGCAGCGGGGCATTGAAGACCACCTCTCCATCGTTGGAGTGGAAGTGGAAATAGCGCGGCATGTCTCTATGTTTTTGTTAGGGGGGGGGGAGTGCGCTGCGCAGTTGCTTTCGTTGCAATCTCGCGAGAATAAAAAAACCATGCACTGTTCGCCGCCGCCGCGGCCACCAACACCACGAACACCAACACCACGCAATCTCCACATCAAACAACCTTTTTTTTCTTCTCGTCGGAGAGTAGCACTGTTCTGCGACATCCCGCAACATTCATCCACGACGTCCCGCGACATCCATCCACGACATCCCCATTCACCTCCAGCAACCATTGAGAACCAAGAACCATGTATGATTTGGAAGCAGGACTCGGTGGCGGTGGTGGCGCAACGCTGCAGTTGTACCAACCCATGAACATCATGGTGTTCCTGTCGTTCTTCTCGCCATTGGTGTTGGCGGTCACCATCACCAGTATGTCCTTCGTGTTTCAACACGCGAAAGGGTTGGTGTACCTCGGCTTTCTTATCGGCGCCTGTGTCTTGCGCAACTTTGTGTTCATGGTGGCGCAACTGTCGCCTTTCCAATTCGATCCGCCGCAGTGCAAGGGCGTGCAGTTCAGTCCCTTTGCCAATGCATCCTTCAGCGTGTTCGTGTTCAGTTTCACGCTCGCCTATTTAGCCGTCCCCATGTGGAACAGTGGTCTCGCCAACGTAACGGTCCTCATCTCCATCCTGGTGTATGGATGCATCGATCTCTCGATCAAGATGTACAAAGGATGCCTGCAGCGCACGTCGGAAATTCTGGCCAACGTGTTGTTGGGCGGCATGCTGGCCAGCATTGTCACGTTCTTGATGCAGTCGGGCGGCTCCGGCGACTATCTCTTCTTCAACGAACTCTCCAGCACGCGCCAAATTTGCTACCAGCCCAAGGAACAAACCTTCAAGTGCTCCATGTATCGCGACGGCGAACTGATCTCCTCCTTCTAATCGCGGATGGCGGAAACATCTTGGACGGAGACCTCTTCCTCGGAGGAGACCTCTGCATTGGCGACACGGATGTCCACAGACACCTCTTCTTTGTCTTCTTCTTCTTCTTCATCTGCCGCCACGGGCAGCGCCGGAGGAGGAGAAACGGCGACAAATGCGCGCGCATGGGCAACAAACCATTGTTGGAATCGATGGATCGTTTGGCGGCGCACGGTGGATTCCGCCAACTGTCGCATGGTGCTGCGGGCATGTGCATACATGTGTACAACTCGATGAACGTGTTCCACTGCGCGCATGCTGCGGTACTTGGTCATATCCGGGTGGTAGAACAATGGCTTTTTCTTGCGGTGATTGACGCTGTTGTGAAAGACGTAAAAGAAATCGATCATGTGCTGCGGGGAGGTCAAGTACGCCGCGGGGGTTGCGCGCGACAGAAAACTGGTGGCATGTCCGGAACACTCTTCGCAGAACAATACTTTGCAGATGGAGAGAATTTGGTGGAACAACGGACGTCCCAGCGCGGTGAATGCCGACGGATCCAAGGTGCTCGTGAGCACATGAAACAACGCCCACGTCGCAGGACCCCACACTTCGATCAGCGGCATGTCGACAATGGCAAAACCAACAAACAAGACCAACAGACAGACAGACGGACAGAAAAAACAAACGTGTGTGTGCGCGTGTGCGTGTGTAACAACCTTCGATAAAAAAAACAACATCCTTTGAGCGAACACATGTATGCGCGTCATCTCCGCCGCAATAAAAATCGACGCCATTTCCATCCTTGGTTTGTCCGATCGCCCCCCCCCATTTCACCCATTCCCCCTTCACATCTATTCGATTGGAACAGGAACACGATGTCTGAATCACCTGCTTCTGGTCCTTCCAGCGCCGCTTCCGTTCCTTCCGCTTCCATTCCTTCCGCGTCTGGTCTTTGCGCGTCCGCAGCGACCACCAGCAAGGAGGAATTGGTACACAACATCAAGGAGTGGATCAGCGTGGACAATGAGATTGCGCACTTGAAGCTGCAATTGCGCCAGAAGACGCAGCAAAAGAAAGCATTCTCGGATGCGCTGATGCGCGTCATGAAACAGAATCGCATCGACTGCTTCGACATCAACGGCGGATCGCTCATGTACAAACAAAGCAAGTCCAAGAAGCCACTCACCGGCAAGACGTTGCTGGCGGCACTGAAATCCTTTTACGCCGACAATCCACAAGTCGCCGAGGACGTCTCCAATCACATCCTGAACAGCCGCGAAGATCAAGTGCGCGAATGCATTCGTCGGCGCATCGACCGGCGGCCACAGAGTGGGGTCTCGGCGGCGGCACAGGCAGCCGACAAAGACACATAAACAAACGTGCGCCAGAACCATTCAACTTTCTTTGTCGCTGTCCACACACACACAGTCGCGCAACCTTCCGATGTCTTTCGCTTCCTCTACCGCCATCACCACCTCCACCTCCACCGGCACCGCAGTGGACACGGTTGTTGTGGAATATCTTGGTGTGCGTGCATGCACGGAGACACTGGCGACCATTCCGTTGGTGGAAGATCGAGAGTGGCGCGCCATTGAATTCCACATCAACGTGAGTTTACCACAACGTCCCTTTGTGGAATTTCGCGTGCGGTATTGTGCGCGACAGCAATGTTGGACCTTTCCGCCTTTCACGGAAGACGCTGGACACGCCGCAGTCGCCAAACCGGTGTGTCGCGGATCGTTCGTGCACCGCGAAGAGAATGTCCGCTACTTCTTGTGCGAAGTGGCCGACAATGCATTCATCACTCCTGCTGCTGCTGCTGCACCTTCCACTGCCGCGGCAACGGAAAAGGGAGAGGGGAACAGAGGAGAAGAGAATTGTTGGGTGTTGGTGGACGAAGTGTTGCATCACAGCACAGTGTATGCGCGCCGTCTCCACCCCGACTTGCGCACCCTCTTTCGCACCTTTCCCCAATTGTGCGAATTGTGTCCCGTGATATCCGCTGGCGCAAACCACCACGACGACGCATACCACCCGCAACAACGACAACAACAACAACAATCGCAAACCCAACCACACCATTTCCATTGCGAACGTCCCATCGTGCGCTACTGCTGGAAATCAAGCGAAGAAGAATTGCGCTTCGCCTTCTTGTTCGGCGAGCGATCGACCGGCGACGACTGTGTCACTTTTGTTCCCTTCTTCCAGCGTGAAAAAACGGCCCTCGGTCAAGGATGCCTTCGGTGCGCGGTGTTTCCGGGCACGACACGCTATTCGCCTGAGACACGTCGCGAGGAGACCGTGACGTGGATGCGGGGCAGCGGGGCCTGGTATTTGCATTTCGACAGCGTCTTGTTCTGCGACGGCGCCATTGCGATCCACGACGTGCTTTCGCGCCACGTGGTGCTGGACTTCCAATGGTTCGCGGACTTTTAATCCAAGCCCTTTTTTTCCACATAGACACTACCAAACGTGCTTGCTTTTGAACATCATTCCTCTGTTTCTTTTTCCTTCCTTTCTTTCTGCCAATGCGAACGTCAAGGTCTCCGATGGTTGCATGGATCGGGATGCAGTGGTTGTTCGTGGTGTGGTTGCTGTGGATTGCGATCACGCCGGTATTCGAACGACATCGCATCCCCGTGGCAAGGTACATAGTGTACTTTGTGTATTGGACCTTCCTCGGGCTGTGTCTGTGTATCTTCGTATGAGCACATTACATCCCATCACATTACAACATCACATCGTGTCACATAATTTTAATTGTTTCGGAAGTCGACACATTCAGAGACACAGACGGAAAGAAAGATGATGACACGCGTCAAATCACTCCGCCCCGTCGTATTCGGGACATGTTTTGGCATGCCATTGGCGTATTACCGCCAGATCCCGCATCGCGCAACCTACGTCGCAACTGTCATTTCTCCAGCCCATCGCACGTTTGCGTCTTATTGCGTGCACCATGGCACCAACCGCGAGTCGGCAACCACAGAAGGTACGGACACCAGGAACACGACCGACGGCGCCAGTCGCGAACCGACTCTGTCCAAATTCAACGGCGATATTGGCGTGGAACAAACGATTGATCGCTTCCTGAGTTGCTCCGAGATTTTGCGGGACTATTTCGATGCTGTCTTGAAAACGAAGAGCAATGGTGTCAGCGATGCCACGGTGGCACAGTTGCCCATGGACATCAGTCGGGACGTCATCGAGGGTCGAAAGTCTGCGGTGAGCGTGGGAAGACAATTGGAGAAGGCGTTGTTTTCGCAAGACAAGGAGCCGCTGGCACTGATGAGCTTCCAGTGGCGAAACGGAACACGCGACGCGATCGTTGTGGACACGCTGCGTTGGAACATCTACGTGGTGACAGAATATCGGACGGTGGAGTATCGCCGCTACACAGTCCGCGAGTTGGCGCGTCACAAAGTGACGGAATCCACGGTCCATGCATTGAAAGTGCGCTTTTTGGAACTGGTCATGCGCGGCGCGGAAGAAGATGGTCGCACGTTGCAATACGATGCTGCTCGGGAGTTGGTGCATCCACCAACCACTTTCTACCTGATTGACTGGTTTTGAAGGTTGGTTGTGGTTTCTTTCCTTGTTTTTTTTCTTTTCATGTAACTCATAACACGAGCACTTTACGTTCAAAGATACATAAACACACGCAAGTGGAGTTTCTTTCTTTCTTTCTTTCTTTCATCTCTTGTTGATCTTTGTCTTCATTCTGACCTTTTTTCCCCCAACATTTTGACAACAAACAATGAAGCACGTGCGACTAGGTATGACGGAGTCGACGTTGGCGTTTTTGTATTGGCTGCAGTACATTGCCGCGCCGAAAGGGTTGGTGTCGTTGTCGACGGGCGCGTGGCGCGCTGTTCAGAAGTGGGAAACCCAGATGTTGAACTGGTTGCATATCACATCGGGGTATTATGACGGGGAGGTGAACGGCTCAACATTCGGGGCTTTTTCGCGACACACGTCGGTGACCACCCACTATCGTCGCTACATGGAGGCGGTGTTTCGCGCGGCGCGGAAATGCGATGTGTTTGTGTTGACCTTCCACGACTTGCCGCCGGAAGTGCGCGCACACGAAGCCGCGTTTTTGGGACCGGGGTTTTTGGAGGTGAAACACGTGGTGGAAGACAAGTTGTCTCCGGATCCGATGTTCGACTTGATGCGCGGTCGACGGGTGTTGATCGTGTCGTCGTTTGCGCCGTTGATGAAAGCGCAGGTGGAAAGCGGGAATTGCGCGCGCATCTATCCGACGTTTCCTACGTGCGCGTCGATTGAAACGTATTGCATGCCGTACACGTTTTTCAACCATGGTCCAGACGAGAATCTGATTGCGACGGCGCAGCGCATTTGCGACGAGATACGCGCGGCGGGCTTAATTGATCGCTTCGATGTCGCACTGTTGTCGGCGGGGGCGTACACGGCGCTGTTGGCGGGAGTGATGCACGATCGGTGGAACAAGGACGTGTTTTGCGCGGGGGGCGAGTTGCAGCCTTTTTTTGGCATTGCCAGTGCTCGCGCAAAACAGAAACGCGCGCAAAGGAACGACCCGTTTCCGCACCCCGAATGTTGGATCATGTCCATTCCGCCCGAGTATCGACCCGAGGGATGGCAGCGCATCGAAGGCGGATGCTACTGGTGATGCGGCAAAATATGTCACAACATTCTCCAATTTCTTCACATTTGGCACCCAAGAATCTTCACATTTGGCACCAGTCGCGATTAAACGTCGAGGGGGAAGGCGAGGGAGGGTGGTTGGGATGTGTCGGTGGCTGCTGCTACAGCGGAGGAGGCGGAGGTGGAGGTGGAGGTGGAGGTGGAGGTGGAGGTGGTGAGTGCGGAGAAGGCTTGGCGCAGCATGGTGTCGTCGAATCGGTCACTGCGAAGGTTGTCGAGGATTTCGGATTCGAGGGGGATGCGAAGATGGATTTGTTGAAAATGTTGGACGAACCGACGGATGCATTCCGCCGCCTCGTCTTCGGGGGACACAGTCGTGGTCGCGGCAGCGGCGGCAGCGGCAGCGGCTGCCATCCATGCGTCGGCGGCGGACACGCGGTGACGCACCGTGTCTGTGGGCACGAGAATGTCGCAGACTTCCGGTTTGCGGATCTGCAGAAATTCGGGGCGCTGTCCGAACTGTTTGTGGAACATCTGCACGACAAACTCGGGGATGGGCGGACTGGATTCGATGAGTCGGTCGAATTCCTCTTTGCCAAACTTGAGCATCTGTTCCACCTCCATGCGCTCGGCGGGATGTTTCGCCAGTTCGATCTTGAGGTTGCGGTGAAACTTGTCCCACGCAATGGAACTGACGCGGTGGCCTTCGTTCAGCTGCGTGATTTTCAGAAACTGTTGGATGGTCGTGATGATGCCCGCCAGCAGATTGCAGCCACCCACCACCATGACGAACATGGCCTGATACGCCGGCGGCACGCGCTGTTGCGCAAAGTTGGCGGTGCCCGTCAGGGTGGAGATGATGATGACCGGGATGGTGTACCACGCATTCAGTGCACTGAAGTGCGCATTGGCCTTCGAATGCAGCCAGCGATAACACATGGCTTTGTCGGCCCATTCCACCATGATCCATTCGTGCTCCTGAGTCCATCCGCGACTTGTCAACGTCTGTGTTTGCGTTGATGGCTGTGACATGTTGGGTTGGTGCGGGGTTTGTCGCGCGGCGGCAGCGGGAGACGACACGGAGGAGGAAGAAACCGGCGAAGTTGGCATGGGATGGAAGAAGAGGGGCGCAGAAGGGGAGGGGCGCAGAAGGGAAACTGGGGGAACAAACGAAAGAAAACGAGTCGAAGCTGATGATGTATCGTGCGAAAAAAAAGTATCTGTGTACATACAATACCCTACTGTACCGACTTTCCTCATCCACGTCAACCTTGGAGGAGCATTTGTGACATATTTTGCCGCTGTGACATATTTTGCCAGATGGGTCGCGACAAGGAACATCGTCGGCGAACACCGCGTTGGCAGAGGCGAACGCGCCGCCGTCCATCCGCTTCACCTGCTTCTTCTTCTTCTTCTCCTTCAAGCCCAGTTGCTGCAACTGCGGAGGTTACCGCGGTGAAACACACGACACGACACACCTCCAAACATGCCCGGAGCAAACCAAGACGAAGCACGATGTGGTTTCCGGCGGCGGCGGCGGAAGAGAGAGAAAAGGAAGAAAGGGAAGAAAGGGAAGAAAAGGAAGAAAGGGAAGAAAGGAAAGAAGGGGAAGAGGATGGAGTAAAAGTGCGACATTTTTCCACCGCGCGAACTGCAAACCAGCTGCGCCGACACCGCGACCACACCAGTCCTGCTGCAACGCGTCGCAACACGGGAAACGCGCCCGTTCGTCGTGGACTGCTGGGAGTTCTGTTTGGGCAGCCAAAGCCGGCGACGGCAACCGCGACGGTGAATATTCCGATCGTTTCTGCTGCTGCCGTCCCTTCTGCCGCGCACAATACCACCATGCACCATTCCATTCCCTTGTTTCGCGATGTGTTGAAAGAGCGTCAACAAGAACAACAGCGCAAACAAGACATGGAGCAACGCCAACGTGAAATGATGCACTACGATGCGCAACAGAGGGGCACGAGGCGCGCGCATCGCGACTATCGCATCTTGGGGTTTTACGGACAGCGCAAGAAGGACATGTTGCTTTGGCAAGCAAACTACAAGAAGGACAAGGATAAGGACAAGGACAAGGACAAGGATAACGACAAGAACAAGGATAAGAAGAACGGTAAATCTTCAACGACGGAATCGTATGCCCCGACGATTAACCGTGCGATGGTGACGCTGCGCACGGCCGACCGCAATCCCCTCTTTGACTGCAATTTGCTGCAAGCGATCGAGGGCAACGAATCGCTGGAGATCGGCGTGCCGGATGACCAACAGCGAGTGTTGTGTTACCCGTTTGCACATCCGGTGGCGAAGAAGTACTTGTTGAAAGCGTTGGCGGCGAACAAGCACATGAATCCCAACCACTTTGTCCCGCCGCGACAGAACGACCACAACTGTTGGTTCAACACGATGTTCGTCTGTTTCTTCGTGAGCGACAAGGGACGCAAGTTCTTCCACGCCTTCCGCCAAATGATGATCGAGGGCGAGCGCGTGGTGCGCGCCAATGTGCGGGAACGAATTGAGCCGGCCTCCTTGCGCGAGGCGTTCGCCGTGCTCAACATTTGCGTGGAGGCCTCGCTCACCAACAACGACGTGGCGCAGACACTGAACACCAATCGCATCATTGAACGCATCTACGTGAGTTTGCGCGACAAGGTTCCCCCCAACGAGTCCCTGTACAATGTCGGAGAGAAAGGCAATCCGCTGTTCTACTTCGACACCATCGTGCGCTATTTGCGCCTGCAATACGTGGAGATGGAGCACGTGTTGTACCGCAACCAAAACGACGAAACCTTCTTGCACGCGGTGCACCATGTGCTCCAGCAACGCGCTGCGGACAGCAATGCCAAACCGGCCCACGTGGTCGCGGTGCGTGTGGCAGACGCCGCCTCCGCGCATGCCAACAAGCCGATGACACTGCGCACCAAACATCGCGGGAAAGACGTGGTGTACCAGCTGGACAGCGCCATCTTGCGCAACACCCCGGCCAATGGCGGAAACCACTTCGCGGCGCTGTTCACATGCAATGGCAAGGAGATGGCATACGATGGGTCCGCCGTGCAACGGTTGGAGCCCATGGAGTGGAAACGCCGACTCAACGCGGACGAGGCATGGGGCATCGGCGATCGCGGCCACGTCTCGCGCAAGCTCTACAATTTCCGCAACGGATACAGCATCTTGTTGTATTACCGCGTCAAGTGAAGCAGAAAACTCGTTGTTGGTACACGCGTGTAACATTGTAATGTAAATGTAAAGGTCATGCGTGACATGTCAATTTCCGTTTTTTTTATCGCACGACACAGTAACCTTCCGTCACCCTTGTTCTCCGTTTCTTTTTTTTTCAGCGCATTCGTTCGTTTCTTTCTTTGTTTCTTTGTTTCTTTGTTTCACGCGGATGTCGTCGAATGCCAACTTACCGCTGTTGAAAGAGGCGTTCCAGCCACTGATGACGATTCGAGACAGTGTGGCACACTTGTTCGAATTGTTGGAGGCGAAGACGGTGCAACTGAAGCAATGTTACGGGGAGTACATTCGGCAGAGTTCCAACGATTCGCTGGTGTTTGGCCTGGACTCGTTTCATTTCCAGGGCAAATTGATCGACTTGGAGTTCCAAGACATGCGGCGGATGTTCATGGCCATCGACAACCGCATGTACGGCGAGTATTACAAATTGCGGAAGTGGATGCGGCAGTCGTGCGAATCCCTCGTGGCCGCACATCCCACAGCCGCGGCGAACAACCACAACCACAACAACCATCATATATCCACCGCCTCCACCGCTGCCATGCGCCGTGCGGTGGTTTTCAAAGACGAACTGGAGGGTGAAGTGGAAGTGTATCGCGACTTGGAACCGTACCGCGTGTATTGCGTGGAACACTTGTTGCGCTTGCACGACGACATTCTGCGGGTGCTGCAGTGGATGAATGAACTGATCGAGGAGAAGGAACTGCAGCTGCGCCACCACCAGGAGAAAGAGCACGTGGGTCTCAACATCAACAACTTTGTCCACAGTTTTCGCTTCGAAATCACCATCATTCGGGAGAAACAACGCCTGTTTGTGTCGTTCTTGGAGTTTTTCCACACTTTGCACGTCAAGTATTTGGAGCGCGTCGCGGCCAAGGTGGAATTGATGTACGAGCAATTGAACCACGACATCCAATGGGATCCACATGTCGGACATCCCGCGCTGCGCACAACGATAGCAGCAGGAACTTCTGGAACTGCCACAGCCGCCGCAACCACCATCACCAATACCACACACACACATCCTTCTTTTGTGCCGATGAAACCATCTGCACGCATCCTCCCCACCAACTTGACCACCACCGCCGCCGCCTCCATCCCTTCCAACCTTGCATCCTCGACACGGTCGTCGCCGTCGCCGTCGTTGCAACCAGAAGACAAACAGGAACCCATCATCGTGCAGGAAAAGGAGAAGAAGACTGCGCGATGGAAAACGACGATGCAGAAGATGAAGCAGGCAGTGGCGCAATCCACCGTGTCGCGCAGCGCATCCTCCGAATCCTTGGCCCACCCATCCATCGAATCCTTCGCCCGCGCACCCCCAACATCCCCCGCCGCATCCATGTCGTCCGTGACCACCTCAACATCCCTTGCTTCTCCTTCTCCTTCTCCCGCTTCTCCTTCTCCCGCTTCGACTTCTCCCGCTTCGACTTCTCCCGCTTCGACTTCTCCCGCTTCGACTTCTCCCGCTTCGACATCTCCCGCTTCGACATCATCGCCGTCTTCCACCAAAGCGGATACATCCTCGGTGGCTGCTGCTGCTACTGATACTCCCGCGTTTTGTGCCTCGGATTGGATTGCACGTCGCATGCGTGCTTCGCGCGACGACAGTGTCGAGGATGTAAAGGTTGGAATGATGGCGGAGATGGCGGAGAATCGGAACGAGGAAAGCTGGAAAGACGAAGCCAAGAGTACCGGTGAGCAAGCGGCGGACTTGTCTTTCCAAGACATTTACGTGCAGTCTGCATAAATGAAAAAAAACAGGCGCGCGCACTGAAAAAAAACACAAACGATTCGAAACAACAACAACGACAACTTCAACGCACATGGAGCGCCGGATAAATGAGAAGATTGATGGATGGTTCACCACTTTCAAGCAGAACACAAAACGCAAGGCCGAAGAATTGCACTTGCTGGAGCAGTCGGAGAGTGGTAGTGACGGCACCAGCAGCGCCGCGCAGTTGTTGCAATACATATTCGACTACGATCGATTGGTGGTGAGCCAAGACGATTTGCGGCGACGCAACAAGCGATCGGCTACACCTCTTGCGTTCGCGCAGCGATGTTGTGCCCAATTGCCTTCGGACGAACAGTGCACACGGCGCCGCAAGGATGGGTCGACGTTTTGCGGCATTCACGCCAAAACATCAACGTTGTCACCCACGTCTTTTGTCCCCGCAACCATGGCTTCTTCCTCTTCCTCTTCCTCTTCCTCTTCCTGTCCCTCTTCTTCATCGGATGAGTCATCTTCCTCTTCCTCCTCAGACGAGGAAGAGGACGCGGAGCAAGAGGAGGATGCGTCTCCCCATTCCCCGGGTTCGGTGGCGGGGTCGGAGTCATCGAACGTATCGAAAGCATCGGATGTGTCCGCGCCCAACGAGGAACAGGTGGAAGTGTTTGCGCGCGAAATGCAAGGCATCATGTATTACGTGGACGCGCAGGACAATGTGTACCACATGGAAGACATCTTGTCGAACAAGAATCCTCCACGCATCATTGCGCAATGCGCCAAGGAATCGAACAGCGATCGCTATTGGATTCCCGCGTTTTTTGACAGCGCCGTAAATCCAACACTTACCAACGCGCAAACAAACAGCGGCCAACAAGACAACCCTGCCGCTGCCGACAATGTGATCGCAAGAGAGATATAAACACGCCACGGCTGCGCAATGCAAGAAGGAAGCAAGGTGGAGAAGGCAAAGGAAGGCAAAGAACCCATCATGGACGGTTCCAACGTAGATGACCCGTCGGAGGACGGCGACGTGCGCTGGGTGATTGATCGACGACCCTCACTGTCGCATCTGTTTCCCCGAAGCACAGATGCGGCGCAAGATGGCGGCAATGTTGCCAAAGAGACAGAAGATGAGAAAGACAACGAGAAGGACAACGAGAACGAGAAGGAAGATTGCGCAGTTTGCATGAATGCGCGCACCGCAATGCACATGACTCAATTGCCGTGCGCACATCGGTTTTGTATATGGTGTATTGTATGTTTGGGGACGCGGCAAAATATGTCACATTGGGAAGAGCCATCGTGGCGATGTCCCTTATGTCGGCGGTCTTATGCGATTTCCGAGTGTGACATATTTTGCCGCATTGTAACAAAGTAACAAGAAGGAAGGGAGGAATTGAATAAGTGCAGGATTGTGTTTTTTTTTCAGTGTTACAACAACAGCGACTGCGACTACCAACCATTTGCGCAAAACAAATCTTGTTTCACCTTATTACACATCAGAGGGCTCACCACTTGACTGACTGACTGACTGACTTATCGATTCTTCACGATGCGCAAACAAGCGGATTTAACGAAACCCATCGGCGGAAAAGAGGACATCTCGGATGTGTCGGCGCAGTGTTTGGAAGCAGTGCGCATCTTTTTCGAGTGGAAGCAAATGTACGACCAACAAACCCGCGAATGGCGCAGCGAACAACGACATCGGCAGCAGCGTCGCAGCCATGGACCGTACTTGGCGCCGGCGCGACAAGGAGCACTTCGTTGGAAAGGCGAGGGTCCTTTTTGTGTGCGCTGCGGCGAGCAAGGCGGATGTGCTTTCCAAACCACCTCGGTACCCATCGACACGGAGGAAGGATTGCCCGCGACCATCCTGCATTTCACGGCAGAATGTCTGCACCGCCCCACCCCCTGCGACTTGCGCATGGACATTCGCCTGGTGGTAATGGACTTGCACCATACGAAGGAGGTGTTGCGCGCCCGCATGCAACAGATCAAGGACGACATCATTCGCTACAAGAACTTGTTGTTGTTCGGACTGATCGCGGAAGAGACCGCCGTGGAGCGTTTCGAAGAGTGGAAGGCGGAGCTGGAGACCTCCGTGGAACAACTCATGGCGGTGGAGCAGGCGCACGTGGAGCAACTGGACCGCTTCTATGTCCGCGCCGACCACCCCTTGTCCCGGGATAACATCCTTGCCCCCGACCACCCCTACGTGTCGCGCCAGGGTGAAATCCGCCGCCGCGAAGACATGCAGCGCCACTACTTGGCGGATTTGCGCGATCTGTTGGCGCCCTGCGCATGCGCCGCCGAAGAACAAGACCGCCGCATTCGTCAAGCCGTGGAACTGTACCACAACCAACTTATGCCCCTCGTCGCCGAGTTGCGCGAACTGCGCTGGGCGGAATGGATCATCACCTGGCCCATGAACGGCGAGTCCTCCGTGCACCGCTATCCGTCCCGGCCGCAAGCAGGGTTCGTGTACCTCGAAGGATGCCGCGTGGATCACTGCAGCCCCAACATTACCACCTTCCGACCTCCGCGACTGTCTTCTGCTGCAACCGATTCCACGACATCCTCCTTCTCCTCGGCACGCACCCGCCGCGCCAAGAAGGAGCAAGAAGAAGAGGAAAGGGAAGAAGAGGAAGAAGAGGAAGAAGAGAAAGAAAGAGAAAAGGAAAGGCAAACGGAAGAGGACGACAATGGTCACATCTCCATGGTGTCGTTGCCCGACACAGTGGTGCTTGGCGACGAAGATGAAGACGATGAAGATGAGGAAGATGGGGAGAAAGATCGGGTGGAAGAGGCAACAGATGCTGCGACGAAGAGTGCAACCGCGGCAGCATTTCTTGGATCACTTCCACTCACAGAAGCAGCGATGCCTTCTGCGCTTCCGTCAAGCTTTGCGATGGGATCCGCCGTCGATCCATCCACCGCGCTGGACGCCATGATTGCCTCCGCGAAAAGTTTGCCCATCCAACAACCTTCGACCTTGGCGCATCTTGCGCAACCCCCTTCCTCGGGGTGGATGATGACAACGGGAAACCCCCCCTTAGCCGCCACCACCACCACCGCCATGCTATCCATGCCGCTGTCCACGCCACCCACGACGTTGCAGCCCATGATACCCATGTCCATTGCCGCACCCAACACAACCGCGGTGCAACCATCGTTGTTTGCGCGCACGGCCTTGCAGCAGCCGTCGGTTCGCATTCCGGGCACCATGCCGGCGGCTTCCGTGCTCAGGGAAACCAGCTACATCGTTCCCACGCCCGCGGAGAGACATGTCGTTCCGTCCATCTTTCGCACACCCACGACAAATGCATCCACCGTCGGCTTGCCTTCCTTTGCGTCTGCCACTGCATCGTCTATGACTCCATCGTCTTCCACTTCTGCCACAGCATCGTTCATGTCGGGTGGTGGTGGCAGAAGCAGTGGGGGAAGTGGATCGATCAAAATCATCCGTGCATGATCATCCGCAAAGAGAGAAGACGCGGTGTTCACCTTTTTTTTGTCGTGCGATAAGGTAACTTGGTTGGACACTCACTTCTTCCGTTGACTGCACGTTTCTTTTGTTTTCACACGCACACAGATTACCATGTCGCAACTGAAACCACGGAAACGAATAGCGAAGACGCGCATCATTCGATCGAGGATGGAATTGCGTCAATCTGTCAAAGAACTGTACGACCGCATCCAGAGTGAGGATGAAGACTCCGAAAACTTTGCAACACTTCGCCAAGATCTTCTTGGGGACAGCTCCAATTTTTTGGCGAATTGGGACGTGGGCGCCATCAAGGATTTCTCCAATCTGTTTCGGGGTGTGGATTTCGACAACTCGTTGGTGAAAGAGTTGTTTCACGTGGAAGGATGGGATGTGAGTTCTGGAGAATGTTTCGACAGAATGTTCGAGCGTTGCACAGGGTTCAACCAGGATCTGAGCCGATGGGACACGAGTTTTGCCAACAGCATGCAATCCATGTTTTGCGAATGTGCTTCTTTTAACCAACCGCTGAACACCTGGGAGGTGGGCGATGTGACCCACATGACCGCAATGTTCAAACATTGCACCGATTTCAACCAACCGCTGGACAAATGGTCTGTGTTCAGCGTTGAAAGTGTCGCGAACATGTTTAATGGTTGCACCAAGTTCAATCAACCCTTGCACACCTGGAACTTCCAGGCTGTGCAAGAAATGTCCAACATATTCCAAGATTGCAAAGAGTTCAACCAGCCCTTGACTCGGTGGAATGTGTCCCTCGTCGGCGATTTCACCCGCATATTCAGTGGATGTACCAAGTTCAACCAGCCACTGGACCACTGGGTCGTGTCAAGTGTGAACTGTATGTGCGCTGCATTCGAAGGTTGTTGTGAGTTCAACCAGCCCCTCGATACATGGGAAGTGACGCAAGTGAACGACATGCGGGAAATGTTCCACGGATGCAAAGCCTTCAATCAGCCGCTTTCATCGTGGGATGTGTCGAATGTGCGCGACATGAAAATGATGTTCGCCGAATGCACCGCATTCAACCAGCCGTTGAACACATGGACGCCGGTAAAAGCAACCCAGGTATTTAAAATGTTCGAAAATTGTGTGTCGCTGCAGCAAAATTTTGCGGAGTGGAAACTTTCGTCGCTTCCAATCAACACAAATCCAGCCATGTCGTTCGTGGGCTGCGTGAAGATGCGTCCCGAGTTGTACTTCGTGGGCAAGCAATTGAAAAGATTGCACACAGTGTCTACGTTGGTGTCACCGGACCAACTGCCTGCGCCCAACCAGTATTTTGCGCAGCTGTTCGCAAAAGGTGCGATGTGGAACGATCCATCCCGCACGCCATTGCTGCACAATGTGCAAGCCATTTACAATGATGGGCTGCTTCACCACGGTGACGTTCAGCAGCGCACGCTGCAACATGCATTGAATCACCCGTCCTTCAAAATCGAGATGGAAATGTACCAAGGATCGCCATACCCCATCTTGGTGATTCCGAGGGGCACTTGTCTCTACACCGGTCGCGAGCACATGACGTCCCCACACGACCTAGCGACATCGTTTTGGCATTTGTACAAGCTGGATCAGAACAACAACCTGCATCAGTACTTGAACAAGATGGGAAGTACGTTGACGTACTTTTACCCCTGCCCCAACTTGTCGTACGTGGTGAACACAACCTTCAAAAACATCGACATGGTGACAACCACGAAAGATCTGCGGTTGGTGTGTCTCGTCAGTCCGTCTCCCTTGTGTCGCTTCCACAAAGACAACGATCTGCGAAATGAATTGCGGCGCGTCAGCGACCATCGATCTGCCTACGCAAACACGTTTGGTGAATGCAAATTGCAAGAATACGACCTGTGTTTCACGCCCCAGTTCATGAAAGACATGCATGTCCATGGACAGATAGCCATTGCGCACATGGACAGTGTGAGTGCGAACGCGGATTTGATTTCGCAGTATTTGGGGAATCACTTGCACAACTCCGTGTTGTTCAATGCCAGTGCTTTCAACAATGCATTGCGCGACACGAACCACCACACATTCGACTTGTCCACTCCCTCTGGCTCCATCATCGAGGAGATGATGAAGATGAATGTTCATCGAACGTACGGCATTCCGGAGATTGCGCTGGTGCCCTTCGACTTCACTGTGCCCAACAGTGAACACGCGTTCCAAAATGCGCGCGCACAAATGGAGGGAAATCTTGGGACGAACAACGTGGTGTCTGCCCCGTTTGTGTTCGAGCCGTGCCACTCCATCCAGGGAGCCAACTCCGCGACGATTTGTCACAACATGGCACAGTGGGTGCGTCAATCGGCGCCGGAGATGTTGTACAACTGCCAATATTTTCCCATTTTGCGGGTTTGGCGCGATCGGGCAGATACGTCCTTGCCCATGTTGGTCAGCGAAGAACAGCTGGCCTCCTTGCCCAACCGCGCCCTCTTGTATCAACCTTTCGCCACCTATCTCGATGGTGCGCGCGAGCCCAACGCCTTTTGCGCCATCGAAACCATGTTTTCGTCCACGGCGGTGGTCAGTTACACAACCCACGCGGAACCCGCTCCGCTCCAACCAGAGGACATTGTGTACGAAGGAGGCAAGGCTGCTGCTGCTGCAGTCGCGGCGCCAACTGCGGCGCCAACCGCGGCGGAAGCAAACGAGAACCAAGTTTACCCGGTGTTGCACGCGAAAAACCAGAACATGGACAACAACAAGAACAAGAACAAGAACAACAACAACGATCCCTTCCTCCGGGTGGATCCGTTTCTGGCGCAACCAATCTCCCATCTCGACGCTGGCTTTTTCTACCAGGAAGTCAATCGTGTGCCCATCTTCGCCTTGCCGCAACGTCGTCGTCTATTCACTTCTCCGCAGCCGCCGCCGCCGCCCCAACCACCAACCCACGACACCAATGGCACCGATCACTTTGCCGAAAAAACGGCCCTCGGTTCCGCGGACGGCGGCGTTGCGACGAAGATGGTGGTTGGTGGTCGTCGAGGATGCGCGCAATCATGCCGCCGCTGCCATCGCCGGCGCTTCCACACGTTGGGAAAACGACGACGACAACGACCAAGCGGGAAAGCGCGAACACGGAAAACGTCAAGGTTTTCGAAGACGCGGCAAACACGGAAGAGACATCGCAAACCATTCTCATAATTTTCGAAATGTGACATATTTTGCGCATGCATGGGTCCAAGGAGGTGGTTGAGGAAGTGGTGAAGAGGGGGGATGCGGTGTGCGTGCGCACGAGTGGACTGGGTGTGATGGGTGTGTGGAGGGACACAGCATCAAAAAACAAACAACACAATCCTGTGCACAGTCGATTGTTTTGTTTTTTTGTCGTATTGTTGTCTCACCAACTTTGTTTCTTCCGTTTTCTTGTTTTTTTTGCGTTTGTTGTTTTTTTGAAGTCTTTTCTTTGTTTTTTGCTGTAATGTCGTCTTCTGCACCGTCTTCGAATGCTGCCGCTGCTGCGTATGTTAGCACCAGCATCTCTGATCCAACAAATGTCCCAGCGTCCTCGGAGGGCATGTCGGAAAAGGATGTCCAGCATCACGTGAATGCGGAAATCACTCGCGTGTTTCAGGAGGTACAATTGCTGGAGGCAATCCAATTCATGAAAAGGTCGTGGCGGTCAGGTTACGATGCATGCATGACAAAAACTTACTCACCCACCAACTTTTTTTACCCGCATGCAGACAAAATATGGCAGGGATTGAAGAAACTCCTTCCGCAAGACAATTACTACTTGTGGTTGCACTACCACCAGTCTTCCAACGGTGGAAAAATTCTTTCCGTGACTTGGATCAATAGCCAATTGCAGCCGAACAAGTTGCCACAGCGTCTCATTGACCCCATCTATCGCGACTTTGTGCGGGACAACGCGGGATTTGTGGCCAAATACCACTTTCCACGCGAAATGGTGTTCGCGCGCACTTGGGACAAAATCAACCGATTGAGGATCGATTACGAGCAGCGCACTATTTGGTGCGAGCAGCCTGCGCCCGAATGTGTGTACATCGTGGATGTCGACGATCCCGCGCACAATTGGTTGTCCGACTTCGCATGCCAACCCCGGAGCCGCGAGCTGTTCCATCTTGCGAACGAACCACCGTTTGGTACACCATGTGGAGTGATTGGGCGACGATTGTTCGTGCATGCGAAACACTCCAGTCACGTGTGCACGGACAAGTGCCAAAAAGAAGGTGTGTCGGTCGCTCGTGAACCAGTCGAAGCTGTGCAAGACCAGAAGGGTAAACAGAAGTGTCTGAAAAAAGTCAAGCGCAACAACAACAGTGCTGCACTGCCCATCGAAGAAAAGGGAAAGGACGAAAAGGAGGAAAAGCAGAACGTGGAAACGGGAGAACAACCGACAACGTGCGACTCACCCCCTCTTCCTCTTCCTCATCCTCATTCCGTTCCTCCTTCTCTGTCTCTGGCTCCAACTCCAACTCCAAGTGCATCGCAACCGGCGGATGCCACCACTGCGAACACTGTTTTCGCTGCCCAGGCGATTTCACTTGCGACAAAGCCAGTCGTGATGCACCCACGTGATCCAATCGATCTCTTTTTTGGAATCAATTCCATCGATTCGAGGAATATGCCTGACGTCGTGACGCTCCTGAAGAGTTTGCCGGCCCCAATGCTTCCCGTGTTGTTCGATTTGGAGATCGCGTGCAGCTTGGAACACATGAAATGCAATTGGCCACAGTTCACTGGCGGTGAATTTGTGCGTCCTCTCCCCAAAGGGTGCGACCAAGCCATTTGCAACCAACTGTTGAACGCCGGCACATTGCGCGAATTGTTTCCGACGATGATTGCATCCTCATGCTTCGTGGAGAGGAGGTACTGTCGAGAGGAAGAGAAAGATGGCGAAAGCTATTGGGTGTGGATAGTGCGCTGGTCGGACAGCATTCACTTGGCGCGAGAAGCATGCGCAGCAAAAGGATTCCCGACGATGTTCCAGGTGTCGGATTGTGCCTTGTTTCCGTACCTCAATCGCACACTGGCACCAAAGTCTGGCGACGAGCTGTCCGAAAGAGAGATTTTTGCACACACCGAAGCGTGCATTCTGCAATTCATCAAAGACTTTGACAAACATGCGGAGAAGTTCCCGGAAGAGATGGCGGATGTTCCACCTGTGTTTATCGTACACCACGAACACCGTTTGTTTCCGATGTTGCCTGCCTTCGTCGACAAACACCGCGGCCATTTCACGCCCGTGACGCATTTCCGCATCATGTTGGTGAATAAAGGAGAGTATCGCACCAAGCTGCACCTGGAATGGCCAGCCTTGCTCCAACGTGCCCACTGTCGTCGATTGGACAACCGCATTCGTGTGTTGGAGGAACAAATCCAACCGGACGCAGCATTGGCAAAGGAAAACATCGCATTGGTGCATTTGGAGGCGGATCGGATCGTGTACCAGTACAAGCTGTACCAAGTGGTGTCGTCAAACATGCACGCGTTGCCTGAATTCAAAAGCAGCCAGATTTTGAACCGGTGGGTACCTCGGAACAACGTATTTGTCCATCGCATCCATCGTGAGTCTGCGATGTTCAAACGTTCCAAGAGCTTGATGTTGCGTCTCCAATCCATTTTGACCAAGAATGATGCGGTACATTGCGACATGGTCGAATCGACGGACACTGCTGCTATTGTAATCTCCTGGAAACAAGATGTGCATTCCACGTACTTCGTCGACCCTTTTTACGACACGCTACCGCAACCCTTCTCACGCGAAATCATTTTGGCGCGTTCCGTCGAAAAGGCGTTGATGCTGAAAACGCTCTACGACGATCACCTTTCATACTGTTGCGCAGAAGCGATGGCAAGCATTTCTTGTGATATGGTGATCAGTGACTATGACCCGCTTTTCAAGTACGCCGAAGAGTTTGCCGGTTTGCCGGAATTGACTCAATACACTGGTGGGGTTCGACTGCCCTTGTCGTCGCGACCGGACAGCTCCCGTGCTTGCAGCTCCCGTTCTTACTACATACTCTGTCTCAATGCCATGAAGTTAACGCGCACTTCTCCTCTCCCTTTCCCTTCTCCTTCTCCTTCCCCTTCCCCTTCCGCCTCCCTCTCAACCTCGGCTGCTCTGGTGAATCATCCAGCGACATCCAATGTTGCGGTGACAACAATGACCAAGGTGACCGAAAACAACCGCGTGCAACAACAACAACAACAAGACGAGCACGACGATGACCCAATCGACTACGAACGCGAAAACAAAAGGTACTTGGCCCAGAAGGAACAGGAGAAGCGGGAGCTCCAACAGCGCATTGGAGAGAAGGTGCAATGGATTTTGGAGGAATTGAAGGTGGCCAAGGTGCTGGATCCGTCCAAGGCGCACTGGCCGGGTCATTCGCCCCAAGAATTGCGCGTGGCATTTGCAAGTCACTCCGAGATGTATGTGCACGTGGACATGCTCGCCAAGGCATTGATGGATCGACGCTTCGATCATGGATGCATCGTGACCGTGCTGTGGGATGCAAGCAGGTCGTTGGTGGAGATTGTCCTGTCTTGGCGGCATGCAACTGTTGCCACGGCCGCCACCACGGCCACAGTCATGCTCCAGGACATCAACCGACTGGTGAAAGATTTTCAGCGTCAAGTGGTGCTGATGCGGGAGTCCATGGAAGGAGTTTCATGCGAACTGTGGTTGTCGGATCATCCATCCATGCCCGTTAACTGCAACACATTCGTCGAGTGGGTCAATAAGGCGTGGAGGGAAGGGAAGTGCGATGCGCGCGTCGTGGACGTGGAGATGCGAACCATCACCATCCCCGCTTCTCCCACCGATGCTGTTGTAGCCGCCGCCTTAGCCGGAGCTGCAGCCGCACCAAGAGACTCAGCCGCAGCTCTTCAAGAAACAACCAAGGATTGGGTGGTGTGCACGTTGGTTCCCAACAACAACAAACGCAGGATGGAACGTGTCGCGGTGAGCAATCTGTTTTGTCTTGGCACTGCTCCCAAAGTGAACATGGCGACTTTCGAACAAACCATGTCTCCCAAAATGGCGCATGCATTGAGCATGGTGCGCAATCGCATCGAGGTGTTTCGCGAAGCGATGCAATATATGGTGCAAGTGAAGGAAATCGATCCGACAGTCGCGGAGGCCATGGACAAGCAGCAGCAGCAGTCGTCAATACAATCGCACCAATGCACCATCGTCATTGGGCATCACGACCTCGACCAGTTCCCCGATGACATCCTGCTGTTGAAAAAATACATTATCGAAGCTGGGTTGTGTGATCGTGTGTTTCACACCAACTACAAAACCTTCATTTCGCGTTCCAAATTGTCCTGGGCACACGTGAACAACAATCCAGATGGAATTTTGTCGGGCACTGAGTTGGTTACACGCGGCTGCACCCTGTTGTTTTATTGGTGTGACAAGCTTAGTCGCGATACGGCGCAGCAGATGCAAATGGACGACTTGGTGCTCCAATTTGAACGCGATGCGAAGATTGCAAAGATGGACATCACGACCCGCGTATACGGGGGAGAAACTTGTCCCGTCGTGAAAACGGCGGCGTGGCGTGCAGACCGCATCCACCAATTCTTTCAACGCACCGGAAAAGAGTCGTGGGAAAGGCAAGTGCGCGTCCAAGCAATCGTGGACCAGGTATACCAAATGAAAAAAGAGAACGCAGGGGTGATTCGTCTCCACGTGGATGTTGGCGAGCGCGCTGCCGAACTGTACGCGTTGCTGACCAATGTGCCAGACGTGAACTCGGTCTGCATCCGACGCAATTGCGTGGAAATTGCCTTTGGTGACACTTACCCCGTGTGGATGGCGCCAAACAAACCAACCGTCACCACTGCATCTGCAGACGTCAAGGCAAAGGATGAGGACGCAAAGGATGAAGCAGACGCAATGGAAGAGGAAGAGGAAGAGGAAGGAGAGGATGAAGAGGAAGAGGATGAAGAGGAAGAGGAAGAGGGACATTTGGTGTCTCACTGAAAACGCAAAAAAAAACAACTTGTCTTTGCATGTGTTTGAATGGCAACGTGTAACATCTTAACAAAAATTGATTGATTGAATGACAACCTTCTTTTTTTTTACCAAATTACACGGCATACTACACTACAGCTTTTTCGAGCTCCGCAACTTTATGTTGGAGTGCATTGAACTGTTGTTCGTATTGTTTGCACTGTTTTTCCAATTGTGTGCATCGCGTTTGCAATGCGGACATGTCGTCTTCCATTTTCCACTTCGCGATGCAAAAATGGCAGGTGATATGGTCGATAATTTCGTAATAATGGTCATCCAACCACTCGCGCTGCACGCTGAAGTCATCAACGTCGTCGCACCATGGAACTTTGTCTGGGTCCGTGGAAGTGCGCATCATCATGTCGTAGACATCGCAGGTGCGGCGCATCAAATCGTTGCACTGTTCAAGCGTGCACAGGGGAGCGTTGTGTACGATGATCGGATCCAATTCTTCCAACAGCGATGCTGCGTCTGGGGAGTGTTCTGCGAAACACGGTTTCAAACAAATGCTGCGCTCGCACTCTTGACATGGCATCACGTTGTCGCCACCATCTCCGCACATCATGCATCGGCGTCTTCGTGCCATGTTCTCGTGGTGGTTGTTTTTGTTCTCGGACTTGAGTCCATTTTCACGAGTGTCTTTAAGTTTGGCGGTTGTTCAAAAAAAAGTGTCTGCGGAAAGCATACTGCCGTTGTTCTTGTTTTTTTTTCCCATTTTCTTCTCATGTTGGAATTGATTTCGTGGCCCGCGTTCATCGCAAGTTTCGTGGTGGGCATTGCCTGCGTCACACTGTGGGGTCCCGCCGCAAAGAAAGTGTACGTGTTTCCCTCCCCGGACAATGTGGACAGTTTGATGTTCCGCGACCCCGCCAACCAGTGCGTCGTCTTCCATCCCACGCCGAGTGCCTGCCCTGCCGCAAAAGCCGACAAAAGCTTCCGAGTCGCCGATTCGCACGAATAGACTCCTGCGTCCTAGGTTCCTAGGTTCCTAGGCGCAGTGATACCAGGTGCATCGAAAATTCCCTTTTTTTCTCCTCGCACACTATCTTCGCGCCACACACACAACAAGAGAACTTGATCCCCCGGATTTCTCGGTTAAGATAGGACGTTGCAACACACCCGAGGGGAGAAAAAACAGACACCGACACAATGGTTAATTTCCGCAAATTCTTGCACGATCCGCAAGGTCGCATCATCATGTCCATTTTGCTCGGCTTTGGTTTAGCATCGTTGTTTCGCAGTGCTTGCCGAGGACGCCACTGCATGCAGTTTCTGGCCGCGCCGCTGGAGGAAGTAGAGAAGAAGGTCTACGAAGTCGCGCCTGGCAAATGTGTTTCATACACTCCCGCGCCAACTTCATGTCACAGCCGCGGCAAACGCAAACTGGTGAATTTTGAGTGAACAGGTGAAAGGGGGAGGGGTAGAGACATTGCGTTGCAACAGGTGCGCAAAGAATCTCGACAGCATGCAAAGAACGCGGACGCCTTTTCTCCTTCCATCGTTTCCACCTTTTTCCATCGCACCATCGCGCCATCGCACCATCGCACCTAAATCGATTGTTCCATTGTATTGAGCAGATGAATCACCCTGCGAACACGACCAATTTGCATGATTTGCCAATGGATCACAGCGGCGGTGTTGGCGGCGCTGGCCCCATGCTGATGCCACCACCTCCTCCTTCTGCACCAAATGTCAATGCTGCGGTGGACACGGGGACGGGTCCCAACGGCGTCGCCTTGGACCAGGCCACCATCCAGCAAATCGTGAGTGGATTGCAACAAGCCAGCATTATGGGCGCCACCCAATTGCCGTCGCGCGACATTCCGCAGCAGACCTTGCCGCGCCAGTCAGATGCGGCAGTACAGCCCAACTACATCCCCGGCCAACCATCACCCTCTTCAGCCTCCGCAGCAGCAGCAGCCGCCGCCGCTTCCTCTATGGCCACCGCTGCTGCAGGAGGAGTAGGCATGTCCACATGGTCCATGGATGCCTTGCGCATGCCCATCTTGGTGGCGCTGTTGTATTTTCTCTCCCAGTTGCCGGTGGTCAAGCGCCTGACCCAGCAATGGTTGCCCTTCGGGTTTCGCAGCGATGGCACCTGCAATTTCTACGGATTTGTCGCTATGAGCCTGTTGTTTAGCGCGTCGTACGCGTGTTGCGAACGGCTCTTGAACGACGGGATGTAGGGCAGTGTGTGATAGAAGGGAAAAACTGCGCTGTCTCGCCGCAATCTTTTTTGCCACCCAAATTGACAAGGAACCGAATCCCAGTTCATTCATCCATTCATTGGTTCATTGGTTCATTGGTTCATTCGTTCGTTGTCAATTCCGTTGTTTTTGTTTTTTTTTCGTTTGCTGCATGACGACAACCCATCTGCCCGACGTGGAGCGATTGTTGCAGAATTTGCCACCACACTGGCGCGATGCAGATCACCCGGTCACGCTGGAATTGGTATTGGACGGCGGGGTGTTCAATGGCTCGTACATGATTGGTGGACTGATGTTTTTGAAGGCGATGGAGGCGCGCGGATACATTCGGGTGAGGCGCATTTCGGGCAGCAGTGTTGGGTCCATCGTGGGCTGTCTGTACCTGCTGGACTGTCTGGATGCCTTTGGTGCATGGTATGAAGATGCGCGCCGCCATTTCGCCGAACACCACAACTTTGCGCTGTTGAAAGACATGCCGCAGTTTTTGCGCAAAGCGCTACATCCATCATCTTCCCTTCCACGGCAATCAGCAGACGACACCCAGGAGGAATGCGACGCGGAACGAGCGTCCAGGGAACAGGAAGCGGTGCGCAAGGTGAACGGCGCATTGGTGGTGACCTACTACGATGGCGAGTGCAAGGTGACACAGTCTCAGTACGCGTCGCTGGAGGAGTTGGCGGATGCGCTCATCCGCTCGGCATTCTTGCCGTGGATGATTGACGGCCGCGATTGCTACCAAGGGCGGTATCGCGATGGCATCAATCCGTGGATGGTGGAGGTGGACAAGGAGGACGAGGTATCCGCAACAACAACAACAACGACGCAAACGACGACGGAAGGATGCAAGGTGTTGTACATGGATTTGCACGGCCTGGACAAATTCATGCACATGTGGAACATCAAGAACGAGCGCACCAACCTGCATCGCATTCTCAGTGGCATGTTGGACGTGCATGCCTTTTTCATCAAGGAAACACCCACGTCCATGTGCAGTTTTGTATCGCAATGGGGCGTCTTGGAACGGCTGCGCTGGTTTGTGAAACAGTGGATCGAACGCATTGCCATGTGGCTGGTGTTTGCCTGGATTCGGTACTGCCACCGTCGCGGCGTGGTGAACAACAGCAGCGGCAGTGCCGAACTCAACACCTCGCCCTTTCCATTCCTCATGGCCTGCGCAAAACGCGCTGGACACGCAATCCTGCAACAATGGATTGAAACCTATTGTCTCTAGTTGCGACTCTTGCGCCGCCGCAGCGTCTTTCGCTTCGACCTCTTCTCCTCTGACGTTTTTTCCTCCGACTTTTTTTCCTTCAACCTTCTTTTCGTTGTCGCCGTTCTCAATGTTTTTCTTATGGGAATGGGGGAATGATGGCGATGGCGGCGCAGATGATTTTCGGGTCGATAATGAAGGAACCAGCGATCGAATTCGAGGGTGCGCCGCCGCTGTTGTTTCAGGCGCACGAACTGCTCTGCTTTTTCTGCACGAATGTCTTCGACGGAGGGTTGGTGTCCGTAGCAATCCATGCTGAATCGCCGCAACAACCCCTTCTGCTGGAGTCTGTTTTGTTGCTGCACTTCGAAGAGGAAGGACGCCATGCATTCGAGGCGATCCACAAACTGCTGATAGTAGGGACGATCCGCGTACAAAAAGGCCAAGTAGAAACTGAGGATGGTGTCGATGGTCGCAATGCGAATTTCGCGTGGTTTCTCCTTTCCTGCTGAAGCAAACGTTGCGGATGATGAGGATGAGGATGAGGATGAGGATGAAGAAGAAGAAGCGTGCGTCAAAGAAGGAGAGGATGAAGGTGATGGTGCGGAAGTTGCAGGAAGAGATGAAGAAGAGGAACGGGAAGAAGAGGAACGGGAAGAAGAGGTGTGTCGGCGGCGATCGGAGGGGACTGGCACCACGTTGTAGCTGTGGCAGGCGATGGTTTGGTACACGAAGGCCACGGTGTCCTGATGCACGCGGATTTCCAAGTGTTCCGGGATGATTTCTCCGAGGGGTGCATGGTGGCGCACAGTCACTCCCGTCACTCCCGCCGCTTGGAGATGCGCGCGCACAACATCGCAGAGCGCAACCGGATCGTTGGCGAGCACATCAAAATCGGCAAACTGGTGGATGTGTTGTCGGTCTTCGGGGGGCATGTACTGCGAATACAACGACAAGGCGTATCCGCCGAAAAACACCACTCCGTGTTGGATGAAGGTGTCGCGCACGATTGTGTACACTTCTTCCTCCCGATGTGCATTTTCGTCCTTCTCGACACGTTTCCCGTCGCGGTGGCGGCGATCACCATCACCATCACCATCACCATCACCATCACTGTCTTCCATGGGACGCTGGAAATCGATGGAGCGACAATTGCGGTGTGTGACTGGATAATGTTCGTTGAGCAACATCAAGCGGCGCAGGATTTTCTCCCAGCGCGAGGTGTCGCCCATCGGACGCGACAATTCCAAATACATGGACATGCGCAGGAAATTCGGCGGCGCGTAGTGGATGCGGTCCAACACCACCGCGTGTTGCAACAGCGGGCGAAAGAGGGTGAGAGGCAACTGCGTGATGTCGGCGACTGGCATGAAGTTGACAAACACTTTGTAGGTGCCGAAGTGCATGCCCGCCTTCGCCTCCACCTCGCGGAAACCCTTGCGGTAATACAGGTTTGCGAGCCGCTTTGCATCGTCCAATGCGCGCGGAGAGAAAAAGTCGTAGTCCGGCAATTCCACGTCGCGGTCGTAAAACTGAGACTCTTGGGGAAGGATATTGTTGATGGCGGTGCCGCCGTAGCACAACAGCTTGCGGTTGCGCAAAAAGTCTTCCACGATGTGCACCATGGTTTGCACTTCTTCCGACTGGATCTTTGACCGTTGCAGGCGCTGCTGCCCCTCGTCCACCACCGCGCGCAAAATGGCCAGTTCGCACTCTGCGAAGTTCAACCCTTTGCATTGCGCATTCTTCGTCATCTTCTCTTTCTTCGGTTGCTTTCGTTTCTTCTGTTTCTTTTGAGTTGTTGACATGGTGTGTTTTTTTGGTTCGATTGCGTTTCCGTCTCCTTCTCCTCCTCACTTACACAATGCGAACAAAAAAAACGGGGTTTCGTCGAGACAACGTTGGATGTGGCAGGATGTGGCAGGATGTGGCAGGATGTGGCAGGATGTGGCAGGATGTGGCAGGATGTGTGACCGTTCTTATCGCAAGGATTCGGGCTTGGCGACAAAGGCGCGTCCGTGTCGTCGGAAGAAGGTGCGATAGGCGCGCAAGGCGTCGTCGCTGTGTTGGTAGCGCATGGCCACCATCTGGCAACCTTGTCGGTGGCACAAGGCAGGGTCGGGGTTCGCGGGGTCGGAGGTTTTGGGGTCGGGGATGACCATGGAGAAATGGAGCGCGTTGAAGGCCACCCATTCTTGGCCATCGGCGCGATGGTGTTGCACGTCGGGGAAGCGATACAGCCGCATGCGCGCAGAGTTCGATTGCAGGTTGATGAGTTCGGCTAACTCGGGTACGTCGGTCACGGGGCGGTCGGCCATCACGATCAATTTTCCACGCAAGGATTCCAACGGCGCAGTCGCAATGTTGGTGGCGCGTGGCACCAGCAAGTGTTGGTGGCTGCGCAACACGGCGGCGATTTGCGACAAGGTGTCGGCACGTTGCGTCTGCAGGCGCAAGTGCACGAAGAGGGGATCGCGCGGATTGGGACATCCATCGAAGGCAAAGCCTTGGGTCGCGAGGGTCTCCACGACTTCGCGCAGCGGGATGGAGTTGAAGGTGGTTTTGACGTATCGGTTGTTCGCGACGCTGGTGGCCACCACGGGGCGCCGTTGCTCCGAATACACCTCCATGTCCACGCAGCGCACACCTTCCCGCAACACGGCTTTCAAGTTGCACAGATCGACGTAATCGTTTTCGTACTTGCCGCCCGAGCAAGCGTTGAAGGCCGTCATCGCATAGTAGTCGCAGGCGCGAAGGCGGAAGGTGTCGTCGATGTTGCTGATCTGGCCGTTCATGGAGGGATACAACTGGCTCATGGTGCTGCAGGCTTGGGCGCCACCGCGTCGATGCATCTGAATCATGTGCACCAGGAACAGCAGCATGAGTCCGAAGGTGACCAGCACCAACACGAAGGATTGAAAGTCGGAGTCACCAGTACTGCCACCGCCTCCGCCGCCGCCACCCACCTCCATGTTGAAGGTGGACAAGTTGGACAGGTTTGCGCGATTCATGTTGACGTGTTGAACAGATTGGATTTGCGCGGTATGCTGTAGCGGGACACTTTTTTTTTCCGTTCGTGTTTTTTTTCCCGTTCGTTAGCGCAGCTCAATGAGACTGTTGGGTCGGCGAATGACATCGAACTCGTTGTCCCACGCCGGCAATCCGGTGATGAGTTCTTGTCGTTCGCGCTGCCGCGCTTCGTTGTATTTGCGGATGGATTCCAAGATCCACTTTTGTTTCTCCACTTGTCGGCGCTCCCACTCTTCAGTCGATGGTCGACCTTTGTAGCGATACCAGAGAATGAAGCCGAAAAAGGCGAGAAAAGATGCGAAGAGAACCAGGTTGTACAGCGTGTTGTAGTACGTGGTTTTGGTGGAATGACATTGGTGCAAGCATTCGCGCAAGAAATATTGCACGCCCGGCTCCACCAGCGATGGAGTGTCGGATTGAAATCCCCAGTCCATGGATGCCATCTTTTTCCCGTGTTGTTTTTGTTTCGGCTACCCTCGCGCGCGTGTGTGTGTGCTAACGAGGAGAAAAAAGAAGCGGAAGTTTTCTGCACACAGGTGTACATAGATAAACCATCCCTTTTTGTACCAACCTCCCTCCTATTGCACCCCCCCGGTTGTTTCACCCCCCACCCCCCCTCCATCATTGCATTGAACCCATTTCGGCGCCAGGCACCATGAACGATTTGACACGAGTGTTGTTGTATTGCATTGCTTTGGCTGTGTTTGGGTGGATGGTGCACGTGCTGCCATTTGGCGTCGCAACAATGTGTTTTTTTGCAGTGACGGTGGGTCTGCAGTGTGCAGCGGAGGCACTCTTTTCCGACGACCAAGAAATCTTGGAAGACACGGAAGACATGGAACACAAAGAAGACAAAGATCATCGTTGGCGCAACAGGGCGTGGGATGCATTGGTGCCATGGAGTTTGATCTGGGGAGCAACCTTGTTGTTTTTGCGGGTGGCTCCTTCGCAACATCGCGTGTTCGGCGACTGGATGGTCCCTTGGTTGCGCGCGGAGGCGCTGCATCTGTTGCGAGCAGTTGGGCGGGCGGCAGATGTGCCGCGTGCATTGGATGAGACGGATGTGGTGGAAGACATGATTGCGGACGTGGACAACATTCTGCGGAGATTGGATTCGCGCACCGCGCTGCCGCAATGGAATCATCTGTCTTCCTTTCTTCCACCGGACCAAGCGCCGCAGCTCTTGGCGCAATGGCAACAGTTGGCGCAAACGAAAGAATTTTTTGGGGTGGCTGCGTGGAGTTCGATCGCCGCGGCATTGACTCTGTGTTGGCAACCGCGACTCCGTCCCCCTTCCCTTCCCTTCCCTTTTCCTTCTCTTTGGGTTCGCTCCCAATCAATGTCGCCGCCGCCGCCGTCGTCAAGTCCGTGAGGCGTGAATAAACATTTCCCCTTTTTTTTTCGTCTGCACATCTATCTATCCATCCATCCCATCCATCGTTCGCCATTTCAACGGACCCCCGTTTTTTTCGCAGATCGGACCCCCGTTTTTTTCGCACATTGGTAAGCGAAGAGCAAAGTCATGTCGTCAACGCGGAACAAAAACACGCCCTGCAATTATCGCATGGAGCAGCAGCAATTTGCGCAACATGCGCGCTACATGATGAATCCGCATGCGGCGTGGGGGGTTGCCTATCAGACGCAATTGCCGGGCAACGGATTGTTGCCGGGACAACTGCCCTGGGATCAACTCAGCCACAATGCGCCGGACACGGAGTCCTTTTTGTGGGGCATTGGGTCCACGGTCTTGGACGGTCCCCAACAAGGCCCTTCGTGTTTCGTGCCGCAAATCCGAACCTTGTCCAGCGCCGACATCTATCAAAAAGCACCCGTGCACATGCCAATGGATTTCCGGCCCTTGCAAGGACAGCGTCCGTCGTTGCACTGAACCAACCAACCCAAAACAAAGAAAAAAACAAAGAAAATACGAAGAAAAAAAGGTTTCGGTGTGACATATTTTGCCGTTAAGTGGTTACAGTCGAAGGAGTGAGGAGAAACACAAGCAGACAAACTTGAGGATGAATGAGACGAAACACTAATTGTTGTTTTTGGGATGAAAGCCGAAGATGCAACCTTGGGGTTGGATGGTTTTGATTTCCGTGGTGACCATGGTCGCATCTTGATGGTTGCCGTTGCGCATCCAGACCTTCAAGATGCAAAACCCCTTTTTGGGCGAGATGGTGATGCCGGTGAGGGATTGAACGAAGGAGTGATGGCGACTCACGACATTGCCCATGACGGCGTACGCCATTTTGCGCCAGGTGTCGGGCACCGCTTTGTTGGCCACTTTGTACGAAAAATAGCCACCCATGATGTTCTCCGGGTCTTCGTAGCGCGGCGCAATTCCCTCGCGCATGAGGAACAACATGCAATTTTCGACGAGATTGGCAGGCAGCGATTCCATCAGGGCAATCGCCTCTTCCACCGTGTACATAGCGGCGATGCGCACGTAGCTTTCCATGTTCCACTTCGAGTCGTGCGGCAAATGTGCCCACAACACCCACCCGTTTGACAGCGGATGACGATGATTGTCGGCAACCATCGTCAGCGAAGACGCCGCCGCGGACCCCAAGGTGCCGGGACACGATGAGGTCGAGGCAAATTTGGCGGGGGTCAAAGTGGTCGCGGGTTTTAGCGATCTGGATTTCGCGGAAGTGGTGGGTGCGGACAAGACAGCCGTGGTGTATGCGGACATGGCTTTTGTTCTGTTCTGTTCTGTTCTGTTCTATTCCGATGTATCTCTTTGGGGATGAATGAATGAATAAATTCGTGCGACTTCTGCTGCTGCTGGATGGATGGGACAAAAACCAAACACAAGAACACAGACACACTTGGAAAACAGAATACGGTTGTTTGTTTAAGTTCCGATTGAATTATAGAGTCGCCATGGACTCCCCCCCCCCCACCTCGCCGCGCATTCTTCCTTCGGCGCTTACTTCTCGCCGTTGTTCTTCGTGAACACTGGTTGCGCGGACAAGATCATAGCCTCGCCGCGATGCAACGCACACGATTCTGTTTTCAAGGACGGCAACAAAAAGTTCAAAGTCGCGTTGGGGTCGGACATCATGCAGTCGTAGTCATCCGCCTTGATTCCGTGATGGGAATCAGGGTGCATCAACACGTAGCGCGCAAAGGACAACCCCAACAGGTTGTTTTCCCAATTCACCTGCGCAAACGCCTCCAATGCGAAGGATCGCTGCACCGTGGTGCCGGCCTGATTGCGAAACGTAATGCTGCACTGCAAGACGTGGAACCGCGAACGCTCGGGCCACTTGGCTTTGGCGATGCGATCCAACTCTTCGCGGTCGGCGCCGATGCAGGACGACGGCAAGAACAACACCCATCGTTTTGCGCAGTTAGGTACCTGTTTCACACGCACCATAAACGAGGGATGCACGTCGTTGTAGCACACCAACTGGTCCGTGGCGGCAGGCGGAAATCGACGCATCCATTGCTTCTCGCAAAAACTCACCCAGTACAGCACTTGGTACCCGATCGCATCCAAAGGCAAGTATGGTCGCAATGTCGTATAGGCGGACACGCCAACCAAGCGCATTGTGCTCGCCAGCGATGGACTCAACCTCAACATCGACCCGACTATCACGACGCCCAGGCATTTACCGAAGAACAGCCCCCAACCCAGCATGAAGACGAACCCTGAAACAATTGAATGTTGAAAAAAAAAGCAGAACAATCAAGAAGTATTGAGAAGAATTGTGATGTGTGTTTGTGTAAGGTTTTAAGTAATTATCGATGGGTATCACACCCCCGTTTTATTGCATTGCATTTGCGAAGGTTGTCTACTGCGGCTACTTCTACTTCCGACACTCTCCTTTTCCATATCCACACTACTGCTGCAACTATGCGTCCTCGTCGAAGACAGGTTCTCCGTTTTCGAAGTGCCCCACTTGCTCGCCGACATCGTCGCTTCCTTCATCGCAGAGGTAAATGCCACCATTTTGTGGATTGTCGGTCAAATAACTGACACCATCAATCACCACTTCTTCCAACTCTTGCTCTTCCTCCTCTTGGGTTTCTTCCTCTTGGGTTTCTTCCTCTTGGGTTTCTTCCGCCGCGCCTGTCGTGGATACGATGGAATCCCGTTGCAATACGCCATCTACAAGCACGCCGATGCGATCCCCCACCTCTCCGTTGGACAATGCTTCGTAAACCACGGGAGGTGTTGCCGCATCGTTGCAGAAATACATCACGCCATCGATCGACAATTCTGACAACTCTTC
>JACCDX010165399.1_pt1 | contig 33630 bp, 30 predicted proteins | sample 7449681 | NCBI WGS metagenome assembly JACCDX01 (sample SAMN15323450, study PRJNA562643) | freshwater metagenome | isolation source: river surface water | place: USA:Blue River Watershed | collected 2017-08-18
TTGGCTGCAAGTAGTGATCAGTTAAATGAGCAGGTAGCAAGCGATCCAATTGGCGCCCTGACAACATTGCTTCCCACCTGGTACTTAATTCCATTTGCCTTTGTGGCAATTCTTGGGCTGATAGGGGGTGCGATATTAGATCTTTATTCATCTGGCTTAACACTTGTCTCTATTGGATTACCTGCTAAAAGATATGTTGCAGCAGGTATTGATGGCCTAATTATGACAATAGGCACTATTTATTTAGTTTGGTTTGCCAGTGATTTCTTTGTGCCATTCCAAGGCTTTCTAATTACCTTAGGCGTGCCAGTTGCTGTCTGGTCTGGTTTATTTGTGGCAGATGTATTACTTCGCAAAAGCTATGCCGAGGAAGAGTTATTTGACCCTAATGGCAGGTATGGTGCTTATAACTTTAAATCTATTGGCTTAATTGTTTTTGGAACAGTTATTGGTTGGGGATTAGTTACTAACTCACTCGCCTCTTGGCTTTCATGGCAAGGCTATTTACTTAACCCTCTTGGTGGTAAAGAGGGTCAATGGGCCTATGCAAATCTAGGAGTGATTGCAGCATTACTTATTGGATTTATTGGGCATATTTTGTTATCTAAAAAACAAATAAAAAGCCAAGAGATTAAGTAATTGTTTATGAGGGCTAGCCCTCAATTAATATTTTTGTAATTAACTTTATGCGGTGAATTTATGCCGGTGATTTACTACACACAGTATTTGTAAAGGCTGTGATAATTCTTAGAGGAAAATAATCTTTGCTTGAAAAAATATTTTTTAGGCAAAGGGGAGAGATGAATTCATTAGATTTAGCAAGATGGCAGTTTGCGATTACCACCGTCTATCACTTTATATTTGTGCCAATCACAATTGGTTCAGGGTTTTTGGTGGCAGGTCTACAAACAGCTTGGTATCGCACAGGTAAAGAATCATATTTAAGGGCAACTAAGTTTTTTGGCAAGTTATTTTTAATTAACTTCGCTATGGGCGTTGTCACTGGCATTGTGCAGGAATTCCAATTTGGAATGAACTGGTCTTCATATAGCCGATTTGTTGGCGATATTTTTGGAGCACCACTTGCAATGGAGGGTCTACTTGCTTTCTTCTTAGAATCTACCTTCTTAGGTATTTGGATTTTTGGTTGGGACAAGTTATCTAAGAAAATGCACCTAGCCACAATCTGGATTGCATCCTTTGGCACATTATTTTCTGCCTACTTTATTCTGGCAGCAAATGCTTTTATGCAGCACCCAGTTGGGTACACCTTTAACGCACAGCGTGGCAGAGCGGAGTTAACCGACATTGTTGCTGTACTTACGCAAAATACAGCTGTTGCAACATTTCTACATACAATTCCGGCCGCCTTCTTAACCGCTGGTGGTTTATTTGCAGCAGTTGCAGCTTGGATGATGGTGCAAAATCGCGATCTAGATGTTGCTCGTCCAGCATTAAAGCTTGGCCTTGTTACTGTGATTATCTCTTTTGTTCTGGTCTCACTAACTGGTGACTGGAGTGCTCGAATTATGACTGAGCAACAACCAATGAAGATGGCGGCAGCTGAAGCACTATATGAAACTAGCGATAACGCACCATTTTCTTTATTTACTCTTGGGACGTTAGATGGCTCTAGAGCTGTCTTTCAGATTGGCTTGCCGGGAATGCTTTCTTTTATGTCCACTGGAGATGTAAATGGCACAGTTGAGGGAATCAATAATTTGCAAGCAGAGTATGAGAAAACCTATGGCGCTGGTGATTACACACCAAATATTCCACTTGCTTATTGGGGCTTTAGATTAATGATTGGCTTTGGCGCAATTGCATCTTTATTTGCACTAATTGTGCTTTGGCGAATGCGTAAAGGTGGGACACCAACAAATGCAAAATGGTTCCTACCAGCGATGATCTCAATGCCATTCTTGCCACTACTTTCAAATTCATTTGGCTGGATCTTCACTGAAACAGCTCGTCAACCATGGGTGGTATTTGGCTTGTTCAAAACTGCAGATGGTGTTTCACCGACAGTTACTGCAGGTGAAGTCTTATTTACAATGATTGTATTTACTGCCCTATATGGAATCTTGGCAGTAATTGAGTTCAAGTTATTTATCCGAGCAATCAAGGTTGGACCTGAAAAGGTGTCTGCAGCAAAAGCTGAGTCTGATCAAGTCTTGACCATGGCCTACTAAGGAAAGGGAGAAGAAAATGTCATTAAATACATTTTGGTTTTTAACCATTGCAACATTGTGGATTGGCTACTTCGTTCTAGAGGGCTTTGATTTTGGCGTCGGAATGTTGCTTAAAGTAATTGGCAAAAATCAAGCAGAACGAAGAGCTTTGCTTACAACCTTAGGACCGGTATGGGATGGGAACGAGGTTTGGTTACTAGTTGCAGGCGGTGCCACATTTGCAGCCTTCCCAGAGTGGTATGCCACTTTGTTTAGTGGTTTTTATCTTCCACTATTTTTAATCTTGATCTCACTAATTATTCGAGGTGTTTCATTTGAGTATCGCAGTAAGTATGGCGACATTAAATGGCGCAATAGATGGGATAACGCAATTATTATCTCTAGCTTTGTTCCCTCCTTGCTTTGGGGAGTTGCCTTTGCAAATATTGTTCGGGGTGTACCGCTTGAAAGAAGTCAGGCTGGGGTAATTGAGTATGTTGGAGGTTTCTTTAACCTACTCAATCCATACGCACTCCTAGGTGGCGGTGTTACCCTATTTTTGTTTGCAACTCATGGCGCGTTGTTTATTGCGTTAAAAACAGAAGGCGCAATTAGAGTGCGGGCAAATAAATTAGCTGGCCAGCTTGGATTAGTTTCAGCTTTACTTGCAGTTCTATTCCTAAGCTGGACAAATTTGGCACTAACCGACAAATCCAATGTGATGGTGCTATCACTTGTAATAGTTCTAGCCTGGCTTGGTAGTTTGGAAGCTAATCGTCGCGGTCGCGAAGGTTGGGCTTTCCTTGCTTCAGCAACAACTTTGGCATTAGTTGTTGTCACATTATTTAGCGCTTTGTATCCATATGTGATGCCAAGTTCGCTAAATATTGCAGATTCTCTAGATATCTTTAACGCCTCCAGCACTGACTACACCTTGAAGGTTATGACATATGTGGCAGTTGTAATGACGCCCCTGGTCTTAATTTATCAAGGGTGGACATATTGGGTATTTAGAAAACGATTGAGTGCATCTTCTATTCCAACTCCTGAAAGCGGAGTACTGGACAAGATAAACTCATAATCTGTGAAGCCAATTGATCCGCGGCTATTTCGATACTCTCGAAGTAGTCGCGGTTTCACTATCGCATCGGTAGTAATTGCACTACTTGGTGCGATATTAACTATTGCTCAAAGCGCGCTGCTCTCTATTTTTATTGTGCAGGCATTTGTAGATAAAAAGGCTTTAAATCAAATTAAAATATATTTAATTTGGGTAGCAATTATCTATATTGCAAAGGCCTTACTAAGTTATCTAACTGAGCGGTTGGCAGCAGTTGCAAGCGGTGCTATTAGGCGAGAGCTACGTTTGCAGTTGGTATCACATTTACTTTCTGGAAAAGTTGATTATAAAAATGGCCCAGCACAATTATCCCTTTTAGCAACAAAAGGAATTGATAATTTAGACCCGTACTTTTCTAGATTTATACCTCAGTTATTCATTGCCTCAGTCATCCCATTTTTTGTTGGAATCGCAATTTCCACCCAAGATTTCATATCTGGCATAGTGCTGATTTTTACTGTGCCATTAATTCCATTATTTGGCATGTTAATTGGCCGCTTTACTGCAAGTGCCACTGAACGTAAATGGCAAACACTCTCGTTATTATCTGGTTATTTTCTAGATTTACTATCTGGATTACAAACTTTAAAAGTTTATGGCAGATCTAGATATCAAATTGCAAGACTTAAGCAGGTTAATGATAAGTATCGACAAGAAACCATGAGAGTTCTACGAATTTCCTTTTTATCTTCATTAGCTTTGGAATTAATTGCCACATTATCTGTAGCGCTAATTGCAGTAACTATTGGCTTACGGCTAGTAAATGGAACGATATCTCTACAAACAGGGTTATTTGTTTTAATCCTTGCTCCTGAGGTTTACTGGCCGATAAGACAGGTTGCTGCTCACTTTCATGCAGCATCTGATGGAGTAAGCGCTGCCAGTCAGATATTTTCCATCTTGGATAGAAAGGACCCAGAAGGATTAATTAAAATAAAGAAGTTTGACCAAATTTCTTGGAGCGATTTAAAAATTGAGTTCAATTCTCGGGCAGCAGTAAAAATCCCTGCAGGAATTATAGAGAAAAATGCAGTTAACTTGATTGTTGGTCCATCTGGGGTTGGTAAAAGCTCGTTGCTGCAAATTCTGCTTGGCTATCAAGAAAATTATCAGGGACAAGTATTAGTTAGTGTTGATAATGATCTCTTTGATCTTCATCAGATAGAAAAGGATAGTTGGCGGAAACTAATTTCTTGGATGCCGCAGGAGCCACATTTTCCAGTCGCATCAGTTTTCGATTGCGTTCAATGTGCCAATCCAAATCTGGATAGATATGAATTAATTAAGCAACTGCAAAAGGTTGGAATTGAATTAACAGAATTACCATCCGGCGGGGATACTCAGCTGGGAACAATCAATGAAGCGCTTTCTATTGGGCAAAAACGAAAAATTGCATTAGCCAGGGCATTAATTAAGCCTGCCCAATTACTGATTTTAGATGAACCAACTGCATCCGTTGATGAAAATAGTCAAAGTCAAATTGATCTAGCCATAAAAGAGCAAACATCACTTGGTAAAACAGCTTTGGTTATATCTCACCGATCTCAAACACTGCTTTCTGCTGATTATGTCTTGAACTTTGCGGAACGAGTAATAATATGAGGATATTTAAATCTCAATTACTGCAAGTTATTAAGCCTTTTCAAACAAAATTACTTCTTGCTGGATTATTAAGTGGCACGTCATTATTTATGGCAGTTGGCTTATTAGCTGCAAGTGCTTGGTTAATCTCGATGGCATCGACTAGACCGCCCATTTTGACCCTTCAAGTAGCAATAGTTGCAGTGAGATTCTTTGGTTTAGGACGTGGTGTTTTTAGGTATGCCAGCAGATTATTAGAACATGATGCAGCGCTTGCTATTCAAGGAGCAATTCGACAAGAGTTATATAAAAACTTGGAGAAATTTACACCAAGTCAATTTGCCAATCTAAAACGTGGTCAACTGCTGCGGCAAAGCGTTACTCAAACTGAGGAGATTCAAGATATTTGGCTTCGGACCTTCTTGCCTTGGTTTTCGGCAATAATTGCAGCAACTTCCGGTATTTCAATAATTGCTTTTTTGCTACCGCAAGCTGCTATATCAATTGGTGCAATATTTTTAGTTGCATTAGTTGGCCTTTCATTTATTGCAGCCTTCTCATCAGCCAGAGTGAAATATCGAGATCACTCAGATAAGTTGTTTGATCAAATTATGCAAAGCTGCGATAGTTCACAAGAGTCACAAATCTTTGGATTTAACAACAATTTACAATCGCAAATCTCTTTGGTTCAAACCCAACTGGATTTAATTGATATAAAAGAGAGCAAGAGCGTCGGAATTGGGTCAGCCCTGCATTCACTAGTTATGGGAGCCGCAGTGATTACCGGTGGGATTTATGCAGCCAGTGCTTTTATAGCAGGTGATTTATCTGGAGTTAATGTCGCAGTAATAACATTATTGCCACTAGCAATCTTTGACAATTTAAACTCAATTCCATCAGCATTTAGCAAAGTACGCCAACATTTTGATTCAGCACGAAGTATTGAACAACTATTAACTTCAGCTGGGCAACCTAAAACTTCAAATCAGGAGTTGGGAACATTTAATCAAATTATCTTTGAAAACACTTTACCTTTATTGCCTGGGGCTAATGTAAGTCAAATCTCAGCAAAGTGTTTTATTGATCAACCACTAGTAATTATGGGGGCAAGCGGATCAGGTAAATCATCACTAATTAATTGCTTACTCGGCTTTTTACCCTATGAAGGCAGTATAAAAATTGATGGAGTAGAGGCAAGAGATGTTTCACCTGAAAGTATTAATTCAAATATCACAGTATTGCTGCAAAATGATTACCTCTTTAACTCATCCATCAGAGAGAACTTAAGAATTGCAAATCAAAGTGCAAGCGATGAGCAATTGCTGGCAGCCCTTGATGAAGTTGAATTAAGAGATTTAATCACTTCCTTACCCAAAGGCTTGGATACTCATATCGGTGCTTACGGATTTAACTTTTCAGGTGGGGAAAAACAACGGATCAGATTAGCCAGAATTTTATTACGTAATACACCTGTTTACTTACTTGATGAACCATTTGAGTTCTTAGATTCTAAACAAGCTAATCGCATATCTAACTTACTGCTAAAAAAACTAAAGAATAAGGTTGTAGTAATTATCTCTCATCTAGAAATAGAGGGAGTTGAAAACGTAGTTAATTTTTCCAAGAGGTAAATAGCGGTCTGCCTTCGGCATAACCTGCAGCTGATTGAATTCCAATTACTGCCTTTTCATTAAACTCAACTAAGTTCTTTGCTCCGCTATATGTGCAAGATGAACGAAGACCGGCAATGATTTCATCAATTAAATCTTCAACGCCTGGGCGTGCAGGATTTATATACATTCGAGAGGTAGAAATTCCTTCTTCAAATAAAGATTTACGTGCTCGATCAAATGCATCCTCACTGGCAGTTCTTGCCGCAACTGCTCGAGCAGATGCCATTCCAAAAGACTCTTTATAAAGCCGGCCATCGGAATCTTTTCTTAAATCACTTGGGGATTCATATGTACCAGCAAACCAAGAGCCAATCATTACTTGGGCAGCCCCGGCAGCAAGTGCGAGAGCCACATCTCTTGGATGGCGAACACCACCATCTGCCCAAATTGTTTTGCCATGTTTCTTAGCCTCTGCAGCGCACTCAAGCACAGCTGAAAATTGTGGACGACCAACACCAGTTTGCATACGTGTTGTACACATCGCACCTGGTCCAACACCAACTTTAATAATGTCAGCACCTGCTTTGATTAACTCTCTTGTGCCATCTGCTGTAACAACATTGCCTGCCACAATTGGCACATTTGGATTTAAAGCTTTAATTGTTTTAAGAGCATCAACCATCTTCTTTTGATGGCCATGGGCGGTATCAACAACTAATACATCAGCGCCGGCTGCAAGTAATGCCTTTGCCTTACCTGCAACATCACCATTAATTCCAACCGCTGCTGCAACCTTTAATTTGCCGGCAGCATCGACTGCAGGTTGATACATAGTTGCTCTAAGTGCACCAGTTCTTGTAATGATTCCAACTAATTTGCCTGACTTTTCAATTACTGGAGCTAATCTTCGGCGCTTTTCATTTAAGAATTCAAAAGCTGCCTTAGGGCTGACATCATCATTTAATGTCACTAAATCCTTAGACATAATCTTATTTAATTGAGTAAAGCGATCAACATTTTCACAATCTGCCTCTGTAACAATCCCAATTGGTTTGTTATCTTCAACCACAATAAGGGCGCCATGAGCACGTTTTGTAATCAGATCAATCGCATCTGCCACAGTCTCATTTGGATTTAAGGTAACTGGGGTATCAAAGATTAGGTGGCGTGATTTAACCCAAGCAATAACATCTGCAACTATTTCAAGTGGAATATCCTGTGGAATAACTGCAATGCCACCACGTCTTGCAACAGTCTCAGCCATTCTTCTGCCGCTAATCGCGGTCATATTTGCAACTACTAATGGGATTGTGGTGCCGGTTTTGTCGATGGCGGTTAAATCAACATCCATTCGGCTAGCCAGCTCTGAAAAGGAGGGGACCATAAAGACATCGTCATAGGTCAGATCGTGGCTTGGGTTATTTATGAAACGCACGTGGGAAAACTATACTCGCATTTATATGTACTCAGAAAACCAGAACAATTACCTGCAAAGTGTGCGTAGATCAGAGGCAATTAGTGTTCACCTGGTCTGCCTGGGCAATATCTGTCGCTCACCTTTAGCTAATGCTCTGCTTGCCAATAAATGTGCTGATCTAACAAAACCTAAGGTGGCAGTTGATAGCTCAGGAACTGGGCCATGGCATGTTGGTGAGGATGCTTCTGCTTACTCAATTCAAGTTTGGCAAGAGGCAGGATATAAGTATCAACATAAAGCAAAACAATTTAAAGATACATTCTTTAAGCAGCATGACTTAATCCTGGCAATGGATTTAAGTAATAGAGCTGCATTATTAAAACTTGCAAAGAGTGAGGAGGATAAAAATAAGATTTTGATGTTTTTATCCTTTGACCCAGAAAAATCAGGGATAAATCCAGATGGTGAAGATGCTCACCAACTAAGTGTTCCTGACCCCTACGGAATGGAGTTGGCTGAGTATAAAAAGGTATTGGTTATGCTCGAGCGCGCAGCCGATGGCTTTAAGAGCTGGGTGAACTCTTAGCCAATTCCCATCCAGGCGGTGGGGGCAAACTGCTAAGGTAATCGGGTTGCCAACCTAGAAAGTAAGTGAAAGGTCAAAGTTGTCAGATAACTCAGAGAATGAAGATATTAACTCTGAAGAGATAATTACTGAAGAGATGCTTTGGGAGAGAATTCCAGAGGTCCAAGGTTTAGATCGAGCAAATACATATTATGAATTAAGTGCGCGAATTTATGCGCGTGGTCAATATGATGAAGCGCTAGCACTTGCTGAGACTGCCCGAGATATTTATGCAGATCTAGGCGCAGTTGCTCCAACTGAAGGTTTGGCTCAGGCATATTCAGCAATTGGTTATAACTTAAACCAACTGAAAAGAATGAATGAAGCTGCAAACGCGATGAGTAAAGCAGTTGACCTACTTCGTGAGACTAAATCTCCTATGGCAATTGAACTTGCCTGCACATTAGGTGAGTGGTGGTTTAACTCAAAGGAGTATGAAAAGACTATTGAGTGCATGAATGAGTGCGTGCAGGAGCATTTAGTTGATGGCAATGACTCAGGAGCAGCTAATGATCTTCACTTAATTGGCTGTGCTTATCGGGAGTTAAAAAATTATGAAAAATCTCTAGAGGCTTTTAAAGAATCAAGAGCGCTATTTAAGAGATTGAAAGAGGTTATCAATGTGGCAAGGTGTGATCAAAAGATTGCCCATTGCTTAACTGAGTTAGGGGATGCCCAAGGGGCGTTGACTGCTGCTCAAAAATCTTTAGATGTTTTTGTAACCGCACATGATCACAGGCGTGAGACTTACTCATCATTTGAGTTAGGCAAAGCCCAGATGGGACTTGCCCAACATGAAGAGGCGTTAATGACACTTGAAAATGTTTTAGAGAGTGTGACTGAGGCTGAGTTTAAAGATTTTGAATTTATTATTGATATTGAACGAAAAATTGCCGATACCTTACGAAAGCTTGGTCGGGAAAATGAAGCTGATGAAATAGTTCGCCGGCTAGATGCTGTTACTGAGGTTATAGAGGAAGCTTAATTTTTTGGGTGATTTATAGGGTTTAGGTGTTGCATCGCCCAGGCATACATTGCAATTGCACCAGCAGCGGATGCATTCATTGATCTAGTTGAACCATATTGAGAGATAGCAAGAACTACAGAACAAACTGCCACCCCTTCATCACTCATCCCAGCACCCTCTTGGCCAAATAACATCACACATTTTTTTGGCAGGTCCGCACTCTCTAGTGATTTAGAGATAGGAAGATTATCTATGCCAATAATTGGTAATTTATTTTCATCACACCAGGCTTTAAACTCCGACACCGTTGCATGATGATGCACGGTTAAATATCGATCAGTCACCATGGCGCCACGTCTATTCCAATCACGCTTTCCAACAATATGAACAGCTGAAACATTAAAAGCATTTGCAGTTCTTACAATTGAACCAATATTTAAATCATGTTGCCAATTTTCAATTGCAATTTGCAGATCATGGCGTTTGGTATCAAGATCAGCAACAATTGCCTCAACCTTCCAATATCTATATTTATCTAAGACATTTCTGCGATCACCCTGCTCAAGTAATTCAAGATCAAAGTGATTATCGGTCGGCCATGGTTTAGAGTGTGGGCCTACGCCAACAACCTGGTAGAACTCACCAGGTCCAACGGAAGATTGCGTCATAAGTAAACCTTAAGGGTTAAGGAGTGATGATGAGAAAATCATGGCTGCCTGCCTATATCGCGCTAGGTCTAGTTTGGGGTTGCTCTTTCATATTTATTGAACTTGGACTTGAGTTTTTAACTCCATTTGGGGTTGCCTTTGTCAGATGCGCACTGGGAGCAATTACCTTGTTAACAGTTGTTAAGGTGCGCAAGATTTCATTGCCAAAAGAGAGAAGTACCTGGCAAAAACTTTGGATTGTTGCTCTACTGCTCAATGTTGTGCCCGGGATTTTGTTTGCCTTTGCTCAGCAGTATGTCACCTCAGTACTTGCAGGAATTATTAATGCCACCACCCCACTGATGACAATGGTATTTATGTTGTTACTTTTCAAGGAACAAAAGCTAAAGGGTGAACAAATAATTGGCTTATTTATCGGTGCATTTGGCGTGATGGTGGTGCTAGGAATCTGGAAGGGAATAGGCGATAACCAATTACTTGGTGTGGCCGCACTTTTGCTAGCTGTCTCTTGTTACGGGTACTCATTTCCATATATGACTCGAAATATCTTGCCACTTGGTTTAAAGCCTGAAGCCGCAGCAACTGGCCAGTTAATTTTGGCTGCAATTACATTATTGCCACTTTATTTATTTGATGGCATTTCAGAGGATAATTTTCAGCTAACCCCAATTTTGGCAATGCTGGCATTAGGAGTACTAGGTAGTGGCTTTGCTTATATTTGGAATTTTTCAATAATCGCAGCAGCAGGTGGTTCCATTGCAAGTACTGTTACATATATAACACCAGTGGTTGCAGTCTTTGTTGGTTGGTTATTTTTAGGAGAGCAAATAACTTGGCATGAAATAGTTGGAGCAGTTTTTGTCATTCTAGGTGCTGCGATTACTCAGGGCAGATTTACTAGAAAAGTGGTTAGCAAATGAAGAAAATTGCAATATTTGTTTTATTCATACTTTTAGGAAACCTTCAACCTGCTAATGCGGTTGATGTATTGCCAGAACCATTTTTTAAATATTTAGGCTCTAAGTACTTAGCAAATCCCGGTGTAATTTTAATTGATGGATCTAACAACCAAGTTGTTTATCAAAGTGGTGCGGATAAACCAAGAGCTCCGGCCTCAGTTTTAAAAGTAATTTCAACCTCATCTATTGCTTTAACTCTAGATACCGCAACAGTTTTTAAAACCGCAATTTATAAAACTGAGAAAAAAGGAGTCTTTGTGATCTGGGGAGATAATGATCCTTGGATTACCTCAAATGGTAAGTATCGAGATGCCAACAAGCGGGCGTATATGCCAGCATTAATTAAGGCTGCTTTTGCCTCTGATAAATCCTTAAAGAAAATAACCCTGGTCTATAAAGGGGTAAATAACTCAGATATTTTGTATGCCAAGCGGGCATTAAAACGAAAATCCTCTGTTGCATATAAACCAATTAGTAAAAGTGTTGAGGTTGAATCTTTGGTAACTGAAAAAATTGCCGAAATCTCATCACCGCCACTTCATAAGATGATTCGTTTTGCCCTTTTATATAGCGACAATGTTTTATCCCAGCGATTAGCGATGGTTGCTACCGGCAGAAGCGGCTATCCATTAACTAAAACCGGGTTTAACCAGATGGCAAAAGATAAGTTAAATGCGATAGGCGTTGACACAACTGGTATGAAATTAGTTGATGGTTCAGGCATTGGTGGAGAGAATCGAGTTTCTGCAATTACTGTTTCCCAATTACTACTTAAGTTAAAAACTGAACCAAAGTTAAAGGTTATTTATGAATCGCTGCCAATAAGTGGGGAATCAGGAACATTAATTGGTAGATACCATTCAACTGCGCCGCAAGCAGTTGGTTTAGTAAGAGCAAAAACTGGTTCAACCAGACATACAGTTTCATTAGCTGGCTTTGCTACCTCAGGTGAAAAAGAGTATGTCTTTGTGGTTATCGCAGATGGTGTTGGTAGAACTAGAAGATTGCAGGACGCAGCACGAAGTGCAATTGATCGAATGCTGAGAACTATTACTAAGCCACCTGTGATCGGATTAACACCACTAGTGCCAGAAAGTAATCCCTTTACAACAACTCCGTAAATTTTAATTACTTGGCAAGGGTAGAGTTAGTGCAAATGAAAAAATATATCTCGCTGATGAAATTGCGAGTAGTTGAACTCCTGCTTGTTACCACGCTTCCTGCTTTGTTTTTAGCAAGTGAAGGTGTGCCAGATCTATCGATAACTTTTTGGAGTTTGCTGGGTGGCACATTTGCAGCAGGTGGGGCTAATGCATTTAACATGATTATTGAGGCCAAATCAGATTTACTAATGAAAAGAACTGCTAATCGACCAATTGCAACAGGTGAGATTTCAAGAAATAACGCTCTACTTTTTGCCGCTCTAATCTCACTAATCTCCCTAGTAATTTTCTATATCTTCACCACACCACTTGCTACCTTATTAACATTTTTAGCAATCACCTTTTACGTTTTTGGATACACAATTGCTCTTAAAAAACACACATCACAAAATATTGTTTGGGGTGGAATTGCAGGTTGTATGCCTGTGTTAATTGGTCAAGCCGCTGTTACTAACTCCTTGACCACCACTTCCTGGCTTTTTTTCTTACTCATATTTTTTTGGACGCCACCACATTTTTGGGCGTTAGCAGTTAGGTATAAGGACGATTACAAAGCAGCGGGTATTCCGATGTTGCCAGTAGTTGCCCCAATAAAATCTGTAATTAATCAAATGTGGTTTCACTCTCTGGCCATGGTGCTCTTCTCATTATTAGTGATCTGGAGCGCGAAGCTACCTATTTGGCTTTCCGTAATTACATTATTACTAATTGCAGGGTGGAAGCGTCAATTGATTAAATTAACAAAAGAGCCAAGTGAGGTTAATGCTGGGAAGTTATTCCAAGCATCGATAGTTTTTCTCAGCATTTACTCATTTTTATTAGTAATCGGTGTTTTGCTTAAGTAGTTTTTCAACCCTTTGATGGGATAATTTTCTTTATGTCCTCCCCTCTAGCACTTGATGTTGCCGATTTATCAAAAAAATATGGCGATCGAATGGCGCTCTCTCATGCAAATTTTGAAGTGCAAATGGGAAGTATGTGTGGCTTTGTTGGCCCAAATGGATCAGGTAAAACAACCACAATCAGAATGTTGTTGGGTTTAATCTCGCCGACAACTGGAAGCGGTCATGTATTAGGTGAATCAATTACGCAACCTGAAAAATACCTACCAAATGTTGGCGCAATGATTGAAGGACCAGCTTTTTATCCAGCATTAACTGGAGCGCAGAATTTAACGGTGCTAGCAAAGCTTGGTGGCTTTGATACTAATACGATTCAAGGATTGCTGGATTTGGTTGATTTAGGAGATAGAGGAAATTCAAAGTATAAAACCTACTCACTAGGCATGAAGCAAAGATTAGGAATTGCTGCCGCACTTCTTCCCAAGCCCAAGTTATTAATTTTGGATGAACCAACAAATGGTTTAGATCCAGCTGGTATCCAAGAGGTCAGAGCATTACTTAGAAAATTAGCAGATAATGGCACAACAGTTTTCGTCTCCTCTCATCTTTTATCTGAGATTGAGATGATTAGCGATCACTTAGTAATGCTTAGATTGGGTAAGGTAATTTTTTCAGGCAAAACTAGTGAATTGCTAGCCAAGCAGCAGCCAGTAATTGTGGCAAAACCAGAGAACAGGGGCGATTTAGAAAAACTAGTAAAGATCGCAGAAGCTGGCGGGCATAGTGCAAAGATTATTGATGAGTCTGTTCACGTGACTGGTACATCTGATTTTTCTGCAAAATTAAATAAAGCAGCATTTGAAGCTGGAATTACCTTAGAGAGTTTGACGCCAGTGCGTGCATCTTTGGAAGATACATTTTTTGAAATGACGGGTGAGTAATTATGTGGAATGTATTTAAGGCTGAGTTAACTAAATTAAAACGACCATCACTTTCTATATCCACGATTGCCGCTGTTACATTTGTAACGGGCTTGGTTACCTCACTTCTATTTTTGCTCGTTGATTCCCCAGAAGGGAATGGCGAACGGGGAGTAAGAATTGGCCGAGATGTTTTAGCTCTTCCAACTGGTGTTTCACTTAGTTTTAGTAATGCTGCAGGGCTTTTAGGCATTGTGGCATTATGTATTTTCGCAGCTCAAACCGCGCAGGAGTACACATACGGAACTTTGCGTAACCTCTTGGTTAGACAGCCTTCCCGTATGAAGATATTGCTTGGCAAATTAGGCTCAATGAAATTATTTGCAATTGCCATGGTTACCTTGTCGGCAGTGCTTGCTGTATCTCTTTCATATTTGTTTGCAGATGTTAAAGATATTTCAACTGGGGCATGGAGTACTCCCGATGCAAGATCAGCAGTTTTGCGAACTTTTATAAATGTTTTAATTGCAACCATTGGTTATGGAATATTTGGCATGATCTTGGGATTGCTATTTAGATCACCAATTTCTGCCATATCAATAGGAGTTATTTGGAACTTAATAATTGAGGGCTTGTTATCAGCCTTTGTAACAAATATAGACAAATACTTCCCAGGCCAACTTTTATCGATTGTAGCAACCGGCGGTAATGACAGAATCTCATACCAGTATGCCCTATTTACCTCATATGGATTTTTACTTGCTGGTCTTGCGATCGTTGCATTTTTATTTAAAAAGCGAGATGTGGCAAATTAATGAATAAGAAATTTTTTGCCCTTGTTTTAACAATTACCTTAATTCCAACTGCAGCTATTGCCGCAACGCCCAAACCAACCCAGGCTCAAATTGATGCAGCTAAAAAGATTGAGGCAGAGAAAAAGGCTGCAGCGGATGCGGCAGCAAAAAAATTAAGTTCAGCGAAGAAAACTTTGCAACAGTTAACCGCGATAGCAACTGCAAAACGTAAAATTTATATCGCCGCCCAAAATGACTTAAAGATGAAGACCAAGCAGGCAGATATTGCCATGAAGCATTTGCAAGCAGCCCAAGCTTCAGTTTCAACTGGCAAGCGCACAATTGGAAAATTAGCAGTCAATGCATATGTAATGGGTGGTGGTTTTACCGATTTAGATTCGCTACTTAGTGCGGATGGCCCACAGGATTTAGCAGATCGCTTAAGCACATTGGATGCGTTAGGTGAAAACAATTCAAATGCGTTAGATAGATTTAAGTCAGCTGAGATTGTGGCAAGTGCTGCGCAAAAGGCAGCTGATATTGCAAAGAAAGCACAAGCTGAGGCAACAGTGAAAGTTGCAGCGGCTAAGAAAGCAGCTGATGAAGCAGCAGCAATGCAACAAGATGAGGTTGATAAATTACAAGCGATTCAAGATAAGTTAGCTAAAGAGTTAGCGGTTGCTCAGAAAACTAGATTAACTCTTGAACAACAACGCCAAATTGCTTTACTAGAAGAGGCAAATGCAGGTAGAGCATTAATTACTCCTGACCAATCAAAGATTTGGCCAGATATTGGCTTTACTGGCAGAAGTAGTACCCGATCAACTGAGGCGATGCGCCTTGCAGCGGTTGAGTTTGCTAAGAAACAAGTTCTTGCAAAGAAAAATTATGTTTGGGGAAGTGAAGGTCCAACAACATTTGATTGTTCAGGTTTGGTTTATGCCGCCTATAAATCTGCTGGACTTGGTTGGCCAAATTGGGATCGACTCAACTCATCTCTTTATTGGGTTGCCACCAAGCGGGTGCCAATAAGTGAGATGGTGCCTGGAGATTTAGTTTTTTACTCCTATAAGGGAACGGTAAGCACAATTCACCATATCGCTATCTACGCCGGGGACGGAATGATGTGGGAGGCGCACAATAAAGATAAAGATTTGCTCTACTCCAGCATTTATAGCATCAAGGGTTTAATGCCATACGGGGGTCGGGTCTAATCTTGGTGGTATGAACTCCACCAATACACCAAATCTTTGGGAGATTAGAAAAGCGGTCAAACCTTTTCTCACCGCTTCAGATCAAACATTGTTGTTTGGTTGCTCAGGTGGCGCAGATTCAATCGCTTTAGCTTTAGCTCTATTTGCAGAGCGCGGAGAGCAAAAGATTATTCCAGTGGTGGTTGATCATGGATTACAAATTGGATCTGATCAAATTACTTCACAAGTTGTAAGTAAATTAAAGTCAATTGGTTATCAACAAGTTGAGAGTGCAGTGGCGCAAGTAGTTGTAACTGATGGATTAGAAGCATCTGCAAGAAGAGCTAGGTATAAAGTTTTTAACCAATTTATTGATAGTTATCAACCAAAGTATTTCTTTCTAGCCCATACTTTAAATGATCAGGCAGAAAGTGTCCTACTTGGATTAGCTCGCGGATCAGGGGCCAGGTCTTTGGCTGGAATGGCAGTTGAAAATAACATTTATGTCAGACCACTTTTAAAGATTAGCCGGCAGATGACTGAAGCAGCATGTGTTGAAGCGGGCATGACATTTTGGAATGATCCACATAATCAGGATCTAAAGTTTTCCAGAGTTAGAGTTAGAAAAAATGTGCTACCAAATTTGGAGGAAAATCTTGGCCCAGGAATCACAGAAGCTTTAGTTAGAAGTGCCGATCTACTAAGAGATGATGCTGATGCACTAGATGGGTTTGCGATTGAATTTTTTAATCAAGTAGATCCAGTTAATCTTGATGTGAGTGATTTAGAGAGATTGCCAAAGGCAATCCGCACTCGAGTTTTGCGTCTTGCAATTTATAAAGCTGGAGCCCCAACAGGAACATTAACTGCTGAACATATTTCAGCTGCTGAAGCCTTAATTTCACAGTGGCATGGGCAAAAAGAGGTATCACTACCCGGGAATGTGAAGCTTTTGCGAAATTCAGGCAGAATTATCCTCTCAACCAACTCATAAGGAGAACCGTGGATCTTTCAGCACTTGGAAATGACATAGAGCGAGTTGTCGTAAGTGAAGAACAGATTCAAAATAGATTAAAAGAGTTAGCTGCCCAAGTTAACAAAGATTATGAAGGTCGAGACTTAATTTTAGTTGGAGTTCTAAAAGGTGCCATTATGGCAATGGCTGATTTTTCTAGGCACCTACAACGCCATGTTGATATGGATTGGATGGCAGTTTCATCCTATGGAGCTGGAACAAAATCAAGTGGTGTAGTTAGAATTTTGAAAGATTTAGATAGTGATATTTTAGGAAGAGAAGTTTTAATCGTTGAAGATATTTTAGATACTGGCTTAACACTTTCATGGCTAACTGAGAATTTACTTTCTCGTGGCGCAAAATCTGTTTCCGTTTTAACAGTACTTAGAAAACCAGATGCTGCCACTGTAAAGGTTGAGGCAAAGTATGTTGGCTTTGATATCCCAAGTGAGTTTGTGGTCGGCTATGGCTTAGATTTCAACCAGAAGTACCGTAATTTGCCGTTTATTGGCGTTCTCGCCAAACACCTTTATTCTTAAGCCCCTATCAAAACAGTCTTAAGAAAGTGATGTAACTGGTGTCGCAAAAAAAGAGTTTCAAGTTCCCAAAATTCAAGGGAATTAAGAACACTAAGAAACCAAACAAATCCTCACCTGCCGCTGCCCGAAAGATTTTGCGCGGACCACTATTCTGGATTATTGCCGCATTAGTTGCAGTAAGTATTTTTGGCCAAATTTCAGCTACTGGTGAAGAGTTTAAAAAGGTAGAAACATCTGTAATTTTAAATGAGATTTCATTAAATAATGTTAAATCAGCTTTAGTAATTGATCGAGAGCAAAAAGTTAGAGTTGTTTTAAAAGATGGTGAATTTGTTGATGGGGCTGCAAAAATAGAAGCCTCCTATGTGGCAGGTCAAGAGGCGCTTATAGTTGAACTTTTAACAAGTAATCCTCCTTCCACCACCTGGGATATTGAAGTTCCTAAGCAATCACTATTTGTTTCATTAATTTTGAGTATTTTGCCAATCTTGTTGATTATCTTCTTACTTCTCTTGTTTATGGGTGGCGGACAAGGTAGTCGAGTTTTATCTTTTGGCAGATCAAGGGCTAAGTTACAAAATAAAGAGATGCCAACCAACACATTTGTTGATGTGGCAGGTGCTGATGAAGCTGTTGCTGAACTTCGTGAGATAAAAGATTTTCTTGCTAGTCCAGATAAATACAAAGCAATTGGAGCCAAAATTCCTAAAGGTGTTTTACTTTATGGCCCGCCAGGAACTGGAAAAACATTACTTGCCAGGGCTGTTGCAGGAGAGGCAAAGGTTCCTTTCTATTCAATCTCAGGCTCTGAGTTTGTTGAGATGTTTGTCGGTGTTGGCGCATCACGCGTGCGTGATTTATTTGCGCAAGCAAAACAAAATGCACCTGCAATAGTTTTTGTTGATGAAATTGATGCAGTTGGACGTCAACGCGGTGCAGGTCTTGGCGGCGGAAATGATGAGCGTGAGCAAACTTTAAATCAGCTGCTAGTTGAGATGGATGGCTTTGAAGCTAATGGTCAGGTTATTTTAATTGCCGCTACAAATAGACCAGATGTTCTAGATCCAGCACTTTTACGGCCAGGAAGATTTGATCGACAGATTTCAGTAGATCGCCCAGACTTAAAGGGAAGGGCTGCAATTCTTGCGGTGCATGCGAAAAACAAACCTGTGGCAAAAGATGTTGATCTGACCAATTATGCAAAACGAACACCTGGATTTACCGGAGCAGATTTAGCAAATGTATTAAATGAAGCAGCACTTCTTGCAGCCCGCCAGGAGCGCAAGGCAATTCGAAATACTGATATCGACGAAGCAATTGATCGAGTAATGGCAGGCCCACAAAAAGTTTCCAGATTAATGACAGAAGAAGAGCGACGAATTACTGCTTATCATGAAGGTGGACACGCACTCGTGGCTCATGCACTGCCACATACAGATCCCGTTCATAAAGTAACAATCATGCCAAGAGGTAGAGCACTTGGTTACACAATGGTGCTACCTGATGAAGATCGATACGCAGTTACTAGAAATCAAATGCTTGATCAACTTGCATACACAATGGGTGGTAGAGCAGCGGAAGAATTGATCTTTCATGATCCAACAACGGGTGCATCAAATGATATTGAAAAGGCAACAAATTTAGCTAGAGCGATGGTTACCCAATACGGAATGACTCAGCGGTTAGGTGCAATTAAACTTGGCATCTCAGATTCACAACCGTTCTTAGGTCGAGATTATGGTCATCAACGTGATTACTCAGAAAATGTTGCTGCAATTGTTGATGGTGAAATTAGAGAGATGATTGAAAATGCCCATCAAGAGGCCTTTGATATTTTGGTAGCAAATCGTGAAACTCTCGATCGTTTAGTTGAAGAATTACTAGAAAATGAAACTTTAAATAAGGAAGAGATTGCCACTGTATTTAAAAAAGTTAAGAAGGTTAAACCAAGAGCGCCATGGACTGGTTCTCAAAATCGCACACCTTCAAACCAACCACCAGTTGCGCTAAAACCTGCAAAAATTAAGGTTATTGAAGAGGATAAACCAGTTAAGAAAACTGCGGCTAAGAAAAGTGAAAAAGATTTAACTAAGGATGTAAATGAGTGAGATCAACTCCGTATCCATGGGACCACATGATGGTGGTGCTAAGAGGGAGTTTGATCAAGGTAGGGCGGAAAAAGCTGTAACCGAGTTATTACACGCTTTAGGCGAAGACCCAGAACGCGAAGGTTTAAAGGACACTCCAAAGCGAGTTGCAAAAGCATTAGCTGAAAATTTTGCTGGTCTTTGGCAAAAGCCTGAGGATGTATTGACTACAACATTTGATATTGGCCATAAAGAATTAGTAATTGTCAGAGAGATTGAAGTTTTCTCTCACTGCGAACATCACTTAACTCCGTTTCATGGTGTGGCGCATATTGGTTACATTCCAGGTGAAAGTGGCCGAATTACTGGTATTTCTAAATTAGCTCGCGTTGTTGATTTATATGCCAGGCGCCCACAGGTTCAAGAGCGGTTAACATCTCAAATTGCCGATGCTTTAGTTGAAATCTTGCAACCTGGCGGAGTTATAGTAATTATTGATTGTGAACATCTATGTATGTCAATGCGCGGCGTTAGAAAATCACAAGCTAGAACAACAACAAGTGCTGTTCGAGGTCAGCTGTTAAATCCTGCAACTAGGGCTGAAGCAATCTCACTTATTAATCAAAGCAGGTAATAATTATGTCTCGCACTTTAGTAATGGGAATTTTAAACATAACACCAGACTCATTTGCTGACGGTGGAAAGTATTTATCTAAAGAGGATGCAATTACACAAGGGCGAAGATTGATTGCAGAAGGTGCGGACATAATTGATGTTGGTGGTGAATCTACTAAGCCAGGGGTTGATCGAGTAAGTCAAGAAGAGGAATTAGCAAGAGTTATCCCAGTAGTTACTGAGTTGATAAAAGATGGCGCGGTAGTAAGTGTTGACACCATGCGATCTGAGGTAGCAAAACAGGCAATTGCTGCTGGTGCTAGCTATATAAATGATGTTAGCGGTGGGTTAGCTGATAAGAATATGGCCCCATTAATTGCTCAACATCCAAAGGTTCAATACATAGCGATGCATTGGCGTGGACATTCAAAAGAGATGCAGAAAAAAGCTGTATATAAAGATGTGGTCAAAGAAGTAAAAGATGAATTAGATGAACGAGTTTCAGAGTTATTAAAAGCAGGAATTGATCCAGAACAAATCATCTTGGATCCAGGAATTGGTTTTGCCAAAGAGAGTGAACATAATTGGGAAATACTAAGAAATATTGAAAGATTCCAACTACTTGGCTACCCATTATTAATCGGTGCCTCACGCAAAAGATTTCTGGGTGAATTAGTGAATGCATCTGAACCAGACAAACGAGAAGCGGCCACCATTGCACTAACTACTGAACTTGCAAGGCTTAAAGTTTGGGGTGTGCGCACCCATGCTGTAAAGGCTCATCAAGATGCAATCTCTGTTATGGAAAGGCTTCGAAAGTGAGTGATCTGATAAGAATTGTGGGCGTAAAAGCAAAAGGATTTCATGGCGTATTAGAAAGTGAACAAAAGCGTGGCCAAAAGTTTATCGTGGATGTTGAGCTAAGGCTGACACTTTCTAGACTAAATGATGATCTAAGTAAAACTGTTAATTACGCGCAAGTTGCAATGGTAATTAATGATCAAATAACTGGTAAACCTCAAAGATTAATCGAGAGTTTAGCGGAGAATATTGCTATTAAAATCCTCAAAGATTTTAAGAAAGTAAAGTCGGTGAAAGTGACAGTCCATAAACCAAAAGCGCCAATCAAATTAAATTTTAAGGATATTCAAGTTGAAATTGAAAGAAGTAGATGAAGGCAGTAATTGCTCTTGGTTCAAACCTTGAAAATAGGAAGTTGAATTTAGATATTGCTATTACTCATCTAGAGAATCTTTTACAAGATATTAAAGTCTCTCCATATATTGAAACTAAACCCGTTGGTGGGCCAATCCAAGATGATTTCATTAATGCCGTAGTTATTGGTGAGTGTCTGTTAACTCCTGAAAATCTCTTAACCGAATTACTTAAAATAGAGGATCAAATGGGTCGGGTGCGCGAGGTTAAATGGGGCCCAAGAATTATTGACTTAGATTTAATAGTGCATGGTGAAAAAGTAGTTGATTCAATTTTCTTAAAGCTGCCCCATCCGCTGGCGCAATCAAGGGAGTTTGTTTTAAAACCATGGTTAGCCATTGATCCAGAAGGTGTTATCCCTGGAGTTGGTGCAGTAAAAACTCTATTGGCATCAATTCAAAGCGCAAGTTAAACTCTTCCTCTAGCCCGGTACCCGGAAAGGACTGGAGCCATGATTGAAGTCATTAAATCTGTCGATGATTTGTCGCGCCAAAAATGGGATGTATTAGTTCCGACCATGGGAGCACTTCATGCTGGCCATCAATCCTTAATCAAATTAGGTAAAAATCTTGGCGAAAAAGTTATTGTTAGTATTTTTGTGAATCCTCTGCAATTTGAAAATAAGGCAGATTTAGAAAATTATCCAAAAAGTTTTGAACAAGACTTACAAATGGCTCAAGAAGCTGGAGCAACGGCAATATTCTCACCATCTGAATCAGATATTTACCCAGGACAAATTGAAAAGATAGAAGCTGGCTCGGTGGGAGATATCTTTGAAGGTAAATCAAGACCAGGACATTTCTCTGGCGTATTAACTGTAGTTAAGCGTTTATTTGATTTAGTTAACCCAAAGCACGCAGTTTTTGGAGAGAAAGATTTTCAACAGTTGTTTTTGATTAAAAAAATGGTGAATGATTTAAAACTACCCGTAAATATTGTGTCAGCACCTACGATTAGAGACAGTAGTAATTTGGCTCTTTCATCTCGCAACTCTCGGCTATCTGATGAAGATAAAAAAGTTGCACAAGTTATTTATCAGGCATTAACTCAAAACAACATTGATGATGCGCGAAAATTACTGGAAAAAGTAGATGGTTTTTCTCTGGATTACCTGGAGGCAATTGATGAACAAAGTTTTAAACTGGCAACTCCTGATGCCAAAAATAAGCGTCTAATTATCGCTGGTTGGGTAAATCAGGTCCGATTGATCGACAATATGGCAATGGGAAGTAAGAGATGAAGTTATTAACTGGTTCCCCAGGTTGGAGCACCTCAGCGGATGTAATTGTCATTGGATCTGGCGTTGCAGGTCTTACTACCGCATTAAATCTTCGTTCTTACGGGATGTCTGTTTTATTGGTAACTAAAGCAAGAATTGATGAAGGTTCAACCAAATGGGCACAAGGTGGAATAGCTGCAGCGCTTGGACCTGGTGATACGCCAGATCAACATAAGAAAGATACTTTGGCAGCCGGCGCAGGATTATGTGACACAAAAGCGGTTGATGTTTTAGTTTCAGAAGGACCAGAAGCTGTAAGAAAATTGATTGCCCAAGGTGCAGTCTTTGATAAATCTGAAACAGGTGAAATTGCATTAACCAGAGAAGGCGGACATCTTCGAAATAGAATTTTGCATGCAGGCGGTGATGCAACTGGAGCAGAGGTTTCAAGAGCATTACTTGCAGCTGTTAGAGATGATGATGGCATAGAAATTATTGAGCACGCACTTGCAATTGATGCGTTGAAAAGTCCTTCCGGCAGAGTTTGCGGAGTGACTTTGCATGTTATTGGCGCCGGTAGCAGAGATGGTGTTGGCAGAGCATTGGCAAGAGCGGTTGTTGTTGCAACTGGAGGTCTTGGTCAGGTTTATTCACAAACTACTAACCCGGCTGTTTCAACGGGTGATGGAGTTGCATTGGCATTAAGAGCCGGCGCAAAAGTAGCTGATGTTGAGTTTGTCCAATTTCATCCAACTGTTTTGTGGCGAGATTTAGCTAATCGTGGGCAGCAACCATTAATTAGTGAGGCAGTGCGTGGTGAAGGTGCAATTTTGTTGAATAACAAAAATGAACAATTTATGGTTGGTAAACACCCGCAAGCTGATCTAGCACCTAGAGATGTTGTTGCCATAGAGATATTTAATCAAATGCAGATTAGTGGACAACCATATGTTTGGTTAGATGCAACTAAAATAAAGGATTTCGCTAATAGATTTCCAACTATTTATGCCTCTTGCATTAAAAATGGAATTGATCCAACTAAAGAAAAGATCCCAGTTGCACCTGCATCTCACTACGCTTCTGGTGGTGTATTAGTTGATTTAAATGGAAAATCTTCAGTGGATGGGCTTTATATTTGTGGTGAATCAGCTTGTACTGGAGCTCATGGCGCTAACCGCCTAGCTTCTAACTCATTGCTTGAAGGGCTAGTTTTTGGAGCCCGAATTGCAGCCGCACTTTCAATTGATTTACCCGCTCAGCAGCAACCAGTTGAAGATGGGAAAAGTATTTTGCTTGATCCAAAAATTCTGCTTCCACTTCAAATTGCAATGAGTGAAGGAGCAGGGGTTTTAAGATCAGAAGCATCCTTAACAAAAACTCTACAAACTTTAGAAGAGCTTTCTAAATTAACTAGTAAAGATCCAAGAATTGAAGCTTGGGAAGCTACCAATCTTCACCTACTTGCAACTGTAATTGTGAAATCAGCATTACTTCGAACTGAATCCAGAGGTTCTCATTGGCGAAGTGATTACCCACAAACACAAAGTAATTGGACCAGTAGGATCATCCAACAGATAGATTCTGAAGGAAATTGGCAAAGCAAGGTGGAGGTGATTTAAGTGAATCAACTTCGAGATAACTTAAAAAAGCTAGGCCTGTCACCAAATCATATTTTTCAATTGGTTAAAGATTCTATTGGTGAGGATTTAGCAGGTGGAGAGGATATTACTTCAGTTGCAACTATCTCTAGCTCGCAGGTTTCAACAGCAGATTTCACAACAAGGGCAGCTGGTGTGGTCAGCGGTTTGCATGTAGTGGCAGCAGTTCTTGAGTACTGCGGTGTTACTCATTACGAGGTTTTAGTTGATGAAGGAGCAAAAGTTGCAGCTGGCAAAGTTTTAATCACAGCACAGGGGAATACTCAAAAAATATTGTTGGCAGAGCGAACGGCTCTTAATTTTCTGTCTCACTTAAGTGGAATTTCAACACTAACAAGTAAATGGATAGCTGAAGTCGAAGGTACTAAATGTCAGATTAGAGATACTCGTAAAACAACACCAGGACTTCGAACTTTGGAAAAGTTTGCAACCCGAATGGGTGGAGCCACAAATCACAGAGTTTCACTTTCAGAGGCTGCATTGATAAAAGATAATCACATAGTTGCTGCCGGCAGTATTACCGCAGCTTTTTCTGCAACAAAAAAGATGTTTCCTGGAAAATCGATTGAGGTAGAGGTTGATTCAATCGATCAACTTAAGGAAGTAATTGAACTAAAGCCAGATGTAATTCTGCTCGACAATATGAGTGTGCAACTATGCCAAGAAGCGGTGGCAATAGCTGCAGGCAAGGTAAAACTCGAAGCATCAGGAGGCTTAACCTTTGAAAACGCAAAGGCTTATGCAAATACCGGTGTTGATTATTTAGCGGTCGGATCACTCACACACTCAGCCCCAGCTTTAGATATTGGCCTCGACTTTAGAAAGGGTAAATAATGTTGCTTGCAATTGACGTTGGAAACACAAACACAGTTCTTGGAGTTTTCAATAAAGATAAGTTAGAACAATCTTGGAGAGTAAAAACTGATCCAAGAGATACCGCTGATGAATTGTGGCTGCAGTACTCAGCATTAGTTGAAGGATTTGATATCACTGGAGTTTCGATCTGCTCAACTGTGCCGGCAGTTCTTAGAGAAATTAGAAAACTTCTTGATGAGCATTATCAGGATATTAAAACCACAATTATTGAACCAGGGATTAAAACAGGTGTACCTCTGCTGGTAGATAATCCAAAGGAGATTGGTGCTGATCGAATTGTTAATTCATTAGCAGCTTTTACTTTGTATGGCTCTGATGGACCAGCAATTGTTGTTGATTTTGGTACCTCAACCAATCTAGATGTAGTTTCCCCAAAGGGAGAGTTTCTAGGTGGTGCGTTAGCGCCCGGTATTGAGATCTCAGTTGATGCCCTAGCTGCAAGAGCTGCTCAACTTCGCAAAGTTGAATTAGTAAAACCAAAATCAGTTATTGGTAAGAACACCGTAGAAGCACTGCAATCAGGAACGATCTTTGGTTTTGCCGGGCAAGTAGATGGATTAGTAAATCGAATAATTGATGAATTAGCTGATCTATATCCTGATTCTGGAGATGTCTGCGTAATTGCAACCGGCGGGCTTGCGCCATTGGTGCTTGGTATTAGCGAGATGATCGAATTTCATGAGCCAGATCTAACATTAATTGGATTGCGCTTAGTTCATGAGCGAAATTAAATCATTACCGCTCACCTCACCCGCTAAGATTTAATACATCATGGCTGATGAAGATGATCTACCCGAACAACTACGTATCCGGCGAGAAAAGCGAGCTGCGATATTAAAGCGTGGTGGCCAGCCATATCCAGTTTCTGTCCCTAGAACAACCACTTTATTAGAGATTAGAACAAAGCATAAAGACCTACCAATTGATGTTTCCACCGGAGTTATTGAATCAATTACCGGTCGAGTAATTTTCAAACGTGATACTGGAAAATTATGTTTTGCTAATTTACGTGAAGGTGATGGCACAGAGCTGCAAGCAATGTTTTCACTAGATAAAATCGGCGAAGAACAACTTGAAATTTGGAAATCTGAAATTGATTTGGGAGATATTGTCTCGGTAACCGGTGAGGTAATTACCTCAAAACGTGGTGAGTTATCCATTTTAGCTAACTCCTTCACGCTCGCCGCAAAAGCATTAAGGCCACTACCAGTTGAACATAAACCACTCTCTGAGGAGAGCCGCGTTCGTATGCGTTATGTTGATTTGATTGTTAGAGAAGAAGCAAGAAGTAATGCCAGATTGCGTCCAGCAGTTATGAAGTCACTGCGCCAAACTTTTAGCAGCAGAAATTTTATTGAGGTAGAAACTCCAATGTTGCAGGTAATGCATGGCGGAGCAGCTGCTCGACCATTTAAAACATTTAGTAATGCTTACGAAATGGATTTGTTTTTAAGAATTGCACCTGAGCTCTACTTAAAGCGTTGTGTGGTGGGCGGCCTAGAAAAAGTTTTTGAAATAAATAGAAACTTTCGGAATGAAGGTGCAGACTCATCTCACTCACCTGAGTTTGCGATGATTGAAACTTATGAGGCATATGGTGATTGGAATACCATGGCTGAACTAACTAGAACTTTGGTGCAAGATGCAGCTAAAGCAGTCTTTGGTTCCCACATAGTTAAGCACCATGATGGACGTGAATTAGATCTTGGTGGAACTTGGAGTGAGATATCTTTATTTGATGCCATTTCAGAATCAGTTGGCGAAAAAGTAACTGGTGAGAGTTCAATTGATGATCTTAAAAAGATTGCTACAAAGCTAGGAATAAAGCTTGATCCTAAATGGATAAAAGGAAAAATTGCCGAAGAAATTTTTGAACATGTAGCAATTGAGAAATTAAGTAAGCCAACATTTGTTAAGGGCTTTCCAATCGATACCTCTCCATTGGTTCGAGCACACCGTGAAATACCGGGCGTGGCAGAGAAGTGGGATTTATATATTGAAGGATTTGAGTTAGCGACTGGATACTCTGAGTTAGTTGATCCAGTAGTTCAACGTGAGCGATTGACCGAACAAGCAAAACTTGGCGCTTCAGGAGATTTAGAGGCGATGGGATTAGATGAGGATTTCTTAAGAGCTATGGAACATGGCATGCCACCAATGGGCGGCATGGGTATGGGTGCTGATCGATTATTAATGGCGCTAACTGGACTTGGGATTAGGGAGACAATTTTATTTCCATTAGTTAAGCCAACTGCAGGAGATGAGTGATGAGTGCAGTAATTAGATCAGCTAAAACCTCTGATGTTAAAAAAATTAGAGCAATTATTGATACCTATGCAGTAGAACGAAAGCTGTTGTCAAAGGAAACAGTTACCTTATTTGAAAGCGTTCAAGAGTTTATTGTTGCTGAAGTTGATGGCGAAGTTGTTGGCTGCGGGGCTTTGCATGTGCTCTGGGAGGATATTGCTGAAGTTAGAACTGTTGCAGTGGTAGGAAAAATGCATGGCAAAGGTATTGGTCACTTAATATTAGAAAGTATTTTGGCAAAAGCTAAAGAGGTTGGCGTCAAAAAAGTATTTTGTTTAACATTTGAAACAAAGTTTTTTGGATCTCATGGTTTTGTAGAAATTCAAGGTGCACCAGTTGATCCAGAGATTTACGCCCAACTTCTGCGTTCCTATGATGAAGGTATTGCTGAATTTCTCGACCTAGAGAGTGTTAAGCCCAACACACTGGGAAATACCAGAATGCTGAAAATTCTTTAAGTTTTTGGGCATAAACACCCCAGTTATGGGGTTATAAAGCCGTAACACACCCAATATATGGGTGAGTTATTCACAGCCTATTCGAAGTGCGCAATGTCGCCTCTTGGTATTAGGCTATTTACATCAAGTCAAGAAAGGTATGAGCAATGTTTGAACGGTTTACCGATCGTGCCAGACGCGTTGTTGTGCTGGCGCAAGAAGAAGCACGCATGCTCAACCATAACTACATCGGTACTGAACATATTCTTTTAGGTTTAATTCATGAAGGTGAAGGCGTTGCCGCTAAAGGACTTGAGTCCCTTGGAATTTCACTTGAAGCAGTTCGTTCACAAGTAGAAGAGATTATTGGTCAAGGTCAACAAGCTCCATCTGGTCATATTCCATTTACACCTCGTGCTAAAAAAGTTTTGGAGTTATCTCTTAGAGAAGCTTTGCAATTAGGACATAACTACATTGGTACTGAGCATATTCTTTTAGGTTTAATTCGTGAGGGTGAGGGAGTGGCTGCTCAAGTTTTGGTAAAACTTGGCGCAGATCTTTCTCGAGTTCGCCAACAAGTTATTCAATTACTTTCTGGTTACCAAGGCAAAGAGGCGGTTGCAGCAGGTGGACCTGCCGAGGGCCAGCCATCAACATCATTAGTTTTAGATCAGTTTGGACGAAACCTTACGCAAGCAGCCCGTGAAGGAAAGCTTGATCCAGTGATTGGCAGAGAAAAAGAGATTGAGCGAGTTATGCAGGTGCTTTCTCGTCGCACCAAAAACAATCCAGTTTTAATTGGTGAACCAGGTGTTGGAAAGACTGCAGTTGTTGAAGGTTTAGCGCAGGCAATTGTGAAGGGTGATATTCCAGAGACTCTTAAAGATAAGCAGCTTTACTCATTAGATCTTGGCGCACTAGTTGCCGGTTCTAGATACCGTGGAGATTTTGAAGAGCGATTAAAGAAGGTATTAAAAGAGATTCGCACCCGTGGCGACATCATTTTGTTTATTGATGAGATTCATACATTAGTTGGTGCAGGCGCTGCTGAAGGCGCAATTGACGCGGCTTCGATATTAAAGCCAATGCTTGCCCGTGGTGAGTTACAGACAATTGGCGCGACTACTCTGGATGAGTATCGTAAACACTTAGAAAAAGATGCAGCACTTGAGCGACGCTTTCAACCAATTCAAGTTGCCGAGCCAACTGTTGCGCACACAATTGAAATTCTAAAAGGACTTCGCGATCGCTATGAAAGCCACCATAAGGTTTCTATCTCAGATGGTGCGCTAGTTTCTGCCGCCACCTTGGCTGATCGTTATGTTTCAGATCGTCATCTGCCAGATAAAGCAATTGATTTAATTGATGAGGCAGGCTCTCGTCTTCGCATTCGCCGAATGACCGTGCCACCTGAAATTCGTGAATATGATGACAAGATCGCAGCTGCTCGCAAAGAAAAAGAGTCAGCAATTGATGGGCAAGATTTTGAAAAAGCTGCATCTTTGCGCGATAAAGAGAAATCTTTAATCACCGAAAAGGCAGAGCGAGAGAAGAATTGGAAAGCTGGCGATCTTGATGTGGTTGCAGAGGTTGATGAAGAGTTAATCGCTGAAGTACTTTCAACTGCAACTGGTATTCCAGTATTTAAGTTAACTGAGGCAGAGACCGCTCGATTACTTAAGATGGAGGATGAATTACATCGCCGGGTGATCGGCCAAGATCAAGCAATCAAGGCATTGTCACAAGCAATTCGTAGAACACGTGCTGGACTTAAAGATCCAAAGCGTCCTGGCGGATCCTTCATTTTTGCTGGACCTTCTGGTGTTGGTAAGACAGAGCTTTCAAGAACTCTTGCACAATTCCTATTTGGTGATGCAGATGCATTAATTCAATTAGATATGTCTGAGTACTCAGAAAAACACACCGCTTCTCGTTTATTTGGCGCCCCTCCAGGTTATGTTGGATATGACGAGGGTGGTCAGCTAACTGAGAAGGTGCGACGTCGCCCATTCTCTGTTGTTTTATTTGATGAGATTGAAAAGGCACATCCAGACATCTTCAATTCACTGCTACAGGTATTAGAGGATGGTCGATTAACTGATGCGCAAGGTCGTGTGGTGGACTTTAAGAACACCATCATCATTATGACCACCAACCTTGGTACTCGCGATATTTCAAAATCATTATCTCTAGGTTTTGCAAATGTGGCAGATGCGCAAGGAAGTTATGAGCGCATGAAGGCAAAGGTAGGAGATGAGCTAAAGACTCATTTCCGTCCTGAGTTCTTAAACCGTATTGATGACATCGTGGTATTCCATCAGTTAACTGAGAATGAGATCGTCAAGATTGTTGACCTAATGGTTGCTCAATTAGATGAGCGACTAAAGGCAAAAGATATGGGAATTGAGTTAACAACTGCTGCTAAATCATTGCTAGCAAAGCGTGGTTATGACCCAGTTCTTGGCGCTCGCCCACTTCGCAGAACAATTCAACGAGAGCTTGAAGATGTGTTGTCTGAGAAGATGCTCTTTGGTGATCTAAAGGCTGGTGAAATTATTTTGGTAGATGTTTCAGATGCAACTGATACTGCAACCTTTACCTTTAAAGGCACACCAAAATCTGCCTTGCCAGATGCACCTGGTGATTTAGCAGAAGCTACTAGTTAATCTTCACCTTACTAATTGCTTGCTCAACTCGAGCTGCTTCTAGTATTTCAATTCCGGCAATCTTTAAATCACTTCCTACTGGCACAATCGCGCGTTTAAACCCAAGACGGGCAGCCTCTGAAACTCTTTGAGTAATTCCAGTTACTTTTCGAATTTCACCAGCTAAGCCAACCTCACCAATTGCAACTAGATCTGCTGGTAGAGCTAACCCTTTTGCAGCAGATGCCACCGAGAGTGCAACTGCAAGATCTGCGGATGGTTCAGTAATTTTCATACCACCAACAGTTGCCACATAAACATCTCTTCCTGAAATTTTAATTCCTGCTCGAAGCTCTAACACAGCTAAAGTCATTGCAGTTCGTGAGTTATCCAATCCACTTGTTACTCGTCTGGAGTTACCCCAATCTCGACCATCTGTATTTGATGCGCTTACTAATGATTGAATCTCAGCAAGTAAGGCTCGTCTTCCCTCAAGGGCAACAGTTACACAAGTACCAGGAACTGGATCACTATGACGGGAGGTAAACAAACCAGTTGGATCTGGTAATCCAACAATTCCGGAGTCATTTAAATCAAAACATCCAACCTCATCAGATGCACCAAAACGATTCTTGATCGCCCTTATTAATCTAAGTCTGGAGTGGCGCTCACCTTCAAAGTTAAGGACAACATCAACTAAATGTTCGAGCAATCTTGGGCCAGCGATAGATCCATCTTTTGTTACATGGCCAACTAAAACTAAAGTTATTGATCGTTCTTTAGCAATTCTGATTAAGGCTGCGGCGATCTCGCGAACTTGGGTGACACCACCAGGTGAGCCATCAACTGTGGAGCTAGAAATAGTTTGAATTGAGTCAATTACTAATAATTCAGGCTTAACCGAATCAATATGGGCAATTACTGCGCCTAAATCAGATTCTGCCGCCAACCACAAATTCTTATCTATCGCATTCAAACGCTCAGCTCTTAATCGAACCTGTGACGCAGATTCTTCACCACTGATATATAAAGAAAGAATTCCTTGTTTAGCAGTTTCTGCTGCAACCGTTAATAGCAATGTTGATTTACCAACACCAGGTTCACCGGCTAATAAAATTGCAGCTCCTGGGACTAAGCCGCCACCCAGTACACGATCTAACTCACCAACACCACTACTTCTAGCTTTTGCACTTGCTAAATCAACATCACCAATTGGTTTAGCAGCTGAAGTTACTGAACCGGCAACAAGTGATAACTTTTTTGGTGCAGCTACTTCTTCAACGCTGCCCCAAGCCTGACACTCACCGCATCTACCAACCCATTTGGTGGCACTCCAACCACACTCAACACAACGGAATGGATCTTTTGCAGGTGCTTTTGCCATGGCGTTAATCTAATGGCAAGTACTGACTATCTGCTTTCTTGCGCAGCCTTAGTCGCAGGGTGGATCACAAAGAGTGGAAGTTCACGCTTTTTCTGAGCCTTACGCGCTGCTGAAATTGCAGCCATTCGGCTATCACATAATTTTTCTAACTCCGCATAACCTTTTGGACCCATCATAGTTATCAACTCAATCTTGCTTGATTGATATACCGGAACTTTTCCAACATGTGCCTCTGAATTACTGGTGCAATACCAATCAAAATCAGCCCCGCCTTCACCCCAGGCATTTCTTGTGTACTCACCAATTACCACCACTGTAATTTCTTCATCGCCAATATCACGAGTCTCCCATGATCTGCGAAGTGGCAATTGCCAACAAATATCTGGCTTTGTCTCCACAAAATGAACCTGATCTTTAACTGCTAAATGATGCAGCACGCAACCGAATGATCCAGAGTACCCAGGTGCTTCATAACCAACACGATTTAAAAATATACAAGAATCTTTAACTTTCCTAGTCTTACGATCTTTGTCTAAACCAATCTCTGAAATTTGTAACTGGCCGCCAGTTTTCTTTGGCCGCGCTTGATCGTAAAATTGCCATTGCGCCTTAGTTAATTTTTTCGCAGCTTTTAATACTCGAGCTTCATCCTCTTTACCGGTGTAATAAGCACCATCTGAACAGCAGCCAGCGTCGGGTTTATCGCCATCTATGCCACAGCAACCATTGCCGTAAATACATTGCCAATAGGAGGTTAACCAAGTTAAATCACATTTGAATATTTCCTCAGGATTTGCTGGGTTTTCAAACTCCACCCAATCACGCGCGAAATTAGGAGCTACCTCATTCTTAGAAAACTTTGAATTCACTCTTTTTTTCGTAGCCATAGCGCCATAGTTTAAGGGTTAAGTGTGGTTAATGACTAATTGGGTAGGCTTTAAGTATGAGCACTGTAATGACAAATAAATGCATTGGGTTTATTGGTGTTGGTGTGATGGGCTCATCAATTATCAAAAGTTTACTTAAGCAATCACTAAACTCTGATCAGATTTGCATAAGCGATAAAAGTGCTGAAAAAGCAGAAGGGCTTGCCAGTCAGTACAAAGTAGCAATCAAATCAATCATTGAAATTGGCCAAAGCTGTGATGTTATTTTTCTAGCCGTAAAACCACAAGATCTTGAGTCTGTTTTGGTTGAATTAAAGAAGAGCCTTAAACCAAAGGTATTAGTAATCTCAATTGCTGCTGGCAAGAAAATAAAATTTATCGAAGAACATTTAACATCAGATGTTTCGGTAGTAAGGGCCATGCCGAACACTCCAGCCCAAATTGGTAAAGGAATCTCGGCAATTGCCGCAGGCTCAAAATCTTCAAAAGAGGATATGGAGTTAGCAACTAAATTATTTTTAGCATCTGGTGAAGTTGTTGAAGTAACGGAGGAGATGTTGGATGCAGTAACTGCGCTAAGTGGTTCAGGACCTGCCTATTTCTTTGGTTTTGTTGAATCAATGATTAAAGCAGGAGTTGAACTTGGATTATCAAATGAAATTGCCACCAAATTAGCAATCGAAACCATCTCTGGGTCAGCTGCGATGCTTAAA
>JACCDX010210542.1_pt1 | contig 33619 bp, 20 predicted proteins | sample 7449681 | NCBI WGS metagenome assembly JACCDX01 (sample SAMN15323450, study PRJNA562643) | freshwater metagenome | isolation source: river surface water | place: USA:Blue River Watershed | collected 2017-08-18
CCGATGACACCCGAGCGAATCTTTTCGGCTTCGACATCGATACGTCGTGGATCGATGAAGGGCTCCGTGACATCCGGCAAGCTCTCAGCCCACTGCTCTGCCAAATCACGCTCCATCTGCGCGAGGATGATGCAACCATTGCACAAGCGCGCAACCAGGCGCCGTGCCATCAGTTTCGTCATCAAAAAGTGCAGTGCGGAATACCCGGCCTCATCGCTGCCATGAATCTCGCCTTTGAGACGAGCACTCAATTGACGCAGAGGCTCAGGAACACCCTCGCTTTGAAGTAATCCGATGTCATTACTGCCGAGTGCCTGCAACACATCACCGAGCGAAGCGCCCGCTGCGAGCGAGCGCAGAACGGCATCGTGCACTTGATTGAGGCGCTTGTTCTCCAGAATCAACTTGGCTCGTCGATCGAATAGGCCTGCCTTACCGTCCTTACCCTTCAGTCTCTGTCCTTCGACCGGACCCGGTGCAATCGCATTGATCTGGATCTCGGGCCCGACAAAACGCGCCAGGTTTTCAACGAGCGCGCGCTGCCCGGCTTTTGACACCGCGTAGTCGGAGCGATTCGGATAAGGAACGGCAATATACTTCTCGCCGCCGAAGTAGGAGCTGACGTTCAAGATGTAGCCGGATCCCTGCTTTTTCATCAAGGGCACGACTTTTTCAATCAAAGAATAGTTGGAGACCAGATTGGCGTGCAGCGTATTACGCCAATCCGCTGATTGCAGATCGACCGCCATCTGCTCGGCACCGGCGACACCCGCATTGTTGATGAGATAGTCGATACGACCGAAGGCCTTGAGCGTGGCATTCACCGATTTGACCAACGCGCCCTCATCGGCGACGTCGATATTAGCGAGAATCTGGACGCGATCCTTCGGTCGGTTGTAGCCGATTTCCTCGAGCTCGCGCACGATGGTCTCGCGCATCTCCTTCAACTGATCGGCACGCCGAGCCGTCAACATCACTCGCGCACCGGCTACCGCGAGTAGACGGCCGAGCTGTCCACCAATACCGGCTGAACCGCCCGTAATCAACACGCACTTGCCAAGGTGCAAACCCATCAACGATTCGATCCACCCGAAATTCGGTCGGGTCGAGCCTGTGGCATCGACGATGGTTGCCGGCATGTACAGATTGACCTGCGGGACACGTCGCTTCGTATACAGCAAACGAGCCGCTTGGCTTGCGGCAAACAAAAGACCGTGCTCTTCGGCGTTGCTCCAGCGAAGGATCTGATTCGACCACTCGGGTGTCGGACGCTCTCCAGCCTTAGCTCTCGCCGCGCTCTCGTCACGCCAGACGCGAATTAGCTGTTCGATGCCAGCGCGCAAAATATCGGCCCACGTATTGCCGGCAGCGTCGTCGCCGTTAGACATGAAAATCGTTCGTGGACTCGAGCCCTTCGGTGCCAATCGATGCCACAAGCGCGAAAGCTCGCGGGCGATCCCGATGGCGCCGCTGAGTTCTGTCTTGAGAAAGGCTTCGACATCGGCGTCCGAGGCGTCTGCGAGCGCGCGTTGAAAACGCCATGCACCGAATGCCGGCAGCACGATCGCGCCTTGTAGCCCCGCTTCAGCATCAACGTCAGCGAGTGATTGCGCCAACGTCTCCGGTCGATCTCGGTCAAAAAGCCGAGGCAGGATGCGAAGATCCACTTCATCTTGTTGCAACGCAGCCATCGCTGCTTGTACCGCCTCTTCGGAGCCGAGGCCCAGCATGACGCGGGCGCCGCAGCGCGCCTGAATGCGCGCGATCATCAATGCATCGGCGACCTGATCACCCGCGGCAACGAGTACCGTCGAACCGGTGCCATCGACGGTGCGCAGCTCCGGTCGAGAAACCCACGTCGAGCGAGATTCTTGTACGACCTGCATGCCATTGGTGACTTCGAAACCTTGTGCGCTGAATGCTCGTGACTCGTCGCTGCCCAGAAACACGATGGTATTAGCGACATCGTCAACCGTCGGAAAAGTTTGCTCGAGCCGTTGATCCTGATCACTGCGGGTGAGCGCCATGGTGCTGACGAACTCACTCGCGGTGGTCCCGGCGTCGGCCTTACGCAATTGGTCCATCGCTGCAAAGACGGTCCGAATTCGCTGGCTTTCGATGGGGCCCGGATACACGGTGTTGACCCGAATGCCTTTCGATCCCAGTTGCAAAGCGAGTTGTTTCGAAAAGGCATTCAAGGCCGCTTTCGGAACCACATAGGCAGCACGCCCAAAATATTTGGTGCGTGAAAAAATAGTCGAGACATTGATGATGCTGGCACCGGGTTTCAAGTGTCCTGCCGCGGCACGCACCATGTTCCAAGTCAGTCCGAGCAGATTTCCGGCCGCATCAGCAACGGTTTCGGTATCACTCGTGAGTTCATCGCGGGATAGCGGTAAATGTTCGATGACTTGCTTTGGCCCCGCAGAGCCGGCGTTGTTAACGAGAATATCGAGCTGCCCGAGGTGCCGAATCGCGGCATCGATGCCGAAGCGTGCCTGGCCCGGATCCGAAGCATCGAATGGCAGCACGAAAGCCCGAGCCGCGGGTGCGCCAGTGGCCTTCAATAGTTGACGGCGGGTCGACTCCAGCTTGCTGGCATTCCGTCCCACCATGACGACGGAGGCCCCCTCCTCGAGGAAGCGGCGCACGATGGTGACACCGATGTTGCCCGCGGCACCGGTGACGAGCGCTACCTTACCGACGAGACGACCCTGCGGACGACTGGTCGTTCGGCGTCGAGCCGGTGTTTTTTTCTTTTTCTGTGTTCCGGTCATCGCTTTGCTCCCCATTCCTGGAAAAGTTCATCGCGCGAGCGAATCCCTGCTCGCGGTAGTGCGTGGTTCACGACATAGTTCGCACCCGAGTGGGTGTTGTCCCACATCGACTGATGCGCCGCCGGCAACTGCTGCCACGGCACCATCGTCGGCTCGCTGACCTCGAGCTGCCCGGCGGCAATCATGTCGTTCATGCGAGCCACTTCGTAGGCGTTACAAAGATGCGTGCCCGCAATCGTCGCCGTGGGCATCAGAATTCGACGTTGCCGCATCCACACCTGCGGTGCATAGAAGGTATAGCGTCGGCCCTGCATCGACTCGCAATAGACGACGCGACCCGTGAACGGCTTCACTAACGAGGTCGATGCAGCCAAGGCATCGTGACCACAACGTTCGATGACCAGGTCAGGATATCCACGCGGGTTATCGGCTGAGCGCAACCATCGACCGATCGCCGTACCAAAGGGCTTCATAGTGCGTTCTTGATACTGTCGCACCGATTCTTTGAACGCGGCGGTTTCTCGCCTCGCATCCGGCATCGCAGGTAGTGCCTTCGGCCAATCGAAATCGCTACCTTCCTTACGACGGATATCCTCGAGTGACACCACGCCACGTACGGCATCACCGAAACCGAGCGACTGCACGAATTCACGCTGCGCATCACTCGCGGTGGCGACGACGAGTCTGGCTCCGGCACGTCGGACCGCTTCGATCGCCTCAAGACCCACTGGATCTAGCAAAGCGTCGTCACCGACACCGTAATAGAGCAACACGGCTTCGCCTGCGCGCAGACGCGCACGGCGCAACATCTCCTCGGGCGAAGCTGCACCTGCTTTACCAACAAATGAAAACCAGTAACCACTGGTGGCGCCATAGAAGGTCAAAGTGCCGCCATCAGCCAGCAACTGGAAGGATCGCGGGAACGATTCTTGGCCGGCATGCGAGACCACGTAGTCGGCCAGAGAGCCGCCACTCTGTTCGCGCATTTGTGCGAGTAGCGGTTCGCCCGCCTTTTCCCAGGCCGTGATATCCGCTGCAGCCTCTGGTACGGGTGTCCAAATCGATGCCCAGCGGCGATCGCGACGATCGATGGCACCTGTCGCACCCTGTGCTTTGACGAATGCAGCACGCTCTGGACTCGAGACCAGTCCTACCGTGCGTAAGCCATTTCGAGCCGCACTCTTCAGTGCCTCAAAGCCGGTGCCTGTGGCGGCACCTTCGACGAAAACCGTTTTGCCGGATTCAATCTGCAGCGTGGTGAACAGGGCGCGAACGACGGTTCCGAGATTGAGCACGTAGGAGCCAGCCGCCTCCAAGGTGAGATCCGGCGGTAGCGGATGCAGTTGGGGGCCTTGCACCTGCAAAAATTGTTGGTGGCTACCGGTATCCGTCTCGTAACCTTGGATGGAAAAACCCGCATACATCGGATCGCGCGCAGCTAAAGGCGACAGTAGCTCGCTCTGTCCCGAATAGACGGTGACGAGATCACCGACTTTGATTCGCCCTTCACGCTTAAGCTCACTGCCGACCGACGCCACGAGTGCCACACCGCCTGAGCCGGTGACTTGATAATCGAGATCATGATTGTCGAAAGGCGACACCGGGATCCCCGTGATCGCCCAGATATCATTGAAGTTCACTTCCGAGGCGAGCACGTAGACCACCGCCTCGTTGGGACCTGGCTTGGGAACGGGCAGTAGAATTTCCCGTTCAGCATCGCGTGGTAATCCGTGAGCCGGAGCGCCCGTCGCAGGATCTTTGACGACGGCATGCCCCCATTGCCACGAGGGCATCGGGGTGAGCCCCGGAAAGAACGCCGCACCGATCGGCAACAACTCACCTTGCTTGACCAACTTCGTAACCGAGTCGGTCGTCGGCGTCGAATCACGTCGCGTCGGCAAGGGTGCGCTCTTTTTATCGAGAAAGGCACGAATGCCAGCTTTGCCACCTGCGGGATCGACGATCGCCTCAGCGAAAAGCTGCGCCTCGCGCGCAAGCCCTTCCTGAAGGCCGCGCTGCCATCCCGTGCGAACGGCATCGATGATGCGATCGGCGGTTTTGGCACGCCCCACCACGCTCGCCTGCGCCAGCAAACGTCGAGTTTCGCTGTCACCGAGCGCCGCTGAAACGTCGTCAGATCCTGCCTGTTGCCAAGTCGCTTCTGCGGCACGGCGCTGTGTATAGCGATGTGCCACCAACTTTCGACCTTGGGGCGATGCGACGAACTCGCTCGCTAGACGCACAGCGAGACTCAACACGTCTTCGCCATCATCACATAGCGCGTCGATCAAGCCATCTTTCAAGGCTTCTTCGCTCGAGATCGTTCGACCGCCTAAGATAATTTCGAGCGCGCGAACGAGCGGTGTCGAATGACCACGCAGTTCCAGTAAACGCGGCAAGCGTTGGGTACCGCCGTAACCCGGCAAAAGATTCAAGCGCACCTCAGGCTGACCGAAGGTCGCGAGCGGCTCAGCCACTCGAACATGACAAGCGAGCGCAAACTCCATGCCGCCGCCGAGCGCCACGCCGTTGATGGCGGCGATCGCAGGCTTTTCCATCGTTTCGATCTTGCGAAACGCAAGATGGGCGTTATTCGGCAACGGCAACGCTTCTTCGAGCGTATGCACGTCTTCGAGCAATTGGCGGATGTCGGCGCCGGCCACGAATGCAGAGGTGCCCTGGCCGGTAAAGATCACCGCTTTGACATCCTCTCGCCGCGCCACGTGATCGATCACGATGTTGAGTTCATCGAGGGCTCGCTCATTGAGCGCATTCACCGGTGGATTCTGGATGGTGACGATTGCGAGTCGTGCGCGCTTCGGCTTTGGCAGCGGATGGTAATGGATGCGGAAATAGCGGAAATCCTCGAATAGCTGTTGCTCGTCGGCGACGCGTTGACGCTCCTGCCAGTCGGCAATGCTGCGCTTGAGCTCCGTGATCGATTCAGGATTTCGTAAAGTCGACGTATCGCCGACGTCTTGACCCTCGACGATGGCCCTGACCATGCGGCGCATGTATTTGCCACTGCGCGTCTCCGGGAATTGGCTGACTTCGATGAAGTCTTCCGGAATGGCGACTTGACCCTTTTCCTGTCGAACGATGTCGATGAGGCGACGTCGGTCTTCCGCTGTCAGCTTGCGTCCTGCAGCGGGGCGCACGAAAGCCAATGGTGTCAAACCTTTCTGCGCGTGGGGCGCGCCGACGACAATCACGTTGCCGACGGGCGAATCCGGATTGATCTGCTTATCACGCAGGATGGCGCCTTCGATTTCTTCGGTGCCAAGACGATGCCCCGACACGTTGATGACATCATCGGAGCGACCGTGCAAAGAAAAGCCGCCATCGACATGCTTTACGGCGAAATCACCTTGCGTATAGGCGAGTCGCTCGCGCCAACGCGACCAATAGGTGCTGCGATATCGATCGATGTCACCACGCCATTGTCGTGCGATTCGCGCACCGTCGACTTTGAAGCCGGCCGCATCGCCCCAGATGGTGCGACAAAGATAAGGATACGGCGCCGAAATGATGATCTCGCCCTTCTCCCCGATCAGAGCGGGGCGCGCAACGACTTGCCCTGCAGAGTCGGGTTCGCTGTCGGCGATCCAGACATCCCCCATCACCCAGGGCAGAGGATAGGTATGCGCATCGGCGCGCAGCGGAAAATCACCGTTGCCGTAGAGATGCGTCCAGACGATACCGCCGTGCTCGGTAGCCCAATAAGAGTTGATGTACCACGGCGTCACGAGTTCCATGCCGAACTGTTGCACCACGGGTGATGTCGGTTCGGCACAGAATGTGGCGACCCGCAACGACGCACGCGAATAGGCGCGCACGTCCTCGACGTTCTGCGGATCGGTCATCACCGTCTTCAAAAAGGTAACGCCGGCTTTGAAGATGTTCACCTTCAGGCGCTCGATGATGCTGGCAAATCGCCCGGCGCTCGGGAAAACCGGTGCGCCTTCAGCGATCACCGTCGTCACGCGAGTCACGAGCGCACCGGCGATCATGTAGCTCTGCCCCGTGATCCAGCCGGGATCGGCCACCACGTACATGACGTCACCTGCGCGCGCATCGAAGGCCACTCGCATGGTGTGTGCCACACCGCTTAAATAACCGCCGTGAACGTGTACGACTCCTTTGGGCTTACCCGTGGATCCCGAGGTGTATATGAAAAACATCGGGAATTCCGCATCGAGCGGTACGGGCTTGCTCGCGGTCCAGATCGCGGCGACGAATTGCGGATCGGGCAAAGCCATCAAAGCAGCGATCGAATCGACTCGATGGCCTGCAGCGCGTGCCGACGCCAAGATGGACGCTTCAGCGCGATCCGTCAGCTCGTGCGCCCAACGATCACGCTCAGGACGCCACAACAGATCAGCCTGCCCCGCGTGACGAACCACCACGACGATATCAACACGAGGCGGTGTGGCCACCAACGCGGAAGCAATGGCCGTTCGAATACGACTCGCATCCGCTGAAGACAATCCACCGATGCTCTCAATCGCGCGACCGACTCCGCGCATCACATCCGAGCGTTCGAGCGTGATCTCATTGGCGACAGCCGCTTTTGCACCTTCGAGAATGGCTTGCGCCTGCTCGCGCGGCACATCCATCTCTGAAAGGGTGCGTTCGACGATCTCGACGACGGTTTCTGCCGGCACATAACCATCGAGAGCAGGATCGGTATACGCTTCTTTGAAAGCGACGATCTGCGCATTGCGATAACCGCCATCGGCGGTGATGACGACACGTGCACCAGCGTTGTGGATTCGATCAGACAGTGTTTTGTCGCTGAATCCACCGAACACGGGCGTATACACGATACCGAGGCGCTTACAGGCCTCGGTCCAAAATAATTGCTCGGGAATATTGGGCATGTTGATCGCGATACGATCACCGATGCCGAGCCCAAGCTCACGTAGCGCGAGCGCACATTTGGCGACTTCGAGCAGCAAGACCTTGCGAGATACGCTGTACGAAACGACCGGTGCACCACGCCCCTCGGCCTGCGATTGATCCCAACGATCACCTTCGAACCACAATGCAGCTTCATCGCCGTGACCGTCTAGCACATGACGATCAATTTCATTGAAGCAAGCGTTGGTCAGTGCGCCATCGAACCATCGATAGAACGGCGCTTCACTCGCATCAAGGGCGGTATGCCAGGGTCGATGACTTGCCGACAGACTGGGCTCGATGCGCGCACCGCTTGATGCGTCGAAGCCGAGCCAGCGCGCTTCAGTGTCGTCGTAACGGATCCACGCACCCGCACTACCGAGCGTCGGGTCGAACCAGTGCAATTCGCGACAAGCGATGTCACCATGAAACGCGCCCGGATCGCGCTCACAAGCCGCTCTAGCGACTTCCCAGGCGATCCGTGAGGAGTAAGGATTAATGCTCGCCTGAGGGGGCGAAATGGCAACGGTCTCGTTCGACATGACGATCTCCAGCCCCCGAGGAGCAATCTAACCTATGTGTTGTAAAAAGGCTTTAGTCAAAATTCACTTGCAAAGATGATCATCGAGCGCGTTTGGCCAGGTAATGCGTGGCGCAATTACCACTACCTCATCGCCTGCGAAGAAACCGGCGAAGCGATAGCCGTCGACCCTCTCGATTGGCAGGCCTGCCTTGCCGTGGCACGTGAGCGCGGTTGGGAGATCCGCAGCATCCTGAACACGCACGAACATGGTGACCATATCGGTGGCAATGAAGGGATGCGGGCAGCGACCGGTGCGAAGCTGCTGGCGCATTCGGCTGCGGGCGGGCGTATCCCGAACATCGACGTCGGCCTTGGTGCAGGACTGGTGCTACGTATCGGTCGAACGGTCGAAGCTCGCGTACTCGACACGCCCGGGCATACTCGTTCACACGTCTGCTTGCTGCTCCAAGGGGCGAGCGCTTCAGTCCCCCCCGCCCTCATCTGCGGCGACACCTTGTTCAATGCGGGAGCGGGTAACTGCCATAACGGCGGCGATCCATCCTCGCTATATGACAGCTTCGTGAATCAGCTCGCGCAACTGCCCGACTCGACGCTCGTCTATCCGGGCCATGACTATCTGGCACGCAATCTCGCCTTCACGCTCGATCGCGAGCCGAATAACGCTCTGGCGAAATCGCTCTATACATCACTGGGTGAACGCCAAGGCGCGCTAGCCCCTGTGTTCACGATCGGCGACGAAAAACGACACAACGTGTTCTTCCGCTTGCGCGAACCCGAAATCATCGCGCGCTTGCGCGAGCGCTTCCCCGAACTCCAGAGCGATCCCGATGCACGTAGCGTGTTCTTGCGCTTACGCGAACTGCGTAATCAGTGGTGATCGACCTGCAACAAATCGATACGCAGACCTGCCGGTGAATATACGGTTGCCGTCAGCACCGAGCCTAGGATGCAATCCAATTTTTGCGGTGTATCGACTCGCGCACCGATGAGCTGGGCTCGCGAGACGACCGCAGCCACATCCGGCACGACGAAACTGACGCCCAACAGACCACGCGCCGGCGCACACGCCTTCGGATACAGGTTCGCACTCTCGGCACGCTCGTATTGCACGATCTCGAGTCGACCGTAGGTATAGGTCGGATCGCCGAAGATACGAATGTCGAGTCCAGCCCCTGCGGGCAAGCCGATGGTGCGCTCCACTTCGGAACCTGCAAATCGGTGGTAAGACGTTTCGGTGAGTCGCAGTACCTGTTCGTAAAATGCTTTCTCGACTTTGTTGTCGGGCGAAATGGCGACGATCTGCGGTGCCACACCATAACCCTCGGGGCTGACGTGATCGGCTTTGCCTTCTTCTTCCAGGAAAACGAGATTGACCTCATCCGGTCCCGGTAGATGCACCTCATGCACGACGACACCATCGGTCTCGAATCGACCGATCGGAGAGCGGAATCGAAACCCGGCGGCCTGTAACTCGGCGTGGCGCGCTTGAATGTCACGCACGACGATGTCGACGCTCTTCGGCACGAGATCAGTGGGTCTTGCGCCCGCCCGCACGGGCGGACCTGGGTGGCGAAATTGCACCAGATGAATGCCGCCCTGAACGCGACCCGGTGTCACGAGCAAAGCTTGATCGACGATATCTTCGGCTGCAACGCCCAAGCGTCTTGCCCAAGCCGCATCCTCTCCGACACGACGCGATACGATTTGCATGCCGAAACGACCCACCCATAAATCGAGGGCCGTCGCCAGATCAGCCACGCTCAACAAGGCATAGGCATACGCATTCGCGCGAAACTCGGCTGTCATCGACGTCGATCTCCGGATCAATCTCTGATTCGATCGAAGTATAGACACTCAACTCGACCGAAAGCCGCTAGAATTCGCGCCCCGCATGGACCTCTCGCCGATACTCAACCCGCTCAACGACGCTCAACGCGAAGCCGTCACGGCACCGATCGGCCCGGTGTTGGTATTGGCAGGCGCCGGTAGCGGCAAGACGCGCGTACTCACGCATCGAGTCGCTTGGTTGATTCAAGCCGAAGGCGCTTCGCCACACAGCATCATGGCGATGACCTTCACCAACAAAGCTGCTGGCGAGATGCGTGCGCGCATCGAATCTCTGCTCGGTATGCCGGGCGCCGCACTTTGGATTGGTACCTTTCACGGCATTGCCCACCGCTTGTTGCGGCTGCACTGGCGTGAGGCCAACTTGCCGCAAACCTTCCAGATTCTCGATGGTGACGATCAACTGCGGTTGATCAAGAAAATTCTCAAAGCACAGAATTTGGACGATACGCGTTGGGTGCCGCGCGACATCCAGTACTTCATCAATCAAAACAAAGATGAAGGTATGCGGCCGAAGGTGTTGAAGGACGGCAACGACCCGACACGCCGTCAGTTCATTCAGCTGTATCGCGATTACGAAGAAGCCTGCCAGCGCGCGGGCGTCGTCGACTTTGCCGAACTACTGCTGCGCGCTTTCGAATTGTGGCGTGATCAACCGGAATTACTCGCGCATTATCGACGTCGGTTTTGCCACGTTCTCGTCGATGAGTTCCAGGACACCAATACCATTCAATACGCTTGGACCAAACTGTTGGTCGGCTCGGAAGGTGCGCCTTTCGCCGTAGGCGACGATGATCAGTCGATTTATCGTTGGCGCGGTGCGCGTGTCGAAAATCTGCAAACCTTCCGTCGCGATTTCCCGCAAGCGAAGTTGATTCGCCTCGAGCAAAACTATCGCTCGACGGGAACCATTCTCGAAGCGGCCAACGCCTTGATTGCCAACAACAGCGGGCGCCTCGGTAAGAACCTTTGGACGAGTGGCGGCAAAGGCGAAGCCATTCGTCTTTATGCTGCATTCAACGAACGCGACGAAGCCGAGTTCGTTCTGCAACGAATCAAAGATTGGGTTGCTCGCGGCGGCAATCGACGTGACATCGCGATTCTCTACCGCTCGAACGCTCAATCGCGCGTGTTTGAAGAAGCATTCCTGTCGGCACGCATTCCATACAAGGTTTACGGTGGTTTGCGCTTCTTCGAGCGCGCCGAAATCAAAGACGCGCTGGCGTATTTGCGGCTCGTTTCGAACCGTAACGATGACACCTCGTTCGAGCGTGTCGTCAATCTGCCGACTCGTGGCATCGGCGCTAAGAGCATCGATACGCTACGCGAGCGAGCTCGCGCCGACGGCAGTTCTCTCTGGTCTGCCGCGCTGCGCTGTATTGCGGAAGGCAGTCTTGGTGCCAAAGGTGCGGCCTCTTTGCAAGGCTTCCTGCAACTGATCGATCGCCTGGCTGCCGATACACGCGAATTGGCGCTGCACGAAATCGTCGATCAGGTGATCAACGCCAGCGGCCTACTCGAACATCACCGCAAAGAAAAAGCCGAACGCGGGGAAGCACGCGCAGAGAACCTGCTCGAACTCGTTTCGGCTGCGCGCGGCTTCGAGCCCGAGGGCGTCGAAGGCGAGCAGTTGCCGCCACTCGAGTCTTTCTTGGCACACGCCGTACTCGAATCGGGCGAAGGTCAGGCGGAGGCTTGGGAAGACTGCATACAGATGATGACGTTGCACACGGCTAAAGGCTTGGAATTCCCGGTGGTCTTCCTCGCGGGGCTCGAAGACGGACTATTCCCGCATCAACGTTCGCTGAATGACCTCGATAGCCTGGAAGAAGAGCGACGTCTGGCCTATGTCGGTACGACACGCGCCATGCAGCAGCTCTATCTCACCTATGCCGAGCAGCGGCGTCTACACGGCATCGACAGCTATGGCCAGCCTTCGCGATTCATTCGCGAAATCCCGGAAGAATTGCTCGAAGAAGTGCGGCCCCGCGTGCAAGCAGGGCGAAGCAGTTATGGCGCAAGCGGATTCCAAGCGCGCGATGACTATTCGCGCAGTGATTTTGCACCTCGTCGTACACCGGCTGCAGCGGGCGTCAAAGCAGACCCTGTCGCGCCGGGGCTCAAGCTCGGGGCCCGTGTGCGCCATGCCAAATTCGGCTCCGGTGTCATTCTCAATATCGAGGGACAAGGACCGCACGCCCGTGTGCAGGTCAATTTCGAAGCGGCTGGCAGCAAGTGGCTGATGCTGCAGTACGCCAACCTCGAACCCGCCTGAGCACAACGGCGGTACACTTGCCGCCATGACGACCTCTGCTTTCCAAGAGCTGCTGGCGCAGGCCACCTCGCAACACGACTCACGAGTCTGTGTCGGTCTCGATCCAGAGATCGAACGCTTCCCAGTCCATCTGCGCTCACGCAGCGATGCGATCTTGGCCTTCAATCGCGCCATCGTCGATGCCACGGCCGATCTCGTCTGTGCCTATAAGCCGCAGATCGCACATTACGCTGCCGTTGGTGCCGAAGAGGCTCTACTCGAGACGATTCGTTACATCCGTGAGCGAGCCCCTGGTGTTCCCGTCATCCTCGACTCCAAACGCGGCGATATCGGCAGTACGGCCGAAAAATATGCCAAGGAAGCATTCGAGCGTTACGGCGCGGATGCCGTGACGGTCAATCCTTATCTGGGTCGGGATTCGGCGGAACCGTTTCTGCAATATGCGGACAAGGGCATCGTCGTTTTATGTCGAACCTCAAATGCCGGCGCACGCGAATTCCAGGATCTCGTGGTCGATGGTCGTAAGCTTTATCAAATCGTCGCCGAATCCGTCGCACGCGAGTGGAATTCTCGCGGTAATTGTCTGCTCGTCGTCGGCGCGACCTATCCTGAAGAACTCGCCGATATCCGCGCGCGCACCGGAGAGATGACTTTTCTCGTGCCGGGAGTCGGCGCCCAAGGCGGCGATGTCGAGAAGGCCGTGCGCAGCGGGCGCACTGCAGCCGGTGCGGGTCTCGTCATCAACTCCTCGCGAGGCATCATTTATGCCGGTGCCGGAGAAGATTTCGCCGTAGCCGCGCGGCGTGCGACACTCGAACTGCGCGACGCCATCAACGCTGCGCTCAAAATGAACTGACGAACGATCGGAGGGGGCCCGATGTTGCGACTGACTCGATATCAGTGGATCGTGCTGTTCGCAGCATGGCTAGGCTGGGGCTTCGACATCTTTGACGGTCTGCTCTTCAACTACGTCGCACCCAATGCCATCCCCACCCTGCTCGGCCTGACGATCGGCTCGCCCGAAGCGCGAACGGCCACGTTGTATTGGACGGGCCTCATCACGGCCATCTTTCTCGTCGGCTGGGCCGTCGGCGGCGTGCTCTTCGGCCCCATTTCCGATCGCTACGGGCGTAAGAAAGTTCTGCTGATCACGATGGTGCTCTATGCCGTCGGCACAGGACTGTGCGCCTTCGTCACCAGTATCGAGCAACTGATCGTCTGTCGCATCATCGCGAGCCTCGGTATCGGTGGCGAATGGGCAGCAGGTTGTGCGTTGGTCGCTGAAGCGGTTCCGGAAGACCAACGAGTCGAAGCCGGTGCAGTGCTCTACACCTCAGCGCCTTTCGGTTTGTTTCTCGCGACCGGCGTCAACGCGCTGATCGCGGGTCACTTATTCGCCGACGTGCCCGAGGTCTCGTGGCGTTACGTGTTGATCTTCGGTTTGATACCCGCCGCCTTCGCGTTCTGGATCCGTACCTTCGTCAAGGAACCAGAGCGTTGGGAAACGGCCGCCGCAACTGCACCACCGCCTCGCTTGCGCGAAATCTTTGCGCCCGAAATTTGGCCGCGTACGCGCAGCGCCCTCATCGTGGCAGTCGTGGCTTTGATCACATGGTGGAGCTGCAACGCGTTCATCCCCGTCGTCGTCGCCAATTTGGCGCAAGCCGAAGCCCTGCAACTCGGTCTCGATAAAACCGCTACCAGTATCTTGATCGAATCGTGGAAAACCCAAGGCACGGCGATCTTCAACGTCGGTGGACTGCTTGGCACATTGCTCACGATCCCGCTGGCAAAGCACTGGGGTCGCAAGCCAATGTTCGCGCTCTACCTTGGCTTCTCGTCGCTCGCCTTACTCACCACGTATGGGCTCGATCTCGAGCCACAAGTACGTCTCTACATGTATTTCTTCATCGGCTTAACCGTGTTCGGCATCTTCGGCAGCTTCACGTTCTATCTGCCGGAGCTATTCCCAACCCGTTTGCGCGCGACAGGCTCGGGATTCACGTACAACATCGGTCGAGTGATCGCCGCGGGCGGCCCCTTCCTCGTAGGCTCGGTCGCCTCCGCGGGTGCTGGTAATTCAGCTGTCGTGCTCGATACGCTGTTTCTGGTCGGCTTCGTGCCGATCGTTGGTTTGTTGTGCCTCGGTTGGGTCATCGAAACCCGCGGTCAAAAAATTCCGGACTGAGGCGGCTTTGACGAGATATGGCTGATTGGCTCATTGATGTCATTCTGGGGCTCGTCGAGGGCTTCACCGAATTTCTGCCGATCTCGAGCACTGGGCACCTGATCATCACTCGCGCCCTGCTCGATCTCGAAGACCAAGTCGGTTTTCGACAGATGATCGTGATTCAAGGCGCGGCCATCCTCGCCGTCTGCTTCGAATATCGAGTGAGACTGTGGAATCTCGCCACGACCCTGACGACGAGTGATGCCTCGCGTCGATTCGTACTCGGTTTGTTTCTCGCGTTTCTGCCTGCCGCTATCGCCGGACTCGCATTCGAAGACACGATACGCAGCGTCTTGTTCGCGCCAGTTCCAGTAGCTATGGCGCTCGTCGTCGGTGGTGTGCTGATTCTTTGGGCAGAACGACGTCCGCACGTCGAACGGGTCAAATCACTCGATGATCTCAGTCCGCTGGATGCCTTTCGAGTCGGTTTGTTTCAGATGCTCGCGCTCGTGCCGGGCACGAGTCGGTCTGCAGCCACGATCTTAGGTGGATTGTTGACGGGCCTTGATCGTCGCACGGCCGCCGAGTTTTCCTTTTTCGTCGCCATCCCCGTGATGTTCGCCGCCACGGGCTACAAGCTACTCGATGCACGCGAACCCATCACGCTCGACGAAGCGCGTTCTTTGATCATCAGCAGCGTGGTAGCGTTTTTCGCCGCCTTGGTGGCGATTCGTTTCCTGCTTCGCTTCGTCAGTCAGCACTCATTTGCCGTGTTCGCGTGGTACCGCATTATTTTTGGCGGCGTGATCCTGCTCACTTGGCAGATGGGCTGGGTGCAGTGGTAGCGCCTCGCTCCTCTTCGGTCACGCGACCAAAATCCGGATAAGGCCCGAGCAGCAATAGCAACAATGCGCCGGCGATGAACATCACCGCAGCAGCGATCAAAATCGGATCATAGCTGCCGGTGGTGTCGCGCACCCAACCATAAAGCGTGGCGGATACGGCTGCCGACAAGCCGAAAGCCATGTAGAGCACGCCGTAGATCTGCCCGTAACTCTTCATGCCGAAGTAGCGGCCCGCCAAATAAGCAACGAGATCGGTTTCCGCCCCTGAGGCGAAGCCCATCAGGAAAGCAGCCAAGATGGCGACGGCGAAACTGAGCGATCCATCGCCGAGCAGAATCCAGCAGGACAAGGCTGGCAAACATAGAATCGGCAGCGTCACGATCGGTGCCCAGAATTTATCGAGCAAGTAGCCCGTGATGATGCGGCCGGCAAAAATCGATAAGCCGAATACGCTCATCACCGCCGCCGCCTCGGTGCGCTCGAAACCGCGCGCACCGAGCATCGAAGGCAAATGTACGAGTGCCCCCGAGTAGGCGATGGTCACGAGTGCAATCGAGGCCCAAAGAATCCAGAAACGTGGTTCGCTCATGGCTTCCTTGAGACTGCGACCCGGAAGACTCACGGCACCGGCTGCCGCAATCTCGGGCGGACGCTCCTCTGGCTTTGGCTCACGGAACCAGAGCAATCCGATCGGCAGCGCGATACCGAGTGGTAGTAGTGCGAGCGCGGCGTAACTCACCCGCCAGCCGAAATCGTTGATGAGCCAGGTGGTGATGATCGGCAACGCCATCGCCGAAATGCTGGTGCCGACCAAGGTCAGCCCCAGCGCGAGACCGCGTTGCTTGAAGAACCAGAGATTGATCGCGCGCGACCAAGTGATCGGGGTCGAACCGATCCCGAAGAGGCCTATCAGTACCCACAGTGCGTAATACCAATAGAGGTTGCCGGGGATGATGGAAAACGACGCGAACACGAGCGCGAAGGTCGTCAGCGAAGCGAGCGCCACCTGCCGAACCCCGAAGCGGTCGGCCAGCCAACCGAAAACCGGCGCTAACAAGGCACCGAGCACGCCGTAAATGGTGATACCCAGGCTGATTTCGGTACGGGTCCAACCGAATTCTTGCTGCAGAGGATCGATGAAAAAGCCGACCGTATTGAACGGCAGTGGTGATGCGCCGAAAGCCGTGCCGAGCAACGATGCAATCAGCACTTTCCAGCCACGCCCAAATTCGTTGCGGCTCGGCGCCGCGGCCCCCGGGGATGTCATGGCTACCAAGCATACCCGCTCCGGCCTGTTCGGTGCCGATGCTTGGGAGTAACCTATACGGACTTATGAAGATCGTGATCCTCGGCGCCGGACAGGTCGGGCGCACGGCCGCGTATCAACTCGCGCGCGAGGAGGCCAACGAAGTCACGGTCGTCGACACCAACGACGAACTCCTGCGTGACCTACAAGATCGCCTCGATATCCGCACCGTTGTCGGTAATGCCTCCTACCCCACCGTTCTAGAAGCTGCTGGCGTCGCTGATGCCGACATACTCGTCGCACTCACGAGCTCCGACGAAGTGAACATGATGGCCTGCGAAGTGGCTTACACGCTCTATCGTACGCCAACCAAGATCGCCCGTATTCGCTCACCCGAATACACCCGTCACCCGAAACTCTTCAGCGACGAGTCGCTGTCGGTGGATGTTTGGATCAGCCCGGAGCAGCTCGTTACAGAGTATGTCGAGCGGCTCATCCGATATCCGGGCGCATTACAGGTTCTCGATTTCGCAGGCGGCCGAGTTCGACTTGTCGGCTTGCGAGCGCGCAAGGGCGGGTTGCTCGTAGGCCAAGCGCTGCGCGGCTTGCGAGAACACATTCCAAATACGGAAGCGCGAGTCGTCGCGATTTATCGCAATGGTCGCAGCCTACAGATCGAAGGTGACACCATCATCGAAGAAGGCGACGAGGTGTTTTTCCTTGCGGCCAAAAACGACATTCGCCGATTCATGGCGGAAATCCGCAAGGAAGAGAAGCCCGTCAAGCGCGTCGTGATCGCCGGTGGCGGCCATATCGGCTACTCGCTTGCTCGAGAGCTCGAAAAAAACAACAACCAAGTTAAAGTCATCGAGCGTGATCCGAAGCGCGCCCGGAAGATATCGGAAAATCTCGAAAACGCCATCGTGCTCGAAGGTGATGCGGCCGACGAAGAGCTGCTGGTCGAAGAGAACATCGACAGCTGTGATGTTTTTTGCGCGCTCACCAACTCCGAAGAAGCCAACATTCTTTCGGCGATGCTCGCCAAACGCTTGGGCGCAGCCAAAGTCATGGCGCTGATCAATAAGCCCTCGTATGCCGAAATCGTGCAAAGCGGCACGATCGACGTCGCCATTTCGCCGCAAACCATCACGATCGGCTCGCTGCTGACGCACGTACGACGAGGTGACGTCGTGCAAGTCCACTCGCTGCGGCGCGGTGCGGCTGAAGCACTCGAAGCCATCATCCATGGCGATGATCGCAGCTCGCGAGTCGTCGGTAAAAAGATCGAAGAAATCGTACTACCCGAAGGCGCTCGGATCGGCTGCGTGGTTCGTGGCGATGAAGTCATCATGGCTCATCACGACACGGTGGTGCAGGCCGACGATCACGTGATTCTCTTCATCACCGATCGTCGTCACGTCGATCAGGTCGAAAAACTTTTCCTCGGCGAAACAGCCGGCCGGCGCTGAACGCTCCCAAGTCCAAATGCTCGCAGTCGCACATGTACTCGGCTTGATGATGGCGTTCTTCGCCGTGACGTTCGTCGTACCCTTGTTGTGCTCGATCGTCATGCAAGATGGCTATGCGGGGCACTATGTCGCCGCTGCTTCGATCAATCTGATTTTCGGCTCGCTCATCGCCTGGGCAACACGCTCCTTCAAGCGCGAGCTGAAAGCGCGCGACGGTTTTCTCCTCGTCACCCTCGCCTGGGTTTTGATGTCAGCATCAGCGTCACTACCACTGCTCACTGCGCTGCCAAACATCAGTTTCACCGATGCTTACTTCGAAGCGCTTTCAGGATTGACGACAACCGGTTCGACCGTCCTGACTAACCTCGATAAGCTACCACCCTCTATCAACCTTTGGCGGCACGCGCTGCACTGGTTTGGCGGCATCGGCATCATCGTGTTGGCCGTTGCGGTATTGCCAATGCTCGGCGTGGGCGGCATGTCGCTCTACCGTGCGGAAACGCCTGGCCCGATCAAGGACGAGAAACTCACCCCGCGAATCACTGAGACAGCAAAAGCGCTTTGGATCAGCTACGGTAGTCTCACCTTAGCCGGCATCGTCGCGTTGCGGATCGCCGGTATGAGCTGGTTCGATGCCATTTGTCACACCTTTTCAGCCATGGGCCTCGGCGGCTTTTCGACGCGCGATTCCAGTGTTGGTTATTTCGACTCGGCCTTGATCGAGTTTGTGCTGATCGTGTTAATGGTGACAGCATCCTTAAACTTCGCACGCCATTTCACTGCCCTTCGCTATCGCACGCTCAGTCCCTACTTCAAAGACCCCGAAGTCAGGGCGGTGTTCGTAGTGCTCTCAAGCAGCATCATCGGAATTACGCTCGTGCTCGCCGTTCACGGTACTTACGACACCTACTTGGAGTCGCTGCGGCATGCGGCCTTCAGCGTGGTATCCGTGGCAACAACCACGGGATTTGCCTCTCAAAACTGGGATCTTTGGCCGGCCATCGCTCCCGTGTGGATGCTGTTTTTGTCTTGCATTCTCTGCAGCACCGGCTCTACAGGCGGCGGTATCAAAATGTTTCGTACGCTGATGCTCCTCCGACAAGCGTCTCGCGAAATGAAGCGAATCGTTCATCCGTCGGCAGTCATTCCCATCAGAGTCGGCAACCACGTTATCCCCGAGCGTATCGTCGGCTCCGTGCTGGCGTTCATCTTTCTGTATTTTCAGACGATCGCGATCCTGACATTTTTGTTGCTGCTGTCGGGAATGGATCTCGTCCCCGCTTTCAGTTCCATCGTCGCCAGCGTGAACAACCTCGGTCCAGGTATTGGGCCGACCGGCCCAGCAGGAAATTATCAGGGATTGACCGACTTCCAGACCTGGGTGTGTGCGATCGCTATGTTGCTCGGACGACTCGAGATCTTCAGCGTGCTGGTGCTCTTCACGAGCGCGTTTTGGCGTAAGTAGTCGTCAGTACCGCCAACTACTGACATCGGCTCCCGGTGGCGCTGTGGCAAGGATGCGCTCGACCACCCAAGGCAAAACCATTTGTGGATAACGCAACCGAGAATACGCATTCGGTCGGGTGGGATCGCCGTTCCAGCAATGCTCGGCTCGGTCACCGTAAGCGATCACAGCGTCGGCGGCAGGCTCAGCTGATCTCAAAAATTCATCAACGACATAAACCGCGTTATTGAGATAGTAGTTATCCATATCGCCGGTATAAATGCGCAACTTACCGCGCAGCTTGGGCGCGAGCTTCGCCCAATCACGACGAAGAATGTGGCCTAGGTCGTAGTTCTCGCGCCAATAGGCCGCTGTCACGGGATCGATCTCGCCCGTGTCGCGATTCCAAAGACGCCGCGGATAGCCATCTTCACCCACCGGTGAATACACCGACTCCCACGCGTCCCATTGATCGGTGCTACGACCGCGGCTCGCCAGCGCCGATTCCCAACGCGCTTGATCTTCGATGGTCGCATCGATGTGGCCCAAAGAATTACGGTGGGCGGGTCGTGGTGTGCGCTTGTAGCGACTCGTCTGGTAATACGCGTTGCGATCGCGGTAGATGTCGATGGTGCCGAAATGCCGAAAATCGATGGGATCCGGACAAGCAATCCAAGCGCCGTTGTACTCATCCGGATGGAAAATCTGCGCGGCCATCGCAGTCCACCCGCCCGTGCTACCACCGAAGAGAAAGCGTGCCCAGCCCGCACCGAGACCGCGGTAACGTTTCTCGATTTCGGGAATCAATTCGTACTGGATCGCGTCGCCATACGGTCCGTTGTTGGCGGAATTCACGCCGTAGGAGTCATCGTAGAACGGTGTCGGATGCTGAATCTCGACCAACAACACGCGCGGAAAATCGGCGCCACTCCACGCACGAAAGAGTTCGTAGGCGTGCTGCTGCACGATACGGTTGTAGCCTTGCAGGCCGAAACGGGCGTTGTAGTCGGGCGCGAGATCGGGATCGGGTGGCGTCTCGCGCCAGTTCGATGGGGCGGCCGGAAAATGCCCGTGCTGGATGACGAGCGGGTAACGTGCCTGGGGTCGTTCGTTAAAACCCGCCGGCAACGTTACGAAAGCACCCAAGAAAACGTCCCGCCCCCAAAAGGCGGATAGCCGTTCGCTACGGATGCGTAGGTATTTAACCCAAGGCGTATCGACCGGTGCTGCGACCTCGGCGATACGCTCGGTTAACACGAGGGGCGGTAAGCGCGTTCGACCGTCCCAACGAACTCGCTGCGGCAGCGAATACAGGTTGCCCGGTTTATCACGCCACTGCTGCCCTTCACCCCGATCTGGCGGCAGTGACAAAACCCGGCCATCGGCGCGCCGAAAAGTATCGTAACGCTGCCATAGGGCCTGCACTCGATATTCCCCAGCGGGCAGATCGCGCCAATGACGTAGGGGAAAACCTTGGACCGAGTCGGTCAGGCGGACCCGGCTTCCGGGTTGCCACGCCTCGACATCCAACCCAAAGAACGGGATGGCGTCAGCATTCCAATTCACGAGAAACCGCGGCTCCCGATCCGGCGACTGATCGACCGGCGCGAACATCACGAGCAAGCGGCCCTGTTCCGGTGCCGCGGCCTGTGAGCGCGGTAGCTCGACCTCCACAAGCGGACCTGACGAGCTCGGCCCGGCCAGCGCGACCTGGAAGGTCAACCACAGTGCGACGAGGCAAATCGCCAAAAGGCGAGCGGCGTGCAGGCGGGCGGTGATCCGGACGAGGGTCGTTTTGGATGAGCACATGACCGGATATTACGCCCGCGATCCCGTCGGACTGCCGAGACCGAGAAAGTCGACGAATGAGTCTAAAATGGGCAGCCATGCGACACCCCCACTCTTTCGATGTCATCGTCATCGGCGGCGGCCATGCCGGAACCGAGGCCGCGCTCGCCGCAGCCCGGATCGGTTGTCGCACCCTGCTGCTCACGCAGAGCATCGAGACCTTGGGTCAGATGAGTTGCAACCCCGCCTTCGGCGGTATCGGTAAGGGACACCTCGTCCGCGAGATCGATGCATTGGGCGGCGGCATGGCACGAGCGGTCGATCGGGCCGGCATCCAATTTCGAACCCTCAACGCGAGCAAGGGTCCGGCCGTGCGGGCGACCCGGGCACAGGCTGACCGACAGCTCTACAAGGCGGCGATCCGACACCAACTTGAGAACCAACCGAACCTCACCCTCTTCCAACAAGAGGCGGCTGACCTTCGGGTCGAAGGGGGTCGCGTGACCGGGGTCGTCACGATTACGGGCATCGCATTCGAAGCGCCGACGGTCGTGCTGACGGTCGGTACCTTCTTGGGTGGACGCATCCATGTGGGGCTCGATCAGTACTCGGGTGGTCGTGCGGGCGACCCGCCGTCCAATCGATTGGCCGCTCGTCTGCGCGAACTACCGCTGCGAGTCGGGCGTCTGAAAACCGGTACGCCGCCTCGCATCGATGGTCGAACCATCGACTTCAGCGTGATGCAGCCGCAGTTCTCGGATGAGCCGATGCCGGTCTTTTCGTTTCTCGGGCGAATCGAAGATCATCCTAAACAGATTCCTTGTTTCATTACGAAGACAAACGAGCGTACTCACGACATCATTCGCCGTGGCTGCGACCGCTCGCCGATGTTCACCGGGAAGATCGAAGGGGTCGGTCCGCGCTACTGTCCGTCGGTCGAGGACAAGATCCATCGCTTCGCCGACAAGGGCTCGCACCAGATCTTCGTCGAGCCCGAGGGCCTCAACACCCACGAGGTCTACCCCAACGGAATTTCGACCAGCCTGCCCTATGACGTGCAGCTCGAGTTCGTCCGCAGCATCCATGGCTTCGAGCAAGCGCACATTACTCGACCAGGTTATGCGATCGAGTACGACTACTTCGATCCACGTGACCTGCACGGCTCGCTCGAGACCAAGGTCATCGAGGGTCTCTACTTCGCGGGGCAGATCAACGGTACGACCGGGTACGAGGAAGCCGGTGCCCAAGGCATCGTCGCGGGCATCAACGCCGCCCGTCGCGTCCGGGGTGAATCGCCCTGGGTGCCGGGTCGCAGTGAGGCCTACCTCGGAGTGCTGATCGATGATCTGATTACCCGCGGCGCGAGCGAGCCTTACCGGATGTTCACGAGCCGAGCCGAGCATCGCCTCCTGCTCCGCGAGGACAACGCCGACCTACGTCTAACCCCGGTCGGTCGCGAGATGGGTCTCGTCGACGACGAGCGCTGGAACTGGTTCGAGGCCAAGCGCGAGGGCACCGAGAATGAAATCGCCCGACTCTCGAACACGCGCTTCCGTGGGGTGACCGCCTTTGATTGGTTGCGCCGTCCCGAAGTGTCCTACGCCGATCTGAATCGGATCGCTCGGGAGACCGCAGGCGAAACCGCCGATGCCTTCATCGAGGGTGATCCGATGCCCGCCCTCGCCGCCCGGGACGATCGATTGCCCGAAGCGGTTCGACTACAGATCGAGGTTCGGGCCAAGTACTCGGGTTACATCGAGCGCCAACAAGACGAGATCGAGAAGCAACGTAAGCACGAGGAACTCCCCCTGCCGGCCGACCTCGACTACTCGAATGTGGCCGGCCTCTCGAGCGAGGTTCGCCAGAAGCTTGCCGCCGCCAAACCCGATACCTTGGGTCAGGCTTCGCGCTTGCCCGGCATCACCCCGGCCGCGGTCTCGGTGCTCTTGATCCACCTGAAACGACGCAGCGCATGAACCGGCAGACCCGAACGCTAGGACTCTTCCTCGCCTCGGGTGGTGCGTTCGCCGTCATCTTGCAGCTCGGGTTGTCGATTCAGCACCAGCTTGAAGCCGGCCGCACGGTCGGTTTTGCCGTGCTGCAGTACACGGGCTACTACACCATCATCACCAACACGTTTTGCGCCTTGGTCGCCGGCGCCTGCGTGGCCCCTGCTCGCTTTGGGCGTTTTGCGACGACTCTGCGCAGCCCCGTCACCATCACGGCGGCAGCCGTATCGATTTTCATGGTCGGCATGCTCTACGTGACCCTGCTGACCCAGGTTCACCATCCCCAGGGGCTCGAGCACCTGACGAATTTACTGTTGCACTATCTGATCCCGCCCCTGTTCGCCTACTTCTGGTGGCAAGTCGTGCCGAAGGGGTCGCTCGATTGGCGCGATGCGTGGCGATGCATGGCGCTGCCCGCTGCGTATCTGATCTACCTTGCCGTACGAGGTCAGGCAACGGGGCTATACCCGTATTACTTCATCGACGTAAGCCAGCTCGGCTATGCGCGCGCCGCCGTCAATGCGATCGCGATCGCTGGCGTATTTTTGTTGGCCACCTTGGGCTTCATTCGACTCAAGCGCTAACTCTGCAGCACTTCGAGCGCGGCGCGCTCGCCCGACTCCATGGCCGCTTCCATTCCGACCTCGAATCGGCGGGTATGTTCGCCCGCAAAGTGCAACCGCGCGTGCGGTTTAGACATCTGTCGGTTCCAGTCGAAAGCCACCTGCGGTTGCAGGCCGTAGCTGCAGCCACCAATTGTCGGTGCCTGTGCCCACGAATGCGCACCAATGAACTCAAGCTTGCCACGCGTGCTCGGTCGACGATGTTCGATGTATCGAATCGCCAGCTCGCCGCGCTCTTGAGGAGATAGGCGATCGAGTTCATAGGATTTTTTCCCGAACGCCAACGCACTGATCAGTTCACGCTGGCCATCGTGCTCGATCTGCTGGCGGATCAAAGTAAAAATCCCGTCAGTCCACATCGAAGCCTCGATACCATCGGCTTCCCAATAGGGCGCTTTGACGCGTAACCACACCTGACTCTGATTGCCGTAGGGCATTTGTCGTACGGCGTCTGCTTGCACTCCTTGCAACGCTGGCGTAATTGCGATTTGTCTGAGCATGGTGAATGGCAGCGCCGAGATCACCCGCGACGATCGCCATTGCGAACCATCCTCGCAGCGCACCGTGCAATCGGTATCCGTCATATCAATCGAAACAACTTTCTTCCCCGTGATCACGCGATCACCGAGGCTCGCCGCCATGGCATCGGTGAGTTTGGAAGAACCACCAACGACATGGAAAGAATTGAGCGCCGCGCGCTCGTACGCATCTTTGCCCGGTTGCTCCTTAGCCGCTTCCGCAGCACGCGCTCGATTCTCAACCCGCATTCGGGTTGCTTCCTGAAACATCCTCAAAACGCTTTGATTTTCGAGTCCAGGTGCGCCGAGCGTTTGATTGATAAGATGGATGGCCGCGGGCGAAGCATTCTGTCTAGCCAACCATTCCGCGACGCTCAGATCAAAATCAGCGGCCGCGGCTGCATGTACCTCATCGAGGCTTTGAAAAGGATTTCTTTGTTCGATGTAGTAAGCCCCGAGCGCGTGCGGTGGGACACTACGCTCCGGTCCGTGCAGCGGGTTTAGCCTGGAGACGGACCAATCCTTAGCAGGGATCAGCTCGTCACCGAGCACGAACGAGTAGGGCGCGTTGATATGGGCGCCGGGCGCCATCTCGATACCGAGGCTGCGGGCCGTGTCGAGAATACGCGCGTACATGCGCCCAACCTGAGAGGCGCCGAGCTCGATACGCGAATCGAATTCGTAAGCCGTGTGCGATCGTCCGCCAACTCGCTGATCGCTTTCGAGAACGAGAACCGTGAGCCCGTCGGCCGCCAGCAAGCGCGCTGCATGCAAACCGGCAAAACCCGCACCGATGACGATGACGTCGTATTTTTTAGAAGTCTCGGCTCGCAGCCAAGTCGTTGTCGCACCGAACGCAGCAGCCATTCCGAGTGCTATCGATCGACGTCGCGTAACCGGCATGGGGCCCCCGTGTTTTTGAATTATTTTCCGATGCAAAAACTACTAAAGATGCGACCTAAGAGATCATCTGCTTCAAACTCGCCGGTGATCTCGCCCAGCGCGCTTTGTGCGAGGCGCAACTCTTCGGCTACCAGCTCGCCAGCACGATCGCGCTTCAATCGCTCCACCGCGTTGTCCGCGTGACGCTTGGCTCTTTGCAAGGCATCGAGGTGACGAGATCTCGCGGAAATCGTGCCGCTATCAGCGACCTCGTAACCCATGCAGGCTTTCAGATGCTCACGTAGGCGATCGAGCCCCAGACCCTGCTTGGCGGATAGGGTGAGTATCTGATGAACGCCGCTGGTTGGTTTGGAGATCAGCGCATCGGTTTGTTCTGTGGACAGCGCATCGACTTTGTTGAAAACGAGCGTGACGGGAAGGTTTTCCGGCCATTGAGCTTGTTCACTTAGCCACGCCTCGGCATGCGGATCGACGGTGGCATCAATAATGAAAAGGACCCGATCGGCTTTGGCGATTTCGGCGCGTGCTCGTCGAATCCCTTCGGCTTCGACGACATCGGCCGTGCTACGAAGACCCGCGGTATCCAGTACGTGCAAGGGCATACCGTCGATCGCGATATGCTCACGCAGTACGTCCCGAGTCGTTCCGGCGACAGGCGTCACAATGGCCGCTTCATAACCGGCTAGCGCGTTCAAAACGCTCGACTTGCCCGCATTGGGTCTGCCGGCAATGACCACCGTCATGCCATCGCGCAATAGACGACCTTGTTGGGCACTGCGAGTCACATCGGAAAATCGCTGTTGCAGCGCATCGAGTCGTGCGACGAGTGCCGTGTCGGCCAAAAAATCGATTTCTTCTTCAGGGAAATCGATCGCGGCTTCGATCCACATGCGCAGTTCGATCAAGGCTTCGACGAGACCGTGAACCTGTCTCGAAAAGTCGCCTTGCAAGGAGCGCACGGCGGCACGTGCCGCGGCAACAGACCCCGCATCGATCAAGTCGGCAACGGCTTCGGCCTGAGCAAGATCCAGTTTATCGTTGAGGTAAGCGCGCTCGGTGAATTCACCGGGCTTGGCACGACGCGCACCGAGTTCGACGATCCGCGCGAGCAACATCTCGAGCACGACAGGACCACCGTGTCCTTGCAACTCCAGCACGTCTTCACCGGTGTAGCTGTGCGGCGCAGGAAACCACAGCGTAAGACCCTCATCGAGGGTTGAACCTCCCGCATCGCGAAATGCCAGTAACGTGGCTTGTCGAGGCTGTGGGAGGTCCCGACCGAGAATGCGCTCGCCAATGCTTCTCGCTAGCGGCCCGGAGACGCGCACGATGCCCACACCGCCGCGACCGGCTGCGGTCGCGATCGCAGCAATGGTGTCACGCGCGGTAATGCTCACCCCGCTCGCGTTTTCTTGGCCTCAGCCTCGATCCGGCGATTGATGTTCCACTGCTGCGCAATCGAGAGCAGGGTATTTGTGACCCAGTACAACACAAGACCAGCCGGGAAGAAGGCAAAGGTCGCACTCATGATGAATGGCAAAATCATGAATACTTTGGCTTGTATCGGATCCGGCGGCGTCGGGTTCAACTTGTACTGCACGAACATCGCGCCCGCCATGATGATGGGCAACACGAAGAACGGATCGCGCGACGAGAGGTCCTGAATCCAGAATGCGAAGGGCGCCTGTCGCATCTCGACGCTTTCGAGCAGCACCCAGTAGAACGCGAAGAACACGGGCATTTGGATGAGTATCGGCAAACAACCCGCGAGCGGATTGATCTTTTCGCGCTTGTAAAGATCCATCATCGCGCGACCGAGCTTTTCGCGATCGTCTTTGTAGGTTTCCTGCAAATTCTTCATGCGCGGGCCCAACACGCGCATCTTTGCCATGGATTTACCGGACGACTCCGACAATGGATAGAACACGAGCTTCAGCAAGAACGTGACGATGATGATCGCCCAACCCCAGTTGCTGGTGAGCTTATGGGCTTGCTCGAGTAGCCAGAAGAGCGGTTTCGCTAGCAAAGTCAGCATGCCGTAATCCGCAACGAGATCGAGTCGCGGACCGGTTTGCTCCAGTTGCGCCTGCAACTTCGGACCGACGAACAGAGTTTCTTCGAACGTCGCTCCACTGCCTGGCGCCACCGTTACCGAAGGGCCGGTCGTCGAGAGAAGATATTGGTTGCCGTCGGTTTTGATCGTGTAACGATAAGAGGCGTTGCCGGACGGCACGATCGCGCTGACGAAGTGATGTTGCATGCCAGCGATCCAACCGCCTTGGATATCCCGCGACAGTGCGCGATCTTCCGCGTCTTCGCGATCGAGTTTTTCGTATTTGACACCGTCATAGAAAGCCGGTCCCTGGAAGGCATAGCTTTCAACAGAAAACATCGATCGTTCGACCGGCGGATCATTACGCAGAATTTGCGCATAAGAAGCCGCGCGCCATGGGTTCTCGCCGGCGTTTTCCACGTCGTAACGCAGATCGATGCGATATTGACCGCGCTTGAACACATACGTCTTCGTGACCGTCACGCCGCTGGTGGCGTCACGCCAAACGAGTGGCACACGCAATTCATCGCTGCCGTCAGACAATCGATATTCCGTTTGCGCCGCTTCAAAATCGGCAAGATGAGTCGGTCTCGCTTCGCCTGCAGCACCGGTCAATCCTGTTTGCAACAAATAAAACTGTGATGGGTTGGTGTTAAGAAGACGTACGCGTGTGTCTTCACCTTTGACGAGCGGATACTGCGTCAAATCCGCGAGTACCAAATCACCGCCTCGCAGAGACACCTCGACATTCAACACATCGGTGACAACTTTGATCGTGCTCGCTGCAGTCGTCGGTGCGGTCGTAGCACTCGGTGTTTCCACCGCTGCTGGAACGGCGGTCGCACTTGCGCTGACATCGCTTGCGGCCGCAGTGGCAGCTTGTGGCACGCTCGCCGCGAGACCCGCGACTTCCTTGGCACTCGGAGCGGGCGCGGTTGTTACCGCAGGCGGCGGCGCGACAGCGTAATCACGCTGCCAGGTTTCGTAGTTGAGCCACAGCGCGAGCACGAGGCCGAGCCACAAGAACATGCGAGCATTGGTCGAAGTCACGTCGATCTCTTCTCTATACGCGGCGGAACGGGATCGTAACCGCCTTCACAAAAAGGATGGCAACGACCGACTCGTTTGAGAGTCAGCCAGCTGCCCCGCAAAGCACCATGCGTATCGAGAGCCTCGATCGCGTAGTGCGAACAGGTCGGATAAAACCGACATCGTGGTCCCAACAACGGGCTCACGATGAGTTGATACGCGCGAACTAGGGCTTGAAGGATGCGGCGCACCATTTTGCTGCCTGTGTCCAAAGACCCTCGAGACTCTCGCGTATCGATTGTGCCGACGCGCCTCGCGCAGCTGCCCGCGCACCGATGATGTAGTCGGCGGGGGGTAAACGATGCTGGGCGTGTCGAAACGATTCGCGAATTATGCGACGAAGTCGGTTACGGGCGACGGCATTTCCGACGGTTTTTGCCGCAATGGCCATCCCGAGCCGCGGAGCGTCCATCGCGGCTTGACGAATGACTAGACTGAATAATGGGTTTCCGTGGCGACGTCCCTGCCGGTAGGCAGATTCGAAGTCGACTTTACGGAGAACTCGGTTGGCGGCAGGAAACCGCAACCGAACGGGTGCAGGAGATGCGTCCCGGATCAGGGGATCAGCTTCTTGCGACCCTTGGCGCGACGACGCGACAGGATTTTGCGACCGTTGGCCGTGGCCATACGGGCACGGAAACCGTGGGTTCGGGCGCGGCGGACTTTGCTGGGCTGATAGGTGCGTTTCATACTGGCGTCACCGAAAAAAGGTCGCAGAGGGTAAGCAGACCCACCGCGAGTGTCAAGCCAATTCCGAGATATCCACAGGCACGCCTGCCGGTATATTCTCTCCATCCCCTTACTGATTCGTACCGACAGGCAGGTTGGCCCCGTGGACCACTCGCTGTGGGCTCGCTGCGCGCAAGCGCTGGAAAGCGAGCTCCCTGAAGCTCAATTCAACACCTGGGTTCGCCCATTACAGGCGATCGAAGGCGATGGTTCCTTGAAACTGCTGGCACCGAACCGGTTCGTCGTGGATTGGGTGAATGCCAATCTACTGCCGCGCATCGGCGTTTGGTTGCAGAACGCCATGCCCGGTCAGGCTCCGATCGTCACTGTCCAGGTTGGCGCCAAACCCGAGACTGAACCGGTGATGGCGCCGAGTTCGTCGGCGACCACACTGCCGACATCGAGACCCGCTGGTCTCATTGTCGGCGCGCGACTGAATCCCGATTCCACTTTCGACACCTTCGTCGTCGGCAAAAGCAATCAGCTTGCGAAAGCCGCTGCGCAGCAGGTAGGTGAAAATCCTGGCAAGGCTTACAACCCGTTATTTATTTATGGCGGCGTCGGACTTGGTAAAACCCATCTGATGCACGCCGTCGGTCACGCGATCCTGGCGCGCAAGCCGGATGCACGTATTGCGTACGTTCATTCTGAACGCTTCGTCAGCGATATGGTTAAAGCGCTGCAGCACAATCAGATGAACGAATTCAAAGCAGCGTATCGATCACTCGATGCGTTGTTGATCGATGACATCCAGTTTTTCGCTGGAAAAGAGCGCTCTCAAGAAGAATTCTTCCATACCTTCAATGCGCTGCTCGAAGGTCAGCAGCAAGTTATTTTGACTTGCGATCGATATCCGAAAGAAGTGGATGGGCTCGAAGAGCGTTTGAAATCGCGCTTCGGTTGGGGTTTGACGGTGGCGATCGAACCACCGGAACTGGAAACCTGCGCAGCTATTTTGATCAGCAAAGGAGAGGCCGCTGGTGCTGCGATCTCGCAGGAGGTCGCGCTGTTCATTGCCAAGAGAATTCGGTCGAATGTTCGCGAGCTCGAGGGTGCCTTGCGCCGCGTCATCGCCAATGCGCGATTCACCGGACAGGCAATCACCGTCGATTTCGCCAAAGAGGCGCTCAAAGATTTGCTCTCGTTGCAGGCGCGATTGATCACGGTTGAAAACATCCAGAAGACCGTCGCCGATTACTTCAAAGTGCGTGTCTCTGATCTGCTATCGGAACGCCGCAGTCGATCGGTCGCGAGACCGAGGCAAATCGCCATGGCGCTTGCGAAGGAACTCACACAGCACAGCTTGCCCGAAATCGGCGATGCGTTCGGTGGCCGCGATCACACGACCGTCTTGCACGCCTGCCGTCGCATCAAAGCTCTGCGAGAAACGGAACAACGCATCGCGGAAGATTATTCAAACCTGTTGAGAACCCTGACAGGTTGACGTTCATAAGTTGTGGATGTTTTCGAAGGCGAAAATCATTCACAATCGACGCACAGGGAATTCGTGGGATATGCGCGCTCCTTTACACAACTAGATTGTCTGCAACTTACTGATTTTTCTGGTTTTATCGGGGTTATTCGCTTATCCACAGCGCCTATAATCGTAACTATCTGAATTCTTAAATCTTAAAAACCTATATATGAAAGTCACAGCCACTCGCGAAGAGATTCTCGGACCGGTCCAAAACGTGATCGGAGTGGTCGAACGGCGTCAGACCATGCCGGTGCTTTCCAATGTATTGCTCAGCGCGCGCAACAACCGCCTCAGCGTGACGGGTACGGATTTAGAGGTGGAGCTCGTCAGTTCAGTGACGATCACCGTGGGCGCCCCAGGCGACATCACGGTGCCAGGGCGCAAACTGCTCGATATCTTGAGATCGCTACCCGAGGGCGTGTCGGTGACACTCGCCAGCGAAGCAGATCGAGTCGTCGTTCGAGCCGGTCGCAGTCGATTCACGCTGTCGACCTTGCCGTCAGCCGAGTTCCCGGTGATCGATGAAATTAACCCGCAGCAGGTGCTGAAGTTGCCCCAGGCTGCTTTTCGTCGCCTGATCGACAAAACCCACTTCTCGATGGCGCAACAAGACGTGCGTTATTACCTGAACGGCATGCTGCTCGAGTCCGAAGGCGGGAAACTGCGCGCGGTCGCTACCGACGGTCACCGCTTGGCGCTGTGCGAAACCACCCTGACAGAGCGCGTGACGGGCAAGCAGCAGGTCATCCTGCCGAGAAAGGGCGTGCTTGAGTTGCAACGCATGTTGGGCGAGGAGGGAGAAGTTGAGTTTTCGATCGGAACGAACCACGTTCGCTGCCAGATCGGCGACATTCGCTTCACTTCGAAGTTAATTGATGGTCGTTTCCCTGAATATGGTCGCGTCATTCCCAGCAACGCAAATCGTGTGATCGACGCAGATCGCGGAGTTTTGCGCCAAAGTCTGCAACGTACGGCGATTTTGTCGAACGAAAAGTACCGCGGGATTCGTCTCAACATCAAACCGAACTTGTTGACCCTTCAAGCTCACAACCCGGAGCAAGAAGAAGCGGAAGATCAACTTGAGGTGGGTTACAGCGGCGAAGAGATCGAGATCGGGTTCAATGTGACCTATTTGCTCGAAGCGCTATCCGCAATCGATACTGAACACGTCAATTTTGCTCTGACCGACGCCAACAGCAGTTGTTTGATCACTGCTGCGGAAGCCGACGGCGCCAAGTATGTCGTCATGCCCATGAGGCTCTGATCGCTGATGGCTCTGGCGGAGCTGACCGTCCAAGATCTCCGCTGTATCGAAAACGCCGAGTTGGCCTTCGGTTCCGGGACCACCTTGATTTACGGTGCCAATGGTGCCGGCAAGACGTCCATTCTCGAAGCGATCTACCTGCTCGGTCGCGGCCGTTCCTTTCGCACTCGTCTGAATGAGCGTCTCATCCGACATAGCCAAGGGCTCAGTCGTGTCGTGGGACGTGTTTCCCATCCCTTAGGCACACACCAACTGGGTGTGGAGGTTCGTAAAGGGGGTGATCAGCGTGCCGGCACGACGGGACGTTTGAACGGACAAAACATCCGCAGTCTGTCTGAGCTTCCACTGGCCTTTCCCACCCAGATTATCGATCCGGACGCGCACAAGCTCATCGAAGACAGCGCAACCCGCCGCCGCCGATGGTTGGACTGGGCGGTGTTCCACGTGGAACCTGGTTTCGCACCCGCCTGGAGTCGGTATCAACGGGCCTTGCTGCAGCGCAACGCCGTACTCAAATCGGGGTCTGGGCCGATTTCGGTTTGGGATGACGAGTTAGCAAGGGAAGGTGAGATCCTGACGGCCGCTCGCGAACGGGTACTGACCTCCTTGCTGCCGTATTGGTCGCAGATGGTGGAAGAGTTGGTAGGTCTCGAGGTCTCGCTGAGCTTTCTACCGGGCTGGGATCGAAGTGTGAGCTTAGCCGACTCGCTGGCGGCGCACCTGAGCCGAGATCGAGATCGCCGAACGACGACTGTGGGTCCTCATCGTGCTGACGTGAGTGTTCGAGTGAAGGGGCGTGCAGCGCGCGAGGTGTTATCTCGAGGACAGCAAAAGTTGGCAGCAGTGACCCTAAGTCTCTGCCAACTCGAATTTCTCAAAAAGGAGCACGATCTGAGACCCACCGTGCTTTTGGACGACCCTTCAGCAGAACTCGATCACAGTCGTTTAGAGCGTTTCATTAGCCGAGTTCGCCAACTCGAGACCCAAATTGTCGTGACCGCACTCGAGAAGGATTTTCGACTATTCGGTGAGCCCGAAACCCTGTTTCACGTGGAACAGGGAAGGGTATTTCAGGTATGATTTCGCATCCGTTAACCGGGCAATTCCATGACCGCAGCCGACGTCTACGATTCCAGTAAAATCAAGGTCTTAAAGGGTCTTGACGCCGTTCGAAAACGACCCGGCATGTACATCGGTGATACCGATGATGGCACCGGTCTACACCACATGGTTTTCGAGGTCGTCGACAACTCGATCGACGAGGCTTTGGCGGGTCATTGTGACCGCGTTGTGGTCACGATTCATGCCGATGAGTCGGTCACGGTCGAAGATAACGGCCGCGGCATTCCGGTCGATATTCACGCCGAAGAAGGCCGTTCCGCTGCCGAAGTCATCATGACCGTGTTGCACGCCGGCGGTAAGTTCGACGACAGCTCCTACAAAGTTTCGGGCGGTCTGCACGGCGTCGGTGTGTCGGTCGTCAACGCCCTGTCCGATGTATTGCATTTGACGATTCATCGCGGCGGCAAACTGCACAAACAGGAATATCGCCTAGGCGAGCCTGTTGCGCCGCTCGCAGAAGTGGGTACGACCGATCGCACGGGTACCAGCGTTCGTTTCAAGCCGAGCGCCTCGATCTTCACGAATATTTC